>Ga0209511_1000066_pt1 | contig 157496 bp, 111 predicted proteins | sample SSSSmetaG_FD_184141 | JGI IMG/M metagenome (GOLD analysis project Ga0209511, IMG submission 184141) | Glacier valley bacterial and archeal communities from Borup Fiord, Nunavut, Canada, to study Microbial Dark Matter (Phase II) - ​SSSS... | ecosystem: Environmental > Aquatic > Freshwater > Ice... | reverse complement strand
TTTTATCATAATTGTATTCTATATCTATCTTCTGTTTATCATTAAACGCTTCGGAACCATACGGAATATATGGAGTTCCGGGATTATGATCCACTTTTTTTAGTTGGTTGCCCGTGTAAGCAAAACTAAGATTATTGATCATACTGCCATTCTCTATGCGAAGTAACCCACTATAATTTCCCATTTTGTCAAATCCAGAATGTTCATCGTATCTACCTGATGTGCCACCTACCGTGCTACCATTAAACCCGCAATAGTTAGCATCGGTTAAGCGATTAAGTCCATCATAACCGAAAGTATAAGCACGGTTATATCCAAGCCCTTCACTGGCTACACTCCACTGCATTCCGGCTATATTGCCATTGTAGGTTGGTGAAAAGCTGGGCAGACCGGCTGTATTAGCATTGTAATACAGGTTTTCGGCAAAACGGCTTCCGTTTATTCCTATTGTCCAACTACGAACGTTATAACTATAAGTAGTAGCATCAATTCCTCCAAGATTTTTTGTACAAAGTCTTCCCAATTCATCATAGGTATTTACTGTCATCGTTAAAAGATTTCCTCCATTTAAACTATACTTAGTGGTTGTAAGACGTTGCGCCTTGTCGTAATCATAGGTATACAACTCGGTAATGGTTGCCGAAGCACCGTTGATACCGTGGGTTTTGTATGTTCGAGCCGGTGCTCCTGTAAATTTCAACTCATTATATACCAAATCGTACCCACCTAAATGATTGGTAGCCCTACTCTGAACAACTCGTCCGTACTTGTCGTAATACAAAGCGGTAGTTTCAAACAAGGAGGGGTTATCCAGATGATATACCCGTGTTCCGGTTAGCAGACCGGTGGCATTCAGACCGGATGCACTTGTAGCAGTTATGGGGTAAGCATTATCGTAACCGGATACTATCTGATAAGCCAGCGTTGATGGAGAACTTGAAAGAAAATTATAGTTATCATAATAACTCACGGTTAGCGGAGTAATGCCGGTTAAGCTTCCGGTGCAGGTATAGCCTGTGGCGGAAAATGAAGTTGAACCATCGAATGTTTCCGTAACTACCTGACCGGACAAAAGGCTTTTGTAGTAGGCCTGATTTTGAGTACTGTTTAGCTGTCCTGTGTAAAGCACTCGACCCAGAACATCGTACTTAGTTACCATCCAGTTGTTTTTAATTCGCTGGTTACCATCCTGACTCATTACCAATCGTTGAGCTTTATCATATACCATGTAAATATAGTCGCATCCGGGTAAGCGTTTTACCACATTGTTTCCAAATTCGTCATACTTATACAGGTAGCAGTATTGTTTCATGATGGCATTGTCATCGCTGAAATTTGCTAACTCATCAACAGCTTTGGGTGGTATCACATAGCATAGTTGCCCCAGGTCATTGTACACATAGTAAGTATCCACATCACTGCTACTGCGTTTCATTACTACATGTCCTAGTTTATCCTTATATTCAGTAGAAAGTTTGCCATCCTCGTCAGCCATCACGGTTTTGTATAGGGTATTGGCTGCATAACTGCCGGTACGTTGCAGTTGGTTGCTGCCGTTTACAAAGAAATAGGCAACTTCACCAGCATTGGTTTGATATAATATGCTGTCGTTCTTCTTGCCTGCATACCAACTAGCACCTGCACCATATTGTCCGGTAACACGGTTTAATGGAGAAGGTTCGTAATTAGTAGTTGTATAAGGTTTGCCATCACTACCATATAAGGAGGTGGTATTAGCAGTAATTGTTGACGGAGTAACATACGCCCCATTACCTGTACTGGTAATAGGTAGCCAATGTCGATATTCCCGCCCAACGCCATCGTATTCCGTTAGCTTAACTAAATCGCTGCCTGTTATACCTGAAATTGCTTTTTGAACAGTCTCTGTTGGTCGCCCCAATCCATCGAAGTATTGAATGCTTGTGTTGGAGCTGGCATCCGTCAGGGTGGTAGGGTCACTTACCGTCTGGTAAGGTACGGTAGTGACAATATAGTTTTGAGTGCTAGTCTGTGCCGATAGCCACAGGGGTAAAGTACATAACAGAAAGCCCCCTAACGCCCGAAGGGGGAGCAAAGAGTGTGTGGTTATAATTTTATAAAATGATTTCATATTGTATAGTTCGTAAAGTTGAAAGAGAATGAAAGTTTAAAGATTCGTTTTCCAGCAACTCTGACAGCGGTCGAAAACCCTGTCAGCAGTTGAAGTAACCACATTACAGCTTATACACCGCCCTGACAGGAATTATTATCGGGTTAGCATCGGGCAGTGAGCCGGAGGCTAAGCGGAGATAGCACCTTCCGTTTGGTTCTACACGCAATTGATAGGTATTATATATCAAATTGAACGGCAGTGTTTGACTGTTTTTAGGCAATAAGTTGGTGGGTTTAATACGTCCTACAAGCTGCTCCTTAGTCCAGTCGATAGTTTTTTTGTCGTGCTGCACTATCATTTCTATCATCACGCTATCGGTTCTGATAGGGGTAAGGTAAGAAGTAAGAAACTGCCACCCCCCTTTTTTGTTTACGGCAATATAACTGCTATCGGCCGATGCTTTTGCAAAAGCTTTTGCAAGGTCTTTCGAATTATTTTGCGCGCTTATTTCTCCAAAACAGAGAAGCGAAAGGGCTAAAATGAAATATATTTTTAAATCCATGGTTGTAAAATCTAAATTGTTAGTTTGATTGATAACTGATTAAAGATTATAGGATGAACTGATGCCTATACCGTTATTCGCAGGCTGATATGTGCCGGAGACTATCTGAAAATATACCGTCCCATCAGGATGAAAATAAATATTCCAGGTTTTTCCTCCCGTATCAACCCCTACTACTCTGACTTCCGAAGGCTGAAAGCCCGCAGGAACAGTAGCCACTAAATATCTTGTGCCTACATTCATTTGGTCGGAATTGCCAAATGATAATACAAAGCTTACCACAGATCCATTGCTCGAAAGGGTGTTGTATGCAATGTTGTAACCCGACATCATGGTGAAATTACCTGTAAGCGATACAGCACTACAAGTGATGTTACTTGAAGCTGTTGTACTAATTCCTAACCCATTATCGGTAACCACACATTGAACAATTAATGTTCCTACTTGTGAGCAGGTATAGTAGAAAGAAGTGGCACTTGTATTCAAACTACTTGCTAATATGTCATTAGAGGAATTTCTCAAATACCAATTAAAGGTATAATTACCTGATCCTCCCGAAGCACTAACAGTAGCAGAACCGGTTGCTCCCAATGCAAGATTTGTAACTCCCGGAGTAACATACGCTATAATCGAGACAACACTACAAGTAATGTTATATGAAGCAGAAGTAGTAATTCCTGTCACATTATCGGTAACCATACATTGAATAGTTAATGTCCCAATTTGTGAGCAAGTAAAGGAGAAAGAATTGGCATTTGTGTTTAAACTGCTTGCCAATATGCCATTAGCGGAATTTCTCAAAAACCAATTGTAAGTAAAATCACCTGAACCTCCCGAGGTGCCTACAGTAGCAGAACCGGTTGCTCCCAATTCATAACTTATATTTCCCGGAGTAACCTGCGCTGTAGGAACAGTATATCCTCCCATTCCGTTGTCAGGAGAATTTTGATACCCATACCTGTTACGTCCGATAATGTTATTGTCATCATTTTTCAATAAATATAAGCGGTTAGAAGTATCATAAGTATATTTAGCAGTTATTCCACGGGGATCAGTCATCGATGTCATACCTACCGAAGGTTTATAAGAATACGTGCTAGCGTATGCCCCTGTTAGTCCTGTACGAAGTTTGTTTAGTTCAGTTCTTATAGTGATGTCATCAGTAGGATTATCCAACAAGGATTGATTTATCAATGGGCTTACCTGGTTGTAAGTGGCATTCTGAATTTGCGCCACAGGGTATCTGTTATAATATCCCCACAGAAACGAGGTGTAAACTGAGTTTCTATTGTTCTGGTATTGCAACAATCCTCCCGAAGCATTATAGGCATTGTAAGTCAAATTCATGGTATAAGCGGTGCTTCCGGCTGCCAGACCGGCAATATCGGTATAGATATTGGTTGAATTTGAAAGTGGCGCAGACAACGAAAGGGTATATTCGTAGTGTGGCTTGATAAGTGCCCCACTATTAAACAAGCCATAATCTGTAATTTTGCCTCCCGTTATGTTCAATCCTTTGCCACTGAGTTGTTCTACTATCGGCGAGATAATATGAATGCTATTGCTACACATTTGGCTGTAAACAGCATTTGAATGGCTAACAAAGTCGGAAGGATATTTATAGATTTGCCAATCCAGTATATTGTTCGATTCGTCTTTCAAGGTTTTTCCTGTCAAAAAACCTTTGTCATTATACGTGTAACCTTCAATAACCGACACATTTCCTGAAGGAAAATGATCGATAGTTGTTTTTGTAGTCAAGTGGGAAGAGCCAATTTCAAGTACTTGCTGATCACGCCTATCAAATCCACTAGTAGAATAAGGTAAATATTCTGGGCCACCATTTGGACCATATTTTATCCCTCTATAATAATAATAGAAATTTTTAAAATCACTTAGAGAATATTTGATGTTAAAATTCCAGTCTTGAATTATCTCTTTATTTAACTTATATCCGACTCCATCGCGGGCATAATTGAATTGTCGGGTAAGCATCCCAAAGCGCCAACGGGCTTTAACAGGTATATATAAATTATGCGAATACGGATTATATTGCAATCTTTCATAAAAATTACCGTTTTTAAACCACTCTATACCGTCGGTGAGAGATCTGGAGTCTTCAAACACTTTGTACCAATAAACAGTCTTGCCTGAATTAAGGGATTCATCGCCTATATATTCCGTTACTTCGGGGTACATAACAGAAGGACGATTTCCAAGTAGTGCAACAAAATTGCTGCTGGAAAAATCGCGTTCCCTTGCTACAAGAGTACCCACGCAGGAGTTACCGATGGTCTTAGGCTGTTCAATAGAAGGTTCTCCCCAAGAATTAATAGATTCAAATTTAAAATATTCCTTTGAATAGGTTTTGGCATTGGGTACTACCGGAGCATATCCAAAATCACACTCGTTGACTCCATATTTATAGGTTTTCTTTTGCAACTCTTTTCCATCGCTGTCATAATTTACTATTTGTTTTATGCGGTAGCCCCCTGCATCTTGAATAGTATTTTTTTGAAAGTCCTTGTATTTGTTGTTTTCAAATTCAAAAACTGTTTTGCCTCCTGTAGGATAAGTAATGCTTTTGAGCACATTCAGCACTTCCATGTTTGGCTCTCTATTAACTGCGCCCAAATTAACGGTCATATCGTTCACTATGTTTTCCGGATAGATACATTTCCATATTTCTAACTTTAAGCCGCACTTTAGGTTCACAGGCATGGCGGGCATATTAAAGGTATTATCCGCTGTCACACAAGGATTGTAATCTAACCGATCCTGTACCCATCTCCCATTCTCAAAGGCATTACCCTCTTTGCAATATCCCCAGTGATCAAAACTATCTGACAAATAAAATCTAGTGTAACCAAATGTGTATTTTTCAAGAATTCCTCCAGTTCTTACTTCTATCGCATCTAATTTATTAATTGCATCATAACCTGTACTACTTGTAATGAATTTTATAATCTTATTTGACTCTAAAGCTGAAATGGATGTAAGATTATATGATCCTCTGTCCTCATTATAAACCAAAGAGATGCTATTGTCATTGTAAGTAATATTATTTACATATTTGCCATTACAACTCATAGTACTAGTACTTGGCACAACTTGGTCTACAAACCATCCACTTATTAAGTTGACATATGGCATATTACAGCCCGAATATTGTAGAGAATCTGTAATAGTCCTTGTACTATTTTTATTTTCAGAAAAATATGTATGTGAAGAATAAGAGAACATTATTTTATTGTTATTGTCAGGAAGTTTAATAGATGATAGCATCCAGCCACTTGTATATGTCAATCCTTGTTCTGGAAGGTTTGTAGTCTCTTTATTTTCCCCGAATTCGTACTTGACCCCATTCTTATCAATTACCGTAAAACCGTTAATTTCTCTGTTCGGAATATTAATATTGGGGCTGATAATGATATCTTCCTCAGGCATGGCATGTACCACATAACTGCCATTGATATTTTTAATAACAAATTCGTATGTTTCGCCGGTTGGTAAGGTCAGGTTGAAATTATCATATTCAAGGTCATAATCATTGTTCACAATATAGCTTTTCACTAAATTCTGACTGTTAGTATATCCTAGCATTCCACCTTCCTGAGGTACATGCTTAGCTGTGAAAAGGATTTTTTCATCCGGAATATTATTGACGGTTCGGGATATTTCACCACCACATAGCAGTGACCAACCAATCCCATAGGTGTCTGAAAACGAGCCGTATTTAATCCCTGAGGCATGATTACGCATAGTAATAGGCATTTTGTATCCGTAAAAATCAACCGTATATAGTGGTATCGATATGTTGGGCACTCCGGTGAAATTCCCTACCGGATAGTCTCCATACTTTTGCATTTCCTGAGCACGCGGAGTGGCCGGAATAACGTGTGGGTTAGGAGTCTGACACCAGAGTTGGGTTCTTATTAGAAAAACACACAATAGTAAGAGTATTGTTAATACAGTTTTCCTGTTTCTTCCAATTGTTATTGGAAGGCATGTATTTTTGTTAGTAAATAATTGATGATACATAGTTTTATTAAGTATTTGTATTTTTTTTCGATTATTCTTTTTCGATTTTTTTGTTGCGTAAGCACGGTATGAAAATTAATATCCCGGTTCGTGTGGGATAGAATTCATTGTTTCACCACATTCAACCGCATCACCATATCGTCTACATGCACAAACAGGCTGTACACTCCTGGTATTAAGCCACCCATGGGTACGGTGCTGTTATGATTTCCTTCTCCGAGGTTTTGAGGTGAAGTGTTGCGTTGTGGTATGCCTATGTTGTTGTGTAGCGTAAACCACACTTTGGCAGGGCGCACCAGTTTGTATTTGATATAGAGATTATCAATGACCGGGTTGGGCATTAGTTCTGCTTCAGTAAATACGGCTGCTGCACCCAGTTCTGCTGTTTTCGCTTCCTCGGGGATAGGAGCTGTTTCCACTTGCGAAGTTTGTTTTTCGGGCGGGTAGTAGAATGAGGTACTAAAAACGGTGGTATCGTTCATACTCTCGCCCTTTTCATCTTTCTTATCTCCCTTTTTGCTCAGGGTGGTGCGTACGCTTTCAAATACCGGATAGCGGATGCCCGCAGCGTACCACGAGTAAGTGTCGAGAGTCATTTCCACACTGTCTTTGCCCGTTTCGGTATAATGGCGGAGGGTACGCACGCGCAATGCTTTTTTTACCGTTTCGCTTTTGGGCAAGAGTAACTCACCTTCGGCATCGGCTTCAACGCGGGTATATCCTTTTACAGCCAGCTCAAGTCGGTGGCAGTACTGCCCTTTGCCCACAAAATAGCTAAACAGCGTATCGCCATAAGCAAAAGGGAAATGCATCCGTAGCTCGGGTGTGGGATATTCCATATAGGTGGTGGAATTTTCATACCCCACGGCTTGCAAACTGTCCTTTTGCTGACGGAAATAATAACGGGTGTTGTGTTCCTGTCCGCAAAGTCGTATCATATTGGTACTGTCGGGGATAAAATAATGGAGGGCGTATTCCTCATTAATAGGTTGCAGAAATCGAAAATCCCAGGTCAGGTTCTTGCCCGAACTGCCGGGGTCTTTGTACTCTACTTGTTGTTTTACTAATTGATCTGCTGCACGGTAAGCGTTGCGTTCTGTGCTTAATTTGTGAAGATTCTGTGCCTGTAGGCTTAGTGCCATCAAACAGGCGAAAAAAGGGAGGTAGAGTTTATTCATATTTAGTTATTGAAAGACTTGATAGATTTTAAGGCAAAATTATTTTAGGAAACGATTTTACTCCATTTATTAATTTTGCACAATAAAAATAACAATCATTTATTAAACTATGAAATAATGGGATAAAAAAAACTAGGACAAGCCTATTTGTTATATGTCTGAAAATGAGTGAATAGCAAGTTTTGTTGGAATTATTATTAGGACAAAGAAATTTTGAGAAGAAAAGAAGACCAAAAAAGGCTGTTTTTGAGCAGAGGAATATTTAAAATGTGAATAAAGATGCTTGTGTGTGAATGAAACTAAAGATAAGTAAAGTTATCTTTCTATTGAATTTTCTAAAATAGAATTTGATTATTATTTCGAAGTTAATTCAGGGGCACTACTAATTCCGGATTATCTACTTTTAGAAAATACTTAACAAATCCAATATAATCGTAAATTAGGTTAACGCACCAGTGAGTTTCATTTGCAATTTGGAAATTATTTTTACATTTGCAGAGAGTTAATTAACTCAATATGTCGGTTTGTTCTCAATAATCATTTATATAAATAACCCAAATTTTCAAAACAATTTAAATTATTCTTGTCTATGAAATCAGCAAATCTATCTGGTAACGAACAAAATGTTACAAATCTTGGTCTCCTGATCACAGTTATTAGAACTTTTGGTCCGGCGTACAATCCACCTAAACCTTCGCTTACTATTCCCGGCCTTACCGAGTTACTCGAAAAAGGCAAACTCGAAATCAATGCAGCAAACATTGCTGAGGTAACCTACAACAACGCCCTTTCTGCACGTACCGTTGTATTCGATGGGTACGATGGTTTGATTACACGGTCTATTAATGCACTGCGCATTATGGATGTCCCTGCCCAAACATTGGCGCAGGCCGAAGCTCTTGTTCGCGAATTGCGCGGCAAGCGTGCTTCAGAACTTCTAACTGACGAAGAGCTGGCAGCAGCCAAAGCCGAAGGAAATCCTACAAAGCAAGTGGTAAAACACAATTCTACCATCAATAGCAAATTAGAAAATTCGGAAAAATATATACTTCTATTGGAGTCTATTCCTGACTACAGGCCAAATGAACCTGAACTTACTACACCCGCTCTGAGAAGTAAACTGGAGGATATGAAAACCAAGCATGAGCAAGTTGTTTCGGCAGTTGCTGCTTTTGATGCAACCCGCCTTTCGCGTGACACATTGCTTTATGCCGATAGCACAGGTCTTGTTGATAATGGGCAGAATGCAAAGATCTATACGAAGTCGGTCTTCGGAGCAACCAGTCCGCAATACAAACAAGTGAGCGGTATCGAATTTAAGAAACCCCGATGATCGAACGGTAGATAGCTGCATTATAAATACTCGTTGGCTCTAAAGCGCCAACAATGACAAACAGATATAAAATTAAAACCCCATGCACTGAACTCATCTTTGCATGGGATTTTTTTATTGAAAAATGAATATTTCATTAATGACAAATCCGCACTGAGTCAGAAACCATCCGCACTTTGTCAGACAGCTGCACAATTTAGTCAGAGAGCACAGGAACTTTGTCAGAACATAGAGGAGAAACATCAGAGAGCACCTGCTTTCAGTCAGAGAGCAGAGGCTTTTGTTCCGGACGCAAAGGAAATGCTGTCAGGATGAAGAGCAGACGAGTCAGAAGGTACCGGGAGTTGTCAGAACGCACCGGAACTTTATCAGGAGGCGCCGGAGATTTGTCAGAGAGCACCGGAAGTTTCAGTTTTTTGCACATCACTTTAGTCAGAGAGCACCTGCACTCAGTCAGAACGCACTTGCTTTCTTTCATGGAGTAAAGGAAAGTGTTTTTTCTCGATCTGATATTCATAGTGAAGCAACTTCACCCAATGAGTTACTATAAACAAAAAAGAGTGCCACTTTGCAGTGCACTCCTTCTTGTAGTTATTATCGTCCGATTATTTCTTCGGTTTCTTTTGGCTATTCTTTTTCTTATCGGCGGCGGGCGGAACTTCCTTTTTTTCTTCCGAAGCCGGTTTCAAGTCTTTCGCGTTTTTCTTAGCATCTTTTCCCGTGTCAGCTTTCGCTCCTTTTTTTGGAAATATTTTCAGCACATCCTCCTTCTTTTTGGGACGCTGTTCGTCGACCCACTTGTAGTTTTTGAGCAATAGATCGGCACCGCTGAGTTGTCCTAATGGGTACATATTGCCGTTGGAAGCAGAGGTCATCACAATGCGATCCACCTTTTTATTCTTCAGGTACATTACCACAAAACTACTCTGTGTTTTATTTATTCCCACGATGGTGGAATCCTTATCATCGACCGGATAATAAATCGTTTCGGCATTTCCGTTTACATTCACCCGTTTCAGTTGTCCGCTGTCGAGGTGCGCTATTATCTCTTTCCCTGATAGCTGATTGAAATAGATGGAGTCCTGATGCTGAATAGCCATGGCCGACTTTTTAATGTCCACCTTCACCACCTTTTGGTTTTTTGTGAAAGCCTGTATAAACTCGCCCGAAAGCTGATTGTTATCTTTCCACAGCACCGGTTCGCCATACATGTTTAGCACCGAGTCGCGCGCCGAATAGGTCAGCGAGTCGCACAAACCCTGCACGTCGAAGCGAAAGATGCGAACGTTGTTGATGCCCTGCGCGGCGTCGTAAATCGAATCTTTGGAGGTGTAAAGCGTATCGGCATGCACGTACATGGTATCCTTGCTCGACCAGTCCACCAACATGGCGGAGTCGGTAGCCATCCCTTTCTTCAGAATTTCGTTATAGTTTACATAATTGCCCACCAGTGTGGCTTTTTGCACCGTATCGTTGAGCACCACCCACTTGAAGCCTTCGGCAAACTTTAGTTTTTTATCATAGAAAATGGTATCGCCCACCATCGATTTTCCATCTTTCTGTTTTATCAACGATCGGTCGAGCAGCATCATCCGCTCCGTGGAAGTGTTGTACCATCCCCGGTTGGTGTAAATATCCGTTTCTTTGTTGTACAGAATATGCGTTGGACCCACTATATTGGCAACACTCGTTTTGGTATTGTATTTCAGCGTGTCAGACTCCATCGTGAAGTTCTTGTTCACCAGATTTACTTTGTTCTTAAATAATGCTTCGTTGCTGGTAGGTGAATATTGCCCCCAAATAGAAGTAAGTGTATTCACGTCGTCCACTATTTTACCACCGGTGTAATAGTAAGCCAGGTTGGCTGCCCGGTCGTAATTCAGACTGTCGGTAGTCAGCGTGGTTCTGCGGTTTACCATCTTTACATTACGACGCATACGTGCTAACTTTATATTTCCGTCGTAGTACAATATATCTCCATATACAAAAAGGGTATCGCCCTGCACAATGCGCACGTTACCAAAGGCATCGAGCGAGTTGGCACCTTCGTAGAAATAAGCACTGTCGCAATACATCACCGTATTGCCGTGGCGAAATTTCACCGACCCATTTAGCATCTGCACATCAGGACGCAATATTTTATCGTACGACAAGGTTTCGGAGTTTTCCAGATAAACCAAAGCGGCATTACGATCTTTTAGCGGATTGGCAATGGGAGCCAGCATCTTTTCATCCTGGGCGGATTTGGCAGCAGGTTTGGGTCTACTCTTTTTTCCTTTCTGAGTCGGTTTTACTTGCACCTGGCTTTGCAACATTTCCTTACGCAATTGTTTGGGACGAATTTGCGCATGAAGCAGTACAAAAAACAAGCACAGAAATACATAAAGTAAAGTGTGCCTGGTGGAGATAATGCGTTTAAAAATCGGTGTTCTCAAAATATATTCTATATTTATCGACCCCGTTACTCAAAGTAACGAGGTCGATGTTGTAAATTTATATGCCTGTAATCAATTATTTAATCCAACCCGGATACTGGAATTTGCAATTAACCCATGCAGGATCGATACTGATATAGGTTTCTTTTTGCTTTTTCACAATCCAGTTGGTAATAAAGTCTTGTTTTTCTTTCTCTTCATACATTGCCCTTAGCATTTGATAATCGTCGGTAAGATTGGCTTTGTGATTTTCCACTTTCGATTTTATCTTTACCACGGCTACCACTTCTTTATTCGTAGATGGGCTTAACATAGCGAATGGAGCTGAAATTTCGCCCACCTTTTTGTTATAAACGATTTTGGCAATTTCAGGATTCAAATCCTGATATTCAAATTTCGAAGTTCCTGTTTTGTCGTTAAGCATCAAACCTGCATTCAACGCTGTGTTTTTATCTTGCGAATAGCCCATTACAGCTTGTTCGAAGGTAATTTTACCGTCGCGAATAAGGTTTGAAATTGAATCGAGGTTGTGAATAGCTTTGGTCTTTTCCTCAATAGATACTCGGGGTTTCAGCAAGATATGACGGCAATTGATTTTATCGCCACGCTTTTCGATAAGTTGAATGATGTGGTATCCAAATTCGGTTTGAACAATACGCGATACTTTTTTAGGATCCAATAAATTGAAGGCAACGGTTGCAAATTCGGGAACCAACTGTCCACGTCCCATAAAACCTAACTCACCTCCACGTTTTGCGCTTTCGGTATCTTCAGAATAGATACGTGCTAAAACCGAGAAATCAGTTGTGCCCGAAGTTACACGTTCGGTAAAATCGCGCAAACGATCTTTAATACGTGTCGACTCTTCTATAGGAACTGGAGGCTCGAAGCTAACGATTTGTAATTCTACCTGAGCAGGAACGGTTGGTATGCTGTCAGCAGGAATTTTGTTGAAAAAACGACGGATATCGGCCGGAGTCGATTTGATTTTCTCCACCAGTTTCGAACGCATTTGTTGGATCAACTGTTGGTTACGAATCATATCGCGCAAGTCCTCGCGCAATTCCGAAGTTGGTTTACGGAAATATTCTTCCACCTTTTCTTTCGATCCAATTTGAGATACATAGTAGCTCAACTGACTTTCTACCTGGTTGTTGACAGAAGATTCATTGACTGTAATACTATCAATAGCGGCCTGATGTAAAAAAAGTTTCTGAATAGCCATTTGCTCCGGTATTACACAATAGGGATCGCCTTCCAGTGGTGTTTTTTCATATTCTGCACGTAGCCTTTGCTCTTCCACTTCCGATTTCAGAATGGATTCATCACCTACTACCCATATTACTTCATCAATAATATTCTTCTGGGCCAGCATTTTAAAGGGGGCAATGCTTAAAAGTAAAAAAAGCGCGAAAATTGTTTTTTTCATATTTACAAGTTGACGTTATGCGTGTATGTTTTTTATTTCTATCTATTTTAGTTTTATGTTCTGTAAGCGTTTAAAAAGAGTTCTTATTTCTTTTTCTTGAAAAAGGTGACATTCTCATCTTTTATGGCATCATCATATAAATCATTTTCGAACTTCGTAATGAATTCACCTTTCATTTTATTCAGCAATATATTGATAATCCGATCTCTCGACATTTCGAAAGGCTCTACACTTCCAGTACTTTTCGACCCGATAATCCGCAAAAAATAACGGTGTGTACTATCCGACACTTCAACAAAACGGTTGGACGAAATATAGCTGCTTGGGTTTTCCACTTTGATGGGCATTTTTTTCAATACCTCCGAAAAAGGCACCCATCTGTCGCCAAAGTAATCGTAGCTTATTGCACTCTTAATGCTGTATTTCTCAATATTCCCCAGTGCCTTCGCATTTGCTGATTGCACCCAACTCCGCACATTGGCTATTTGTGGCGCTTTGGCCGGAACAACCAGTAGCAAACCTTTAATCACGTTCTCTTTCAGCAACAGTTGGTTGCTGTATTTTTTATAAAATGCTTGTAGCTCTTCGTCAGATGGCTCTTTCGGAAGGCGTTGCTCAATCATTTTTTGCTGATACTGATGGATGGTCAGCGATTTGCGATAGTTCTCTACCAATTCATCAATCTCGCTTTGATTGGTAATGTTTCGCTTCGCATTTTCGTACAAAAGCACATCGGTTACCCATTTCCGAATGTAGCTTTTAGCTATTTGGGCGCTATCAACTTTATTTGCGTTCGGGGGACTGATTTGCTGAATATCATCGTAGTACAAGAATTTACCCTCCACTTCAAGCAAAGGCGATTTATTTCCATCTGCAACCTTTGAGCCACACGAGGAAAATAAAACCATTACAACAGAAAGAATTGGCAAGAAAAAAGTCTTAATCATCTACAGTATTTGAGCCGGCTTGTGAGTTGAGATAAAAAACGCAAAAATAAAATCCAAAGGTAGGACTTTTATTTTTGCGTTTGAGAAATTATTAGTTTTTCTTAACCGTTTTCAAAATATTTTGGTCAACTATAACCTTATATTTGGCACGAAGAGCCTTAATCCACTCTTTTTCTAAGTATTCTTGATAATCGGCAGTCACTAAACCGCGTACGTCGGTATAATTCTCGGGAGTCTTTTTGAGCATTTTTCCGGTAATAAATACATAAGGATAATCGTTTGACGGAGCTAATGTTTCCTTCGATTTGAAAACTTCTTTATCTATCACCTTATTTTCGCCTTTTACAAAAAGCCCTTTTTCAATTTTCACGTGTTGAATACTATCATTCAACCGACTACGAAGGTAGTTGTCCACCGAATCTTTATCCGATTTACGCACCAGCGATTTTGCCATTTTGAATGTGGCATTGTTTTTACACGAAATGATATATCCTTTGTAATGTGGTTCTTTCCATGTGTAATCCGACTTATGAGCATTGAAGTATTTCTTCAGTCCTTCTGTATCTTTCGAAGCTTTTTCCCAAACTTGATTATTGCTGATTTCAAACAAAAGAATACCATCGTGATATTCGTTCATCAAATAACGGAACTCGGGGTGTTCGTTCTCCAGTTGTGAGTCCTCGTACGCCAATAGTTCACTATCAATAAAGGTGTTCAGTTTCTGGTCAATCACTTCGGATGCCGTGCTTTTTTGCGAATCAGGGTTATTTTTTAAATACTTTGCAAAGTCGGCTTGCGAATAGTTTTTGTCTGCGAAACTAAACAACGGTTTATTCAATTTAGCTATTTCGGTTTTAAACAACGAATCGTTTAAATCAACTTTACCGGCCAATTTGATAATGTCCTGTACTGCCTCTGAATTTATTTTGCAATCATAGTCTACACGTAACCTTCGTAAAAATGCTTGTTGACCTAAGTTAGCACGCTCGTCACGCTTTACTTTACGCTCCAGGTCTTCCTTCATGCTTTCGAATGAATCGACCCCTTTTTTGTTTAATAATTTGATGATATGCCAACCGTAAGCTGTTTGGACAGGCGCACTTATATTGCCAATATTTTTCAGTGTGAAAGCAGCAGCTTCAAACTCGGGGACCATCCGTCCGGTAGTAAAAGCAGGCAATTCACCATCGCGAACAGAGGAACTTTTATCTTGTGAGTATTTAGTGGCTAATGCCCCAAAGTCTTCGCCTGCCAACACTCGTTTGTAGAGCGAATCGGCTGTAAATTTCGCTGTTTTATTTTTCGCTACATCGCCTTTTGGTGCCGATAGCATAATGTGAGCAACCGTCACTTCGCCTAACGAAGTACGACGGGCGTGTACTTTGATGATATGATAACCAAACGCCGAGCGTACTACCTTTGATATCGAGCCCACAGGCGTGCTGTATGCGACTGATTCGAAAGGATATACCGTGCGGAAAGCTGAGATAAATCCCAACCGGCCTGAGTTTTTGGCGGCAGTGGGATCTTCCGATACTTCTTTGGCAACCTTTGCAAAATCTTCATTCTGAACTCGCTTCAAAATAGACTGAATGCTGTTCCATGCTTTTAATGTATCTGCAGGAGCCGCATTTTGGGGAATCTGTATCAGAATATGACTTACATCTACATCTTCTTTCAGATGATTGTAAGCCTCTAGCAAAACAGATTCTTCCACCTTCTGATCGGTTAAGTAAGGTCTCGTCAGTTGAGAACGGTAACCCGCCAATTCAGAGATAAACGCATGAGTAGTGTCTATCCCTTTCGATTTGGCTTCTTCAACCTTTAATTTGAAATTTACAAACAAGTCTACATATTCGTCAAGCGTTTTTTTGTCTAACGAATTGTTCGTATTGTTTTTATTATAAATATACTCAAATTCAGACTTCAAAACCGGCTTGTTGTTAATGGTCATCAACACCGGATCAGATCCCTGTGCAAACAAACAGCCCGAAAATGCTAGAATGGCAACTAAAGTAATTACAAATGGTTTCATAATTGTTTAATATGATAATTCGAATAATAGTCTACAAACAGCAATTAATTTGATAACTATAGCTAACTGTAAACGTATTTAATGTGCTATTGTTGTGTGTATTATTTACAAATATTGTTCCGTGATATTTTCTTTGCATTAGACTCAACATCCAAAACAATTTATAATTATCCACTGTTAATTATTCATCGATAATTTATAGCTATTCGCCACGACTATAATTAGGCGCTTCGCTCGTAACAGTTACGTCATGCGGATGACTTTCGGCCACACCGGCATTGGTAATACGGGTAAATTTAGCTTGATGCAACTCGTCGATGGTATGTGAACCGCAGTAACCCATACCGGCACGTAAGCCACCAATCATTTGATATACCACTTCGAATAATGAACCTTTAAAAGCAACACGTGCAGAAATTCCTTCCGGGACCATTTTTCTCATGTCATCTTCGTTCTCCTGGAAATAGCGATCCTTCGACCCCTTTTCCATTGCTTCCAACGAACCCATGCCGCGGTACGATTTAAATTTACGACCATTAAAAATGATTGTTTCGCCCGGCGATTCCTCCACACCTGCAAAAAGTGACCCAGCCATGATGGTAGTTGCGCCTGCTGCCAATGCTTTTACAATATCGCCCGAATAACGGATACCCCCATCGGCAATAATCGGTATACCTGTTCCCCGCAATGCTTTCGACACTTCGTGAATGGCCGATAATTGTGGAACACCCACGCCCGCAATTACACGGGTAGTGCATATTGACCCCGGACCGATACCCACTTTCACCGCATCGGCACCTGCTTCGGCCAACGCCAACGCAGCTTCGCCGGTAGCAATATTACCCACGATAATATCAATTTGAGGATAACGGGCTTTTGCTTGTTTCAATGTTTCAATAACACCTTTGGAGTGACCATGAGCTGTATCAATAACTATGGCATCCACGCCGGCAGCTACCAATGCATCCGCTCTTTCGAAGACATCGGCTGTTACACCAACACCGGCAGCGACTCTCAACCGGCCCTGAGCATCTTTACATGCATGCGGTTTATCTTTTGCTTTGGTAATATCCTTGTATGTAAGTAAACCAACCAGTTTATTGTCATTGTCAACCACCGGTAGTTTTTCAATTTTATATTGTTGTAGAATATCGGCTGCGGCTTCCAGATTAGTGGAGCGTGACGTTGTAATCAGATTTTCTTTGGTCATTACATCGTCCACTTCTCTTGCCATGTCGCGCTGGAAACGCAGATCGCGGTTGGTAACAATACCTACAAGACACCCTTTTTCGTCGACAACAGGAATTCCACCAATTTTATATTCGCCCATCAACGCCAATGCATCGCCAACAGTAGCACCTTTACGAATGGTTACAGGATTCGAAATCATACCGTTTTCGGCGCGTTTCACAATTTCCACCTGTTTAGCCTGTTCGGCAATAGTCATGTTTTTATGAATCACACCGATTCCACCTTCGCGAGCGATGGCGATAGCCATTTTACTCTCGGTTACAGTGTCCATTGCAGCTGAAGCAATTGGTATTTTCAACTCAATACGGCGTGAAAAGCGGGTAGTAAGATTTACGTCGCGGGGCAGAACATCAGAATAGGCGGGAACCAGAAGCACATCGTCAAATGTCAAACCTTCAATTTGAACTCTTTCAGCAATAAATGACATAGTGTTTTTATTTTACGTTTCTATTTTCAGAGGGAATTTGCTGCTTAACGTGTTGTTGGCATGTTGTTTAAGTATCTGTCCTGCTATGAAAATTATTGCATGCAAATTTACACATTATTTGCGACTATCGAAATAGCCTGCATATAAAAATTGTTTTAGAAAAAGATCTGACTGCAAATCATAATGGTTTTATTCTATCACCTTTAGCCTGTTATTCCTGCACCCTTTGTACCGAATTGACTTCTTTTATCTTCATGATATCCCGGCAAAGATTATTAATGTCTTCTGTATCGTGTACATAAATAAAGAAACGTCCCACAAATATTCCGGCTTCGGTTTCAATATTCATTTTCTGAATATTTACTGCATAGGCTTCGGTAATTACTTTCAGAATCTGAATAAGTATCCCTTTTTTATCAATACCTCTGATTTCGAGTATTTCTACAAACGAGAGTACTTTATGAGTTGCCCAATCGGCTGAGATAATGCGTTCGCCAAAGCTGGTTTTTAGCTTGTCAGCCACAGGGCATTGTCGCTTATGAATAATCACCGACTCCGAATCGTCGACATAGCCCAGCACATCATCGCCCGGAATAGGATGACAACATTCAGCCAGTTTGTATGTCTTCCCGGCATTTTCCTCGGTAAGTTTAAATGCCTTTTTTCTATCTACCTTACTATCTATTGGTACTGTTTCGTGCTTCGTTACTTCTGAGGAACCTCCAAAAGGTAATTTAAGGTATTTAGCAAAAACGTTTTGTGCTTTTTGCTTAAACACAATCTTACTCAGATCATCCAGATTCAAAAGTCCTTTTCCTACCTGTAGATAAAGTTCGTTACGCTGTGTAATGCTGTAATGATTGAGAATACGTACAATGTTTTCATTCTCGCCCTCAAGATGGAGTGATTTCAGAGCAGCTTCGATTCTCTTTTGTCCCTCTGCAATTTGGTTTTTTTCCTCCTTTTTAAACAATGCACGGAGTTTTGCTTTTGCTCTTGCAGTGGTCACAAAGTCAAGCCATTCCGGTTGTGGGGTTTGTTTTCTGGTAGTGAGAATTTCTACCTGGTCGCCACTACTTAACGAATAGCTTAGTGGGACAAGTTTATGATTAACCTTCGCCCCAATGCAATGATTCCCTAAATCGGAGTGAAGTAAGAATGCAAAATCGAGTGCTGTAGCACCCTGAGCAATGGTTCGGATTTCACCTTTAGGGGTAAAAACAAATATTTCGGAGGCAAAAAGATTCAATTTGAAGGTATCCATAAAATCGAGCGCATTAGGCTCCGGATTGTCCAACAATTCTTTGATGGTCTTTAGCCATTTATCAAGTTCCGACTCATCGGCAACGCCTGATTTGTACTTCCAGTGAGCAGCCAGTCCTTTTTCGGCTATATCGTTCATGCGTTCGCTGCGAATCTGCACTTCTACCCATTTGCCACCCTGACCCATTACGGTAACGTGCAAAGCTTCGTATCCATTGGCTTTTGGCGTACTTACCCAATCGCGAATGCGTTCGGGGTGAGGTTTGTATAGTGCCGTTAGCGCCGAATAAAGCATCCAACACTGGTCTTTTTCATTCATTCCGGCACGCGGCTTAAAAATAATACGCAAGGCCAGAATATCATACACCTCTTCGAAAGGAATATTGCGCGTGGCCATTTTTCGTGAAATGGAATAAATGGATTTTATGCGGGCACGAAGAGTGAATTCATAGCCCATCTCGGTCAGCTTATCGTTGATAGGTTGCGAAAACTCTTTGTAGAAAAGATTACGTGCAACTTCATCGTCAGCTAATCGGACTTCAATATCGTGATATGTATCGGGGTGTTCAAATTTGAAACTCAGGTTTTCGAGTTCGGTTTTAATACGGAAAAGACCTAAGCGATGGGCGAGTGGTGCGTAAATATATTGCGTTTCGCCGGCAATTTTGTATTGTTTGGCAGAGGGCATGGAACCCAGCGTACGCATATTGTGAAGTCGGTCGGCAATTTTAATCAGAATAACGCGTATGTCTTCCGACATAGTGAGGAGGAGTTTGCGAAAATTCTCGGCTTGCTCGGAAGCTCTTTCGGCAAAAACACCCCCCGAGATTTTTGTCAGTCCATCCACAATTTGTGCAATCTTCGGACCAAAAAGATTACTAATATCTTCTACTGTATAATCAGTATCTTCTACTACATCGTGAAGTAAAGCAGAACAAATGGAAGTAGAACCCAAGCCAATCTCACGAACCACAATGCGGGCAACTGCCAGTGGATGCATGATATAAGGTTCGCCCGATCGTCGCTTGATACCCTTGTGCGCGGCTTTAGCAAAGTTGAAAGCTCTGGTTACAAGTTCAACTTTCTGTCGGTGATTGGTTTTGCTATAATCATCAAGCAGTGCATCAAATTCCTGTTGAATCTGATCATCATCGGATAATATTTCTTGTTCTGGTGTCTGCGACATAAATAACTTAGGTTGATAGTGAAGAGCTAATAGCTGACGGTTGAAATCTGGCTATTAACAACAATTTTAAAAATGCATTCAGGGCCTTTTAGTGGCGAAATTGACTTGCAAAGATATAAAAAAACAATGCAGTTGGCAATGAAAGTAGTTACAAGTACATAGTTACATGTTATATGCTTCGACAAACTCAGCATACAAGTATGTTTCTTCGAATATTGCTCTAAAAAAATAAAGTGCGAGTTGGAAATCCATTACTGAGTTTTAAAAAGCAGGTATTTTATTATAGAACAGTGAACTAATTATTCAGTTCAAAACAATTGATTAAAAGATGTTGATTGGTACAAAAAGCTTCAATAATACCCCGCTATTAATAACCCAATATCATTTGATGGGATATTGTAATAGTTGCCAATAAGACGATTGACCAAAACACCACTGTAAATAAATGCGCCATGACGGAATCCTACGCTTTCGGTAATAGCAGAATTAGGACTGCCTGAAGATGCTATTTTGAGGAGCATTGGTGCAAAGATATTGCTGAGTGCCATGGACGAAGTGCGCGCCACGCGGGCAGATATGTTGGGTACACAATAATGAATAACACCGTGCTTTTCGAATATAGGATGTTGAAGGGTGCGGCATTCGGAGGTTTCGAAGCAACCGCCCTGATCGACGCTCATGTCGATAATGATAGCTCCGGGTTTCATTTTTTTTACTAATTCTTCCGACACCATAAAACGTTCAGATCCATTGATGTACCGAAGATTCCCTATTACTGCATCGGCTGTAGCCAGCGACCGGATAAGTACGGTGGGATGAATGACAGACGTAAAAACCTGTTGTCCGAGATAATGCTGTATTTTGCGTAGTTTACTGATGTCGTGATCAAATACTTTCACCTGAGCTCCTAAAGCCATTGCTGTACGCGCAGCCACCGAACCGGTAATGCCGGCACCCAGAATCAGCACTTCGGTAGGTGTGATTCCCGCTACTCCACCCAGCAAGAGGCCTTTGCCCCCGCGCTCGTTGCTCATTAGTTCGGCCGCGACAGCAATAGCCGTATTTCCTTCGATTTCTGCGATGGAATTCACCACCGGAAATGCCTTTTGTTCGTCCTGAATTAACTCATAAGCAATGGCATTCATCTTTTTCTTCATCATCAAACGTATGCATTCTGCCGATAAATTGCTGAGTTGAAGCATAGAAAACAGCGTGGAACGATCGTGCATAAGGTTAAGCTCAGCGAGAGTAGGAGGGGCTATCTTTAATACTATATCAGCACCAAACACTTCGGCTGCATCGTCCACCAGATAAGCGCCCGCTTCGCTGTATTGCAAGTCGGAATAAGACATTGGTTCACCTGCACCACGCTGTACATACACACTGTGACCCTCTTCCGTAACAATGGCTACACCTTCGGGGGTGAGGGCCAAACGTGTTTCAACAAGTGCATTTTCTCTAGGAAGTCCGATTGATAATCGCGGTTGCCGGGCTATTTCGCGCAACAAACACTCTTCGGGGAAAAGTGATCGTTCTTCTTTAGGATTGCGTTTCATCTGAAATAATTATTGGTTGGACTACAAAACTAAGCACTATTCTCGGAATAAGCAAATAATCAAATGCTTATTCGTTACGAATTTTTGTTATTTGTACAGACTAGTAATTATTATTGCCCGAATAATGTCAAATATACTGATATCTTTGCTCTTTATTCTTTCTGTCTTTGCTTTCTGTTCTTGTATCTATAAATTTGTACCTTTGCAGTCTTATTCATAAATATGGAAAATAAAAAACTTACAGGGCACATAGCTCTATTTTCGGCCAATGTTATTTTTGGAATAAACAACCCTATTTCCAGAGCATTGATGCCCGAAATACTTAGTCCGTTTACACTTACATTTTTTAGGTTAGCGGGTGGAATGTTATTGTTTTGGGTGGTTTCATTATTCACCAAAAAGGAGCATGTGCCGCCAAAAGATATTTTTCTGTTATTTCTTGCCTCATTTTTTGCGCTGACATTGAATCAACTTCCCTTTTTTGTGGGTTTGTCCATGACTTCGCCCATCGATGCGTCCATTGTGGTGACCATGTTGCCAATTCTTACTATGATTCTGGCAGCCATCATCATCAAAGAACCTATCACTTTGATGAAAGCTGTAGGAGTAGTGGTGGGTGCTTCCGGAGCTTTATTGTTAGTTTTCAGCAGTCATACACAGCATACCGGAAATGGGAATTTCTGGGGCGATTTAATTGTCTTTTCGGCTGCTTTTTCATTCGCTATCTACCTCACTGTTTTCAAAAATCTGATAACAAGGTATTCGCCAGTCACCCTTATGAAATGGATGTTTTTGTTTGCCACCATTGTATGCTGGCCATTTTGCTACAAGCCATTGATGCAAACCGACTTTTCATTGCTGACTGCCAACACCTTCTGGCGCATAGGTTATATGGTTATTTTTGCCACTTTTCTGGGTTATCTGCTTATTCCTATCGGACAAAAAGTGCTTCGCCCCACCACGCTGAGCATGTACAACTATGTTCAACCGGTGGTAGCATCTCTGCTTGCAGTGGCCATTGGCATGGATGTTTTTGGATACGAAAAAGCCCTGTCAGGCATACTTGTTTTTGCCGGTGTGTACATTGTTACGCAAAGCAAATCGAGAGCGCAGATGGAGGCGGAGAAGAATAAGAGCGTGGTTGACAGTAAGCTGTAGATAAAACATAGAGCAAACTAAAAATAAATATCCAATGACCAAAGACCGAAACGAACTTGCTAATACGTACGTTGAGTTATTGAACCGACAGAAGTTTGACGCCAAAGGTTTAGATTATTCAATCTTTGACAAGCATAAACCCTTATTGCAAAGTTTGGCAAATCTGGGTAATAGTGGTATTAGCGTTTTTGATTTATTTAAGAAAGAACACCTTTTTTACTCGCCAAATTTCGGAGAATTACTAGGTTACGATTTGCGGCAAATAGAAGAAAAGGGGCAAGCTTTTTTAGATGCCAAAATTCATCCGGATGATTTCATTGCACTTATGCAAAATGGAATTTTGTTACTCAAACTTTATCTCAGTTTCTCGGATGACGAAAAGGCCAACTATAAGCTTGTAAACGACTATCGAATTATGGATGCCGGCAACAACTATGTACGGATTATTGAGCAACACCAAATTTTAGAATTAGACTGCCATGGAAATCTATGGTTATCGTTGAGTATTATCGATGTTTCGCCCAATCAAGATATTCATCAGGGGCTTAAAAGCCAATTGCTCAATTTCAGAACAGGCAAAATCATTCCTTTTCTCGAAGAAAAGAAAAGCAGTGACATGATTGGTATAGCTTTATCGAAGCGAGAAATACAAATTTTACAGATGGTAAAAGAGGGACTTCTGAGCAAAGAGATTTCGACGAATCTGGATATTAGCTTGCACACCGTAAACACCCACCGCCAAAGGGTATTGGAAAAACTTGGCGCCAATAACTCCATGGAAGCAGTTATTTTTGCTTCGAAACTCGGGTTGTTGTAGCCCGTTACTACTGATAAATCAGTATTGTACATTATTTGATTTAGAAAGACCTTTGTACTTTCAAAAAACAATCAAATAACTATTAGTATGATACGATTTAGATCCGTTTTAATCCTAGCATTGCTGGTTTCTTCCCGTTTATTTGCTCAACAACCTACTCAAACTATTAGAGGCATTGTAATTGACAAAGCATCTAATGCTCCATTGCCCTATGTGAATGTAATTTTACTAAGCACAAATTTTGGTACAACAACAGATAGTCTGGGAGGTTTTACGCTTAAAAATGTAACGGTAGGTCGGTACAATATAAAAGTGTCGATGGTTGGCTACGAGCCATTTATGGCAACTGAAGTACAAGTGTCGTCGGGGAAAGAAGTGTTTTTGAATATCTCGATGAAAGAAAATGTCAATTCGCTTGCCGAAGTTGTTGTAAAGCCAAAAGTAAATAAAGAACAGCCATTAAATGCCATAGCCACCGTAAGTGCCAAAATGCTAAGCGTGGAAGAGGCAAAACGCTATGCGGGAGGTTTTGATGATCCTGCCCGGCTGGTTTCCTCGTTTGCCGGAGTAGCGAGTAATGTCAGCAATAATGCCATTGTGGTTCGGGGTAACAATCCACAGTCGCTGCAATGGAAGATGGAAGGAGTGGAAATCCCCAATCCCAATCACTTTGCCGATGTAAGCGCGTTTGGGGGTGGCGGGTTAACGGCTTTGAGCAGCCAGATGTTGGCGAATTCTGATTTTTTCTCGGGTGCTATGCCGGCAGAATATAATAATGCCCTTTCGGGAGTTTTCGACATCTTTATGCGCAACGGCAACAGCCAAAAGGCTGAGCACACCTTTCAAGTAGGACTCTTGGGAATCGATGCATCTTCGGAAGGACCTTTCAAAAAAGGCGGTCGCGCCTCCTATTTGTTCAATTACCGCTATTCCACGTTAGCATTGCTCGAACCCTTAATGCCCGAAAATGCAGCTGGTACTACCTATCAGGATCTTTCGTTTAAACTAAACTTTCCGACCAGAAAAGCAGGTACATTCTCTGTTTGGGGAATCGGGCTAATAGACGGTTCAGGTGCAGACGCAAAAACGGATATTGCTAAATGGAAATACGACACTGAGAAAGAAACGGAAGATGTAAAGCAATTTATGGGAGTAGCGGGAGTTAGCCACAAAATGCTGTTAAGCAATAAGCAGTTTGTAAAATCTACACTGGCTGCAACGGTTAATGGCATCGATTTGTCGACCGAAAGGATGAATGACAATTCTTTACTATTACCTAAAAATAAAGTCAATAACCGTAATTACAATTTTGTATTTTCAACAGCCGTCAATACAAAATTCAGTGCCAGACACACCAACAAAACAGGCATTGTAGCTACCGGACTGATGTACGATATGCAACTCAAAAACGCATTGCCTATTGGTACTCCATTGCAAACGCTGGTTTCCGAGAATGGGTTTAGCACTTTGTTGTCGGGCTACAGCAATTCGACGTTCAATTTCTCGGAAAAGCTAACGATGAACGTGGGAGTGAACGGCCAATTGTTTACGTTGAACAAGCATTATACCGTTGAACCAAGAATAGGGATTAAATGTCAGTTTGTTCCAACACAAGCCTTGAGTCTAGCATACGGACTACATAGTCGGCTGGAACGCCTGAATTATTATTTTATCAAAAACAGTCAGTATGGAAATGAATCTGTCAATAAAAACCTCGACTTTACCAAATCGCATCATTTGGTGCTGGGCTATGACATTAGCCTTTCAGAACTTACACATCTAAAGGTCGAAACGTATTACCAGCGGCTATACAATGTCCCTGTAATGGCAGATAGTTCGTTTTCGATGATTAACCAACAGAATGATTGGTTTTTCGATGGAAAATTGCAGAATACCGGCGCGGGCGAAAACTATGGTGTGGATTTTACTTTTGAGAAATACTTATCGCAGGGATATTACTACATGATAACTGCTTCGGTATTCAACTCGCGATACAAAGGTGGCGACAATATATGGAGAGATACCCGCTACAATAGAAATTTCACCTTCAATTTTCTGATTGGCAAAGAGTGGCAAGTGGGTAAAAACAAGCAAAATGTGTTGGGTTTGAATGCCCGGGTAAGTTATCAGGGTGGCGACCATTATTCACCACTTAATGCAGTAACGTCGGCAACAGCAAAGGATGCGGTGTTTGACGAGACAAAAGCCTTTTCTAAACAATTTGCACCTGCCTTTACGAGCCATTTTACTGCAAGTTATAAGATAAACAAAAAGAACTCGGCACGTGAAATTGCATTTAAGATCATCAATGCAACCATGTATAAAGAGTTCTCGGGCTTTGAATACAATTTCCAGACACATAATGTTGACGAACGCAGAGAAGCTCTGTTTATTCCAAATCTGAGTTATAAAATAGAGTTTTAGACCCCTGTTTTATACTCTAAATACATTGTGCGATTGGATAAAAATAGCTATCATTCTATCATTTCATATTCTGATTCTCGGAGCATATAAACTTTATCCATTCGCACAACCTGTTACTTTATTCTTTTCACATACTCCGTTGGGCTTTCGTTAAAATATTCTTTAAAGCATTTAGTAAAATACGAGGGTGATGAAAATCCTGTTTCGTAAGCTATTTCGGAGATGGATTTCTCAGTTTTGAGGATCAATTGTTCGGCTGCTTTCAACCTGATTATCCTTACCAACTCATTGGGAGCGTAGTTAGTTAAAGATTTAATTTTGCGATACAGTTGCACACGCGACAATCCCAGGCTCTTACCTATTTCATCTACATTCAAATCGCTATCAATGAGTTTATCTTCAATAATCTTACGGAATTTATTGATAAAGGTTTTGTCGATCTCCGCTACATTTTCTTTCCGTTCGCCAAAGGTGAGGTTTTTCTGAAAATAGCTTTTCACTTTCTCCCGATTCTCGATGAGTTTACGAACGCGAATTCTCAATAAACTCTCATTGAAAGGTTTTGGAATATAAGCGTCTGCTCCACTTTCAAAACCCATGGCTCGCTGTTCGTCCTGTGCAAAAGCGGTAAGTAAAATAACCGGAATATGACTGGTAGAAAGATTTTCTTTGATTTGTTTACATAGTTCGAACCCGTCCATCACGTCCATCGACACATCGCTGATGATAAGCTCTGGAACAAATTTCATGGCTTTGAAAAGCCCTACCTGTCCGTTCGGAGCTTCGATAATTTCAAAACTATCATTTAAAAGGCTCTTGATATAGGTTCGTACATCGATGTTATCTTCCACAAGTAAAACCAGTGGCTTGTCTGTTTGTAAGTGTTCCAAATCAGGAATTTCTTCTTCCGACTCCAGAATCAACATATCTTCTTCTCTTTCCGTATTTGAATTAAGTGTCGGATATTGCTCCACAATTGGGATCTCCCGCTGTCTGAAAGGAATAAGCACACTGAATTGAGTACCTTTCCCTTCGGTGCTTTCCACATTTATCGTTCCATTGTGTAACTCCACAAGTACTTTTGTGAGATGTAAGCCAATGCCGGATCCGGTTGCTCTGCTGTCGACTTTGTAAAAGCGTTCAAAAATATTTTGGACATGATGCTCCGAAATTCCAACGCCATTATCTTTTACCGTGAGTTGCGCTAAGGCTTCATCATTGAGCATAACTTTATCCAGATGAACATCTATCCGTCCGTTTTCACTGCTAAACTTGAAAGCATTGGAAAGCAGGTTGTAGCATATTTTTTCCATTTTATCCGAATCGAACCACAAGGTAAAATCATCATCCGAAGTTGTAAACGTAAAATGAATGTGTTTTTTCTTACCGAATTCAATGAACGAATCGCAGATTTCACTTATAAAGGATTTCAAATCTGTTAGTGTAAAATACATCTGCATCTTTCCGTTTTCGTATTTACGAAAATCGATGATCTGGTTGATGAGTTTAAGTAATACATGCACATTTTTGCGCATGAGTTGCACCAGTTTTTGTCCGGTAGGAGTAAGCTTCTCATTTCTTTCCAAACTATCCAATGGTCCAAGGATTAAAGTCAGTGGTGTGCGGAACTCATGGGATATATTCGTAAAAAAGACCAGTTTAGCCTGTGTAGCTTCTTCCAGGTTTTTAGAAAGAACGATCAGTTGATCACGCTGCTCTGATAGTTCTTCCTTTTGTTTACTAATCGCAATGTTCTGCGATTCGAGTATTTTGTTGGATTTGTTTTTACTTCTATATGCCCGTATTATCAGGAACAACAATATAAGAATAAGGAATAATACCAATAGCGAACTAACTAACAGCATACGTTGGGTACTGTATTTTGCTAAATTTTGGTTTAGCACTACATTTAGTTGTCCTATTCGGTTTTGATGCTGAATGATTTGGTCAGTTTGAAGTTTTAGTACACGCGCATTTGTTTTATCCACTACAGCTGTGTATAAAATATTATCGCGATCAAACGGTTCTTTGTTTAGAATTCTGACGGCAGTTTGAATGGCTTTTTCACCGCCCGTGGGATAAATAAAAGTAGCATCTATTACGCCATTGATTACCTTTTGAATACCACCTTCTGTTCCCGGAAGCGCATCAATCCCAACTATCATTGGTTTCTTTACGCCAGTAAATAATGTGGTTGCCTCCTGAGCACCGCTAGCCATTTCATCGTTGTGAGCAAAAACAAGGTCGATGGGAATTGATTTTTGTAATGCGGTGTTCATTTCCTGTTTAGCCTGTTTCCTTAGCCATCCACCATCAGCCTGGTAAACAACATGAATGCCGGGATATTTCCCAATCACATTCATGAATCCTCTATGCCTTTCGAAATCGGGAGTGGAACCCTTCAGCCCTCTTATTTCAGCAATATTTCCAATGCCACTAAGTAGATTGGCTATGTAGACACCCACTTCCTTGCCTATCTGAAAATTGTCGGCACCCACAAATGCCGTGTATTTCCCTGAGCTGATTTTACGATCGACCAGCACCACAGGGATGCCATTCTGTAAGGCTTTTTCGATAACAGGAGTGAGGGGAATAGCCTCATTTGGAGAGACTATGATTAAATCAACCCTATCGGCAATAAAGCTTTCGATATCGCGAATTTGCTGTTGATTACTATCGTATGCGGTTTTGATTTTGATTTCTACTCCGGGATTGAATGAAGCTTCGCGCTTCATCTCGCTGTTCATAGTCCGACGCCAGGCATCGTCACTACATTGAGAAACTCCTATAACTTTCGAGTGGTTGGACTTGCCATCTGTACAAGATAAAAATAGGACAAGTATTGAGAATAAAAATAATGTGCAATTCAGTTTCATTGTGTTGGTGAATTTGGGTGAAAGGTCAACACTCAATTCGAATTCAAATGTAGTAATTTTTTGTTAGATAAAATGTAGATTCTATCCAAAGCAATTTTTATTCAACAACAAACCGGTCGAACCAACAAGTTCGACCGGTTTTACTTTTAAAAGAGGTTTCTAAGCTTGCTTTTTTACTCTAGACAATAGTGATTCAGGCAATGCAGGCATTGCTCCTTTTTGCGTACAAACGTATGCCGAAACATCAACAGCTATTTGATGAGCATTTGAAATGCTTTGCCCACTTAACAAAGACGCAACAAAAGCAGCCGTGAAGGAGTCGCCTGCACCTACTGTATCAACAACATCAACCAATGGCGTTGGTTTGAACGAAGTTTCGGTTTGCGTAACAACATAACTTCCTTCTGTACCTTTTGTAAGTACTACCATTTTCAGGTCGCAACTATGAAGTAGTTGATTGCAAATTTCTAATTCGCTTTTTGATTCCCAACCAAAAAGTTGACCGACAATCAGCACTTCGTCATCATTAATTTTCAGAATATTACAACGATCTAATGCATGTTCAATCAATTCAAGTGTGTAAAAACTCTGACGAAGATTGATGTCAAATATCTTGAGAGCAGTTTCGGGTACACAATCCAAGAAGCGGTTTATTGTTGTTCTTGACACATTGTTTCGTTGCGCCAGCGAACCAAAGCAAACGGTTTGTGTTTTGCGGGCCAATGCTTCCATCTCGGGCGTAAAAGGGATATTATCCCACGCTACGTTTTCGCATATTTCGTACTGTGGAATTCCGTTGCCCGACAACGTAACCTGAACGGTACCGGTGGTAAAAGGAGTTGTTTCAATAAGATATTTCAGCTTCTTATTGCTCAGACAATTTACTATTTCGGCTCCTAATTCATCGTTACCTATGGCGCTTGCCGCATATCCTTCAAATCCGAATTGCGATACGTGATATGCAAAATTTGCGGGTGCACCACCCAACACTTTTCCGTTAGGAAAAACATCCCATAATATTTCTCCAATGCCTACAATGATATTTTTACCCCCAACCCCTGAAGGGGAGTTGATGTTAGTTTTGTCTTGTTTTATTTCCTGTGTATTTTCCATATAATTTTATTTAAACACCTTTTTATCTGCTCTTTATTCAATTCTGAGGTAATATTTTTCTTACCCCCTTTAGAAGTTGGGGACTCTTCTCTTATTCCCCTTTAGGGGTTAGGGGTTTGTTACAACCCCAATTCTTTTTCAATTTGTTCTAATGATTTTCCTTTCGTTTCGGGGATCCAGAATTTAACAAATACAAAGGCAATGATGCTAAATACACCAAAGATGCCAAATAGGTATTGCAAACCTAATGCTCCGTGAATAATAGGAGCAAAATAAACGGTAAGGAAAGTACACAACCAGCTAACGGCGGTGGAAAACGACATGGCAACACCTTTAATACGGTTTGGATAAATCTCGGAAATAATAACCCACATAACCGGTGCAAACGAAGCTGCAAAAAATGAGATATAAACTAACAATGCAGCCATCACACCAAATCCGTTTTGTACAGGCTTTGAAAACTCAAAACTAAGATAAGCCAATGAAATAATCATGCCTACAGCACCCCATAAAAGTAACGTTTTCCTTCCTTTTTTATCCACCAACCACAATGCTACTATAGTCATTAGGAAGTTTACCATACCCACAATCATGGCTTGCATTATCGAATCACTTTTAACTGAACCGGCAGCCTGAAAAATATCGGGTGCAAACATAATAACCGCATTGATTCCGGTAATTTGTTGCAAAGCCGCTATGAGTGTGCCAATTAAAACAATTTTTCCGGTTTTACCTTTAAATAATTCACCAAAAGACATCTTATCCTTTTTCTGTTCGGCTAGCAAGGTGCGTTCCATTTCTGGAAGTTCTTCGGCAACCAATGCAGTGCCGCCAATGCTATTCAACACTTTAATGGCTTCTTCTTTGCGACCATGAGCTAATAACCAGCGTGGACTTTCAGGAAATTTGGCTAATAAAAATATAAGATATAACACTCCGAAAACTGCCGGCACCACCAACATATATCGCCATGCATTTTCTCCCATACCGATTAATAAGTAATCGAAAATATAAGCCAGTACGATACCAATGGTAATCGCAAACTGATTAAACGAAACCAACCGTCCGCGGTTTTTAGCAGGTGCTATCTCGGAAATATACATTGGAGCTACTACGGATGTTCCACCTACAGCCAAACCTGATAATACGCGGAAGACAATCAGCATAGTTGCCGATTCGGCCAATGCGCATCCAAGGGCTGAAATGATATACAACACTGCAGTGGTTACCATTACCTTTTTTCTTCCGTATTTCTCAGTAAAATTACCGGTAAATAGTGCCCCAATGAGGCATCCAAAAGTCAGTAAAGCAGCTACAGTTCCCAAACCACTGTCTGTTAGCGAGAACTGACCTTTAATCATGTCCACTGCACCTGAAATTCCGGCCATGTTTAGCCCAAAAAGTAATCCTCCGTTGATAGCAACAAAGGTTGTCCAATATAAATACTTGTTATTTGACATTGTATTGATTTATTTGATATTATGAATTGTGATATTTTCTACTTTTAAATTCCCTTCGGTCGAAAAGAGATGCAAGGTATTCATTGTTTCTGTAGGGAAAAATAAGGTCGTCATAGCAACTTCTCCTTCATTGATAAAAATTTCTGCCGATGATTTGTCCACCAACAAGCGAATCCGATATACTTCTTTTACTTCTAATGGAGCTATACTACCTGATTTGAATTTTGCATTGAAATCTATTTTTCCACTTTTTTCTCTGTTTATTGTCAGTTTCCCAGCGTTTAAATCGAATGTAAATTTCAGAGTTTCCGCCTTAGAGTTCTTCAATTCAAAACCGAAATTTTTATTCTTCTGAGGTTTCAGCGTCATTTCAATTTCGTATGCACCTTTATTTTCAGGCAGTAATTCCTTAATAGAATATTCCTTTTCAACTAGTTGATCCGGAATTGTCTTGCCTACTCCTCTAAGAGAATTTACTTCTTGCACAGGGAACCCTTTTAATATCAGATGCTCCCCATTGCTGGCCAAAGTCAATTCGCGAGGTGTAGTAGTAGCACTTCTGAAATTCAACGATGGAACTTGTTCTGCATAATCCCAATTACTCATCCAACCCATAAAAATGCGCCGTCCGTCGTTTGATGGAATATTCGAGAATGTAACCCCGGCATAATTATCGCGGCCATAATCAAACCAAAGGGGATAAGGTAATGCATCGGCTTTAAATGTTTTCCCATCAAAACTCCCAATAAAATATTGAGTTCCTGAGCCTCCATTAGGTGCTCCGGGATTTATGCTAACCAATAAAACCCATTTTGTTTTGCCCTGATAGGTGAGTGGGAATAAGTCGGGACATTCCCACACGCCGGCATGTGACCCAAGTCCTTGACCAAATTCACTTAGTTTTTTCCACTCTTTCAGATTTGGCGAACCATAGAAAGTAACAGTTTGTTTAGTTGCCAATGCCATAACCCATTGTTTAGAAACTTCATTCCACGATACTTTAGGATCACGAAAATCGGGTACTCCCTGATTAGGTAAAACCGGATTATGAGCATATTTAGTGAAAGTGCGGCCTTTGTCAGTGCTGTAGGCAATTGATTGCGATTGAGTTTTCCCGGCACTTGTATAGATAGCTACCATTGCATCTTTGCCAAACCCTGCAGTATTGTTAGCGTCAACAACTATACTTCCCGAAAATATCTCACCAATACTATCGGGAGCAATAGCTGTTTGCAAATAGGTCCAAGAGACCAGATCGGTGCTTACTGCATGTCCCCAGTGCATATTTCCCCACATCGAACCATAAGGATTATATTGATAAAAGAGATGATACTCCCCATCAAGATAAACCATACCATTAGGGTCATTCATCCAACCGTGTTCCGGACTATAGTGAAATATCGGGCGATAAGGTTCATAGAAATTGAACTCGAAACGATCAGATTGTTTTATTTCATTAATTCCCAAAGTTGGATTACTCAGCCCTATATACTCGAGCGATATCTTTTGCCCTTTTAGTTTTTTTACATCGATGGATACCCAGTAATCAATTTCATCTACTGCCAAATGCACATCGTAGACAGACTGATTGGTGGAATCCGGAATACATACTTTAATCTTCACTTTTGGAGCTTTCTCCTCAATAGGAACTAAAATATATGATGAATTAATCTGGTAATCGACGATTAGATTATGGCCACTTGAACTCTTCCTGGAAGTGCAACTTACACTTATGAGTATGGCTGTAATTAAAATTGAGAAGATAGTCTTTTTCATATATTTTGAGCAATGAGGTTAACCAATGACGTTACAAAAATAGGAGTACGAATCCACTTGTATTGTCATTTTTGTTGCATCATGATGTAATTTTGATACAAAAACTCTAATAAATAGATTTCAACTTCCACACTTTGCAGCTTTTTACTCCCACTTTCCCATCTTCAGAGAAAAGAGATAATTTAGTGTAAGATTTAGTCGGGAAAAAGAGGTTCGTCATTACTGCCTTTCCGTGTTGTCCGAATAGCTCAATTGAAGTTCCATCGACCCATAAATGCAGTTCTATTTTTCCATTCTCCAATTCACAGGGAGCATAGGTTATTTCGGGAAACTCTGATGCAAAATTTGTAACACCTGATTTGCGTCGGTCAACAAATAGTTGTTTTTTTTCTTTGTCGTAACCAATTTCTATTTCCTCGCGCAAATCGTTGCTTAGTTTCAACCCAAATACGTTGCCCGATTTCGCATCAGCTGCAAACGTAAGTACAATTTCGACTGGACCTTTTGCCAATGAACCTAAGTTTGATATATCTTTTACTCCATTCAAAATAAATGGTTTCAGCTCCGATAAGCCATTTCTCAACGACTCAACTTCTTTTGCAGGAAAACTAATTAGCTGAGCGCCTTTTGCATCGGGGATAAGTGTTAGTTCGCGTGGTAGAGTTGTTGCACTTCTCCACGTTGTAGTAGGAACTCTTTCAGCATATTGCCAGTTGCTCATCCAGCCAATAAATAACTTGCGACCATCTGCTTCAGGCACATTCGACCAGGTTACACCGGCATAATTATCCTTGCCGTAGTCCACCCAACGAGCTTCTTTTGATTCATATTCATTGTGGAAAACCTTTCCATCAAAATCACCAATAAAATATTGAGTAGCTGAACCGCCGAAAGGAGCACCGGGATTGATACTTACCAGCATAACCCATTTTACTTTGTTAGTTCCTTTTACTTTCAACGGAAATAAATCGGGGCATTCCCAGTTAGCACCATGTTTGCCAACTTCTTTTCCAAATTCACTCTGCTTCGTCCAGTTTTTCAAATCAGGAGAAGAGAATATTGTGATGCAATCATAAGTTGCTAAAGCCATAACCCAGCTTTTGGTCGGTTCATGCCAAAATACTTTCGGATCACGAAAGTCACGTTGACCCGGATTTTTTACCACAGGATTGCCGGCATATTTCTCCCATGTACGACCATTATCGTTACTGTAAGCAATGGCCTGATACTGAAAATCGTTGCGACCTGCTCTTTCACCGTTCATATTGTGATAGGTGTAGATAGCTACCAACGGTGCTTTTCCATCTTTCCCAAAACCGGATGTATTGTTTACATCTACCACAGCACTACCTGAGAAAATATATCCCAAGGTGTCGGGGTACAGGGCTATTGGTAAATGCTCCCAATGAATTAAATCTTTACTGACAGCATGTCCCCAATGCATTGGACCCCAAACTGTTTTATCAGGGTAATATTGATAGCAAAGATGATATTCGCCATTAACGTAGACCATGCCATTGGGATCGTTCATCCAGCCCGACTGAGGCGTAAAATGAATTTGTGGACGGTATTTTTCAGTGTTTGGTTTGTTCTGAGCATAAGAACAAACCGTAAATGCAAGAATAATCAGACTTAGAATTTGTTTTTTCATGATATCATATTTTTAAATTAATTGTTATAGCGATTTTGTAAAAATTATAAAGACTATTTCCAAATGGATTTCAATTTCCATGCTTTAAAATTCATTGTTGTACCTTCATTTTGGGCGAAAGTATCAATTCCTGTTTGAGTTTCTCCTGCGTAGGTAAGCAATGTAAACACTTCCTTTCCCATCATTGGTATAAAGTTCAATGCTTGACAGACTCGTTGTTTTTTGAAATTAAATATGCGGTAAATACCTTTAGCTGTAAACCTGGAGGTATTCTTTTCATTTATAGCGCAATTCAGAAAAGCTATATTAAAAGTTTTTTTGTGTAAAGCACGTTATCTCCTTTTATCTCAACAATATAAATTTGGCCTTTCATTAATCTGATTTTTTTGGAAGAGTTGGTTGATGATTGTGATACCAATTTTTGGCCACATAGATTATAAACACTTATGCTCGAATGTGCAGGTACATTTTCATAAACTAGATTGTCACCATTGGAATAAATTTTAATATTACTTTCAGCGATAGGGTTTATTACAGCAGTTGGAGTTTGGATCGAACCAAGTTTCCAGGCTTGTATGGAAGTTGCACGAGTAGTTCCGCCATCCGAAAACGCCTCCACATCTTCAGCATTTGTATCGGTAGGGAAAACTCGTATTGAGAATGCATATTGATTATTGACGAAAATATCCATAATGGAATGATCGATAAAAATGTGTATTCTCATGGTTTCACCCACAGCGGGTTTTTGCGGCAAAACCGATTGATAAAGTCCACTAAAACTATTTGCGTCATTAACTAATCTAGTTGCATTTTGTGCATCTACTGTAAACCTATTTGTAAATGGTGTATAATAAATAGATATAAAATTGTTGCCATTTTTTCGAACATGAAAACCAAAGCGTTGAGCAGACGAAACAACAAAACTACCATCAATCTCTACGGCTTTTCCGCTTACCGGATTAAGTGGCAGTTTACTTGTTACATCCTGATCAGCCACATTAAAAACTGCAGAAGAAGTGGCACGTAGATTTTGCGTTCCAGCATAAGGTTGTTGAATAAGATTATTGTTGGCATCCAGCGTCCACTCGCGAGGCAAACTGTATAAATGCGCCCAACCCATTTGCAGATTATTAGCTGAAGGAAGTTTATCCGGCACAATTCCTACTGCGATTGTTTTACCATCTTTCTGGAGTATAGACGGCGAGAGCAATCCATACCCATTGCTTCCAAAAGCCCCAAGTTCAACTTCTTTTGGCGTTGATGAATAAGGGTTGAATGTGCCATCGTTGTTAATAGTACCCACCCAATACAACGTTTCTACACCTTGATTTCCCCCCAGAGTAGTAACCAAGAACAACCATTTACCATCAGGCATAGGCACAATGGCGGGCATTTCCCAGAATGTGCCGTAATTTGCACTAACCGATTGATAGAAAATAGAACCATCATTGCTCCATGTTTTCGTGATAGGATCATATTTATGCAAGGTGGTAGCACCTAAACCATTTTTAGATGTGCCAACTATCATATAAAAAATACCGTTGGATTTGAACACATACGGATCACGAAAGTCATCGCTCAATCCGGCAGGCCGATTTGGGATTATTGGATTCCGGGTGTCTTTATTCCAACTAATTAAATCATCGGCTACAGGTGCGGCCTGATTAATACTGGCTTTAGCGTAATCAACACCGGTATAAAATATGTTCGGCTTTCCGCCCGTCAGCACATCATCGGAAAATACACATCCCGACCAATTTCCTTTAATGTCATATCCGCTGGTATTTGACAACGCAATTCTTTCTTCATTCCAATTTAGCATATCGTCGCTGGTAATGTGCCCCCAATGCAGTTTTCCCCAGTAAGGGCCATTGGCATTTTTCTGAAAGAAAATATGATATTTATTGTTGAAATAAACCAGTCCGTGTGGTTCGTTTGTCCAGTTGCTAGCTGGTAATCCATGAAATTCGGGCCGTTGAATGTCGCTTTGATGGCGGGTTTTAGGGATGGATAAATCGGCAACATGTTCAGGCGCAGTATAGGCCAGTTCGGTGTTGGTCAAAACTCTTGAAAAAATCCGAATATCGTCAATTAAGCCATTGATGGTATTGGTTCTAAAAATATCGGCGTAAGTGTTTGCGAATGATTTGCCAATGATAAACGAGTTTGTGCCTGTGTTTATTACACCATTCCCTAAAAACGAAGATGAACCAACTAATTGACCGTTTCTGTATAGTTTAACCTCTTTCAGTGTTGAATTAATGGTCGCAACTAAGTTTTCCCATTCATATATTGGCAAAGTCTGATTGAAACCGTAGCAACTTACTTTTGTCCCATCAATATAAACTTCGAACGCATAAGCTCCAACAGCATTTATCGTAAAGGCAAAGCCGTTTTTCAGATTATCATCCATATTTCCGGCAATGTAAGTTTCGGTGTTTACATTGTTATTTGGGTCCATCATCACATTGCTTTCAAGGGCACACCATAACGATACCGTCAGTGCACTTGGGCTTAAAGCCGCTGCATTTATTTGCGCATTACAAAATGTTGAATATCCATCAAGTCGAAGCGCATTTCCTTCAGCACCAAGCGCACTTTCTGGGCGATTAAAGTTATTCTCAACCACAAAGGTTTTACCTGTTTTTGTTTCTGCAATTGAATTTCCACTAACCTCCATGGGAAAATGGGCTACTAGATTGGGGTCATTCTCATTGATAACCTGTGCATTTAAGGATATAACCCTTATGAATATGCTTGCAATTATGATTGTTGATTTAAGGTTGATCATAATAAATATTTTAGACGTCTAAGAAAACTTAGTTCAATTGTTCGGCGAATAGCACTAATAATTTTAGATGGATACATTATTTCGATTTTGCAACCTTATGTAATCTATGTAAATGATTATTGATTAAGTATTGTTGTAAAATGGTGTTATTCTTTCTTATTCCAAATACTTTTCAAGCTTTGTATGGTCAACTCATTGACTTTAATTATTCCATTTTCGGCAAATAGTGATATTTTATTGAATTTGGAACCTGTTGTAAAATTCTCAGTCATTACTTGTTTTCCATTCGTTGTATAAAGTTCTATTGACGAATCATCTATAATCATTTTTAAGGTCATAACTGAATCTGAATTGTATGATGGCATAACATCCATTCCCTTAAATTGTGAGTTTTCTTTTATATTCACAAAGTTCGTTCTATCAACAAAATACCACTCTTTAAATGCATCGTACCCAACAATTAGTTTTTCGAATTTGTCATTTTCAAACTGTATTCCATATTTGGCTGGAAATGTCAAACGGGTTTTTTCCGAAGTTTTGAATTTTATTGTTATTACTGAAGGAGTTAATGGAATTGTTATTCTCTTTGAAATATCCAGGTTCTCTGTTACATCCAAGTCCTGTAATGATATACTCTTAGACTCAATTCCACTTAAAGATGTAACAGATTGAGAGGCCAATACTTTTTCTCCGGAATATTCATCTAACATTAGAGTTCTTGGAATAGTAAAACTTCCCCAAAAAGGTTTCATGCTACCAATCATAGTATAATCGATATTATTTTTCCAGCCAATAACTGTTGGATTAGCATTAGTAGGCAAACCCGCGCATACTACATTGTAGATATTGTCTTTACCGTAATCAAGCCAATGTGATTTTGATGAAACAGGAGCAGAAAAACCTTTTCCATCGAAAGTTCCAATAAAATATTGGATAGAAGAGCCATCACGAGGATTTACAAATTCCTGATCAACTAACAGTACCCAATTATCACCATTATTTAGAGGGAGAAGAGTTGCTTTTAGCCAAATATTGGCCGTATACTGTAGCTCTTTATCTATTGAACTTTCAAATTTCCATTTCTTTAAATCAAGTGAGGAGAATATCTTTACAACTTGGTCGTCAACTATAGACATAATCCATTTCTTATGACTTTCAACCCAAATAACTGAAGGATTGAAATCGTTCTTAACTTTAAGCGGAAATTCAATTTTATCATCACTTTCAGTCCATATTTTACCTTGATTATCACTATAGGATAATTTAAAATAACAATTATTATTTTCTTCGTTTTTATCAGGATCAACGACTAATAGAGCTGCAAGAGTCTTTTGTGGATCGGATTTTTGTGAATTGAGAACTACAGTTCTGTTTAAAATATTTAGATCCTTCTTGCAGAAAGCTACCGGTTGAGCTGATTGCCAATGAATCAGATCTTTGCTTGTAGTGAGATAAGTTGAACAAACTACCTTTTTATCCAACTTGAATTCTTTATAAAACAATGAGTATATTCCGTTTTGAAATAGTAACGACACAGGTGCACCAACATTGTGATTCGTTGATGAATAATGAACTTTTGGATAATTAGGTGATGATTCACTTACGGTATCATTTCCATTTTTTTTACAACTAACAAAAATAACCAGTGCAAATAGTATGTAAATTAACTGTTTCATAAATAGATAGGGATTAAGATTTATTTTTGTTGCAATTTTCATTATCTCATTAAACTTTTATTTAACCCACTTAGATTAAAATCAGTGATTTGTGGCAGAAATTTGCCTCCTTCAATACGAATAAAATTATACTGATACATCGGAAAAAATAAAGTAGTCATCACACCCTCACCATTATTCCAGAAAAGTTCTATAGATGTTTTATCAACTAACATCCGTATATCCAACATATTATCTGCTCCAATCGCAAACGATTGATAACTACTGCTGTTTGCGAATACATTATTAAAATTCACAAATCCGGATTTACTTCTGTCAATTGTCACGGTTCCATATTTTTTATTAAAAATAACACTCATTTTTGCACCGGCACTACCTGTAGTTAGTTTTAATGTGTCTAATTGAGTAAAATCAGCTTTGAAGCTTAATTGGTAACTTCCGGTTTTTACAATCTCATTATTTGTTAGTTCCAGAACATTTGCCTTTTGAGTAAGAGTAGTTACAGTTTTATTTATATAATTATTTAATTCAGTTACCGGATTAAATCTTAAAACAAAACTTGACCCTTTTTGCACTAAATTTATTGCCCGGGGAACAGTATTAGTGCTACGCCATGAAGTTGTTGGAACCTGACCTGCGTAGTTCCAGTTACTCATCCAACCAATCATAATTCGTCGCCCATCATTTGAAGGAATATTATTGAAGGTTATACCAGCATAATTATCTGTTCCTGAATCTATCCAGGAAGAGGTATTGGAATCTGATGTAAATTTATTTCCATCAAAGTCTCCAACAAAGTACTGAGTTGCTGAGCCTCCGTTTGGACCTCCGGGATTTATGCTTACCAGAAGCACCCATTTTTTCAAACTAGTTCCTTCTACAGGTAATTGAAATAAATCGGGACATTCCCACACTCCTCCATGGGCTCCAATTCCCACGCCGAAATTACTTTCAAAAGTCCAATTTTTCAAATCGAGGGAAGAATAAAAACTTATTTTATTTCCAGCGGCTAGCGCCATAAGCCATTTATTTTGATCTGGCAACCAGGATACTTTTGGATCCCTAAAATCAGGAACTCCAGGATTAGGCAGTACAGGGTTATTTGCATATTTTGTCCAAGTACGCCCTTTATCAATACTATAAGCAATGCATTGAGATTGTTGTGCACCGGCACTTGTATATATAGCCACGATTGGATCTTCACCTCCTGCCTTAAATCCACTCGTATTTGAAGCATCAACAACTGCACTTCCCGAGAAAATTGTTCCTAAGTTATCCGGTGACAAGGCAATGGGTAAATCTTGCCAATTAAACAAATCAGTACTTACCGCATGACCCCAATTCATCGGACCCCAGGTATTTCCATTCGGATTATACTGATAAAACAAATGATACTCTCCTTTATAATACACTAATCCATTGGGATCATTCATCCAATGTAAGGCAGGTGTAAAATGATAATTAGGCCTGTAATCTGTTTCATCTAAAACAACTAAAGTATTATCTGTTGAAATTAAATTTACAACAGGTTCATCTTTTTTACACGAACTAAATCCACATAAAATTAAACCGATGAGAAAAAGTGTAGTTGATTTATTCATGTGTATTATTAGACTCTGTAAATATTTATGAAAGAAATAGTTGTATAGCATTAAATGCACCGATACAAAAATAGAAACTTAGATTGGTTTTAAATGTCAATTTTGATACATTGTCATGTTTATTTGATACATTATTGGCTCTTCATTCTGCAGAATGGTAAAAATATGAATTGTTTATCGATTTCAAACCGAATAAAAATAAATGAAACCTATTGCTATACTTAATAGAATTTATAATACCATATTATTTATTTTCTACAGTTAATGTAGAAATGATTTCAAAAAAAATTCTTCCGGGGATTTTGTCCCCGGAAGAATAAAAAACTAACCTAGTCACAAAAACAACCTTAAACTAACTTATTTTATTTTTAAATAATCAATTGTATTTTTGTACATTTTATCAATATTAGCTTTAGAACAATCTACAAATTAAATTGAAGATAAAGCTTTGAAACTTTTAAAGGAAAGCACGTCATACAATTAAACACATAACGCACTTCCTTTAATGATTAATTATTTCTTATATGCCCTTAGTTCATCCCAATAAATAGTTTGTGTATGATCAAGTGCATCCTGACAATGTGGTGCAATTAACACATTATTGATGAGAGCTGTACGACCTGCAGGAATGTCAAATGTTAGCTCCTGCCATTTTCCAATGGTAGTGTATTCTGTTTTCAACCAATCTTTTGTAGAACCATCAGCATTTTGAATTTCCAACTGAACTGTTCCCGTAGATTCTTTCAATACCATCACTGAAAATTTATTATAAATAGCAGGATCTATATTTACTTTATACGCATTCCAAATTGCACCACCTGACCAAGGGCGACCACCATCATCTCCGGCTATACTCTTGCGAAGAATTGAAGCGCAGGTAGAAGAAGTATTGATTCCAGTTGTAAGGGGATTGGCTATTCCATTATTGACAGTTGCAGCTATGTTATCCCAAAGTGGAGCAATATTTTCTCCATTATAAAGCACCAGATAATCAAGTGGTTTTTGCGCTACTATTGCCGTTACAATATAATTGAATGTCAAATTATCTTTAACAACAGTATACTTAACCGGAGTGGTGAAATCAACTGTTGTTCCTGAAGCAGGACTTATTGCTGCCCCACTGGTAAATTCAACAGTCGGTTTCAATGTTTTGACGTTTGTTCCAACAGGAAGATAAATCACGATTTCTCTCTTTAGGTTGTCAACCTTCCCATTTATTGTGTCAACTGCAAATTTAGTTATCTTAGCACCCGGACGAGTAAATCGAACTGTTTGACCTAAAGACAAATTTCCTTTTGTGTCTTTAATTTTTACAGTAAAGATGTATTCTTTAAGCACTTCAACCAATCCAAAAGTATAAGAAGTTGGATTTCCAGAAATCGAAACTGTTGCATCACTAGACGCGACAGAAGCACTCAGGCTATCATGCCCCTGAGGTAATGCCCATGTTAACTTTACACTGTCACCGATAAGTGTATATTGTAAATTGCTTACAGCCGGCAAATTAGGTGCTGAAATGTCGAAATTATTCCGATCATAACAACTTGCTGCAATAAATGGCAGCACAAGTAGCAATAAATATAATTTAATATGCTTTTTCATATTTTTATTTTTTAATGATTAATGGAATTAATAACCGACATTTTGAGTATAGACTCCTTTACTAAATCTCATTTGATTATCTGGAATTGGCAAATATTCATCACGATTTTTTGTAAATAATCCATTTTTCAAATATGCAATTTTAGATTTTTCTGTTGCAAAGTATCCATTCATATAGGTATCAGCTATACCCCATCTAACTAAGTCGAAGAAACGATTACCTTCCATGGCCAACTCAAGTCTGCGTTCCCAACGCAAAGCCTTACGGGCATAACTTTGATCCCAACCGGCAAGACCATAAGTCCCTACATTAAACTCAGATTCGAATGAATTATCAGCCATTTTTAAATGAGCTGTACTATTCGAAGCTCTGGTACGGATTTGATTGATTATTTGACGTGCTGTTTCAAGATTTGCTCCACCACCTAACTCAATTAGCGCTTCTGCTTTCATAAGCAATACATCTGCAAAGCGAAGAATCATTCTGTTTTTGGTATTGCCATAGAATGGACCAACTTGTGTATAGCAAGATTTACAAACATTTTCTTTTAATGAAGCATAAACACCGTAAACATCCGGAGTACGATTCCAGCTTACCTCATAAATCGTAGTTGGATCATATTTCCATGGATGACCAGGGATAGCAATTGTATGATTCAAACGTGGATCCACTTTGTCAGTACTTAAATCAAGAGGTGCAGCATCGTATGTGTCAAACATTGGTAATCCGGTAGTAGGATCAGTCTTAAATGCATTGGCTAAGTTTTTACTTGGCTTATGGAAATCACAACAGCCTATTCCCATTGGTGTGGCCAAAACATCTCCAAAGTTTAAACGACCAAAAGTTGTACCGTCTCCTTTATCTGAAAATTGTATTGCAAAAAGAGACTCATTCCCATTTTCAGTAGCTCCGGGCGTAAATAGGTCTGCATAATCAGCTACTAATCCATAAGTGGCAGGAATAGTGTTAATAAGATCAACTACTTGTTGAAGCTTAGTTGCATTAATGCTAGTTACATTGTTTCTATCATCTTGCTCATAGGCCTGAAACAATCTTGTTTTAGCCAAATAGGTTGTTGCAGCAGCTTTATTTGCTCTCCCGATTTCAGGTTGGGTTTCGGGTAAATTATCGACTCCAAATTGAAAATCTGCAGCAATTTTATCCCATAATTGATCATTTGTCAATGCTCTATTTGAGATAGTTGGATAATCGGCAATCGCAATTGTTTCGTCAATAAAAGGAACATATTTCCAAAGTTCTTTCAATTGAAAGTAATAATGTGCACGAATGAAACGACATTCTGCTTGTCTGATCTTTAATTTAGGAAAGTTAGCTTCTGTAAGTGTATTCAACGTTTTTAAAGCCGAATTTGCACGCGAAATACCTACATAATACTGAAACCATAATGCATCCATTTCCCCAAAGTCAGATTTTACATTCTTGAATGTCTCCAGAAAGTAGAATGCCTGAATATCACCTTCGTCACGTCCACCTTTATAAGCATCTCCCGAACGAACATTACCATAAGGCCAAAGACTAAATGGCGTAATATAATGATCATTACCAAGGCTTGCATAAGCAGCATTTACAGTATTATCGACTTTGTCGGGGGTAGATACCTGAGCATCGCTCAGTACACCTTTTGGAGTTACATCCAAAAAATCGCTACATGAAAACAGCGTAGCTATAGCGAATAAAAATATTATTTTTTTCATTGTATTTTTTTTTATTATCTATGAATAATATTAGAATGAAACGTTCAACCCAGCAGTAAGTGTTGTTGGGATTGGATATCCGTAAGATGGACTTTCAGGATCAATTCCGGTAAACGATTTACTTTTGATAGTCAAAAGGTTCTGTCCGCTAACATACATATGTATATTACTAACTTTGAATTTCTCAGTAATATTCTTAGGAATTGTATAACCCAATTGCAAGTTTCTCAACTTGAGATAGGCACCATTTTCAATAAAATAGGTTGAGAGTCTACCTTCAGCATTGGCATCGGAACTTACTATGGCAGGAATAGTAGAAGATGTATTGGTTGGTGACCAAGCCCCTAACAAGCGAGTTCCTTTGTTTGAATTATTTTCTCGAACTGACCAAAAATCAGTGCTGTATTTCACAACGTTTTCAACGTCAATTTTACCAACACCCTGGAAGAAAACAGTTAAGTCAAAACCTTTGTAATCGAAACTTAAGTTTAAACCGTATGTGAAATCAGGATGTGGAATCTGAATCCAGGTTTGATCCTTAGTATCAATGACTCCATCGCCGTTTATATCTTTATATCTAATTCGACCTAATCCTTTTCCATTTTGTACTGCTGAATTAGCTACTTGTTCAGGTGTTGTAAATAAACCATCAGCAATGTAACCATATCTGGTACCGAATGGATGACCCAGGATATTATCTCCTAATCCATTTCCACCATAAGTGTTTACTACTGCATCAGGAAGTTGAGTAATCTTGTTTTTATATGTACCAATATTACCTGTAATATCAAATTTGAAATCGGAACCAATTTTGCCTCTATAGCCAAGTAGCATTTCAAAACCAACGTTATTCATACTAGCTCCATTCAACCATTGACTACCACCATCTCCAACTACGGCTATATAAGCAGGTTGAACAAGAATATCTTTGGTATCTTTAATAAAGTAGTCTAATGATCCGTACAATTTTTCGTCAAAAAAGCCAAAGTCAAGTCCGATATTTGTTTGAGTGGTTGTTTCCCATTTCAAATTATCATTGCCTGATTGAATTTTTAGGTAACCTGAAGGTAAAGTGCCTGATTTTACACCAGTAAGTGAGTATGCAGTGCTATTAGGTGTATTCCAGGTTACATCTGAAGTACTGTTATAGTTTGTGGTGTAAAGTGTTTGAGTAGCGTTATTGGCAATTTCCTGGTTACCAGTTTGACCCCAACCAAATCTTAACTTAAGGTTTGAGATAGCAGGCACGTTATCTTTAATAAAACCCTCCTGACTAAGTCTCCAACCCAACGAAAATGCAGGGAACGTAGCATATTGATTATTTTTACCAAAACGAGAGCAACCATCATAACGCAATGTTACAGAGGCTAGATATTTTTCATCAAATACGTAGTTTACTTTTCCGAAATAAGAGGAAAGTGTGTTTTCTGATGCTAATCCACCATTCCCTTTTTGACCGGTACCGGCATTCAAATACATGTAATCAGGTGTTTGTAATTCGAAGTTTTGCCCTGTTGCATAAAAACTTTCATCACCGTGATATACCAACTCAGTTCCAACTAAAGCATCAAATGCATGCTTTCCTTTAGTAAATTGATAGTTTAAGGTATTACTCCATATCCAGTTCGAAGATGAACCTTGATAATTGGTGACAGTATTTGTAGCATTACTTAAATAACCCGATTGATAAGTATATTGTAAGTTTCTATAATTAGTGCCTGTATAATCTACACCTAAATTTGTTTTAAAATGTAAGTGTTTCATCAATTCTGCATCAGCAAAAAGATTTCCAAATATCCGTAGATTGATAGTGTTATTTTGTTTGTTATCTTCAAGAAGTCTAACTGGGTTCTGACGGTCGTTCATTCCACCTACAGGACCACCCCAACCAATTCCATCTACAGTGTGAATAGGGATAATTGGTAGAGCCTGTAATGCAGGATCCAGTACATTATTGGCCACTTCCGATGATCTGCTTAGAGATAAATTCTCACCAACAACCAATTTTCCATGCAATAATTTGTAATCTGTATTGATACGAGCAGTTACACGTTCAAAATTTGTTGTCTTGATAATACCATCGTTTTTAGTATAGTCTACAGATACTAATGAATGTCCTTTTTCAGAACCATTTGACAAAGTCACATCATAGTTTCTTGAAACACCAACTTGCGATACGGCTTTGAACCAATCTGTATCAGCAGTTTTTAAGGTTTTGTCAGCGTTCAAATAATCAGGTAGAATAATTTTATTCAATACCGGAACTCCATTAGCATCCTTAGCCCAGTCAAATTGATATGAAATGGAGTTCGCGTTTGGGTCTAAGCCATCATTCACTTTACCTTGCCAAAATGCTTGTCCATATTGTTGTGCATTTAGAACTTTAAGTTTAGAACTATAAAATGAATAGCTTGTACGTGCATTAGCAGAAATCTGTAATGCTCCATCTTTACCTTTTTTAGTAGTAATAATGATTACACCATTTGCAGCTCTGGAACCATAAATTGTAGAAGACGATGCATCCTTTAATACCTGGATAGATTCAATATCATTAGGGTTCAACTGATTCATCCCTTCTTTAGTCGGTACACCATCGATAATATACAATGGATCGTTATTCCCAAGTGTACCAATACCTCTTAAACGTACAGTAGTGCCGGAGCCACTAGGGGATCCATCGGAGGTTATAACCATACCTGCTACTTTACCTTGTAGAGACTGCATAGCGTTGGCATTGTTTACCTTTTTGAGGTCATTCACATCAACAACTGTTACTGCACCGGTTAAATCGGCTTTCTTTTGAGTTGAGTAACCAGTTACAATAACTTCTTGCATTACCTTAGAGTCAGGCAATAGAGTTACATTCAAAGTTGTGTTAGCACCAACTTTCATTTCCTCTTTTTTCATTCCAATCATTGAGAATACTAATACTGCATCCGCATTTGGGACAGTGATGCTGTACTTACCATCTATATTCGTAATAGTACCGGTTGTTGTACCTTTCACCATTACGGTTACTCCAATTAAACTCTCGCCATCTTCTGATGACTTTACAACTCCTGAAATTGATTTAGTTTGAGCCATTACTGCAAAACTTACAGTGCAAAATAGAACTAACATTTTCAATTTTCTCAGCGTGTCGCATTGAAATTTGTTTTTTTCATTCATGATTTTTTGATTTAAAAATTAACTATATAACTTGATTTAAAAATAATGTGTAATAGTTACACAATAATTATGAACTCGGTTATATCAATATAGATATAACAAAATTAAGTAATAATTCCTCATAACAATTTAATTTAAAGGTGAATTGTTGATTTCTTTTGTATGTATTCTTTAGTGTTGATGCTTTTTCCTTCTCAACTGATCTGAATTGCAATTATTGGATAGCTGTAAGGGGAAAACCACGTTGCAAAAATAGAGTCAATAACCAACAATAACTGTCAAAATTGTTGCATCATCGTGTACATTTGATACATAAAATATATTTTATGCTATTTATTGTGAACAGTCATTTTTGTGTAAGTGACTAATGAACAGTAGATATATGTATCGTATTGGTAGTTTTTTACCACTCCAGTTAAGATATATTAGTATATTTTAGCATCAAGGTAAATAGTTCAGTTTAGTGTAATGTTTCACTCGTCTCTGATGGTTGAAAAAGAATTTATTTTCTACACTGTTCGTTCAGCGACGAAAAAACAATCCTGATAATCGTGCAAACTTAGTCGATGCATGAGTACTACTAACTATAGAAAAATATTTTACTAGACAGCAGTACGTTAATTGTTTTTTAGTATGTTTGTGGGAGGAAAAAAAACTTCGTCATTTCTAATTGTCTAAACTTGGATTAAGCTGTTGAAACATATCAATCCGGGTACTCTTAAATCAGATTCATTATCTTCATCTGATTTAAGAGTGGTTCAGACAGTTATGATTGCTATTGTTCGACTACCCCTAAATCTCCGTCAGTCGACGGAGATTTGTAGTTACAATCGTCTCCTAAGTTGTGTATCGGGTGATCAATATATCAATAAAAGAGTATAAAGAAATTGAAAATAGACGGTCTAATCTCAAGTTCCCCTTTATAGTTTATCCGTCAACTGACGGAGGTTAGGGATCGACAATCAATCTTCCCGAATAATCACTAACTTTGACGGGCAATATGCAGTCCTGTTCCCAAACAGGCTAAAACCAAAATTGACACACATAAACCCCTCTATGGAAGATTTTTTCCCCGATCAACGATACACCAGCAAAGGCGAACCCGAACTGGGTATTGGTATTCTGACCGAAGCCGGTAACCGAAAGGTGGAGGTCTATTTTCCCCTATCCAACGAAAAGCGACAGTATGCTGTGGAAAGTGCTCCCTTGCGTCGGGTTATTTTTAAACCCGGCGATACAATCATCGATACAAGCAATCAATCCTTACTCGTTCAGCAAGTTGAATTGGAGGGTGAGCTATATATGTATTATGGGAACGACCGGAAACTGTCGGAAGCTAAACTTGGCAATATGTCGGTAACCCATGGGGTGGAAGACCGGCTTTTTTCGGGTGATGTAGACTCACCACAAACTTTTGCCTTGCGCCGCGAAACGCTGCAACACGATTACAGAAGGCGGTTGTCTGCCGTAAAAGGATTTGTGGGTGGACGAATAGATCTTATTCCTCATCAACTTTACATAGCCCACGAGGTAAGTTCGCGCTATGCACCGCGCGTGTTGCTTTCCGATCAGGTGGGTCTTGGAAAAACCATTGAAGCTTGTCTTATTCTGCATCGCCTGTTACTGAGTGGACGCATATCGCGGGTCATTATTCTTGTTCCCGAGTCCTTGGTACATCAATGGTTTGTAGAAGTGCTGCGCCGGTTTAACCTGTGGTTTCATATTTTTGATGAAGAACGCTGCGCCTCGCTGGACGGCAGTGCACCGGATGGTAATCCTTTTCTGGACGATCAACTGATTCTTTGCAGTACCGAATTTCTAGCCGGTTCCGACAAACGTGCCCGACAAGCCATCGCTGCCAGTTGGGATATGTTGGTGGTGGATGAAGCACATCATCTGGAATGGTCTGTTGATAGCGTAAGTTCGGAATATGCCGTGGTGGAACAATTGAGCAAAGTGGCCAAAGGATTGCTGCTGCTCACCGCTACCCCGGAACAATTTGGGGAGGAAAGTCATTTTGCCCGACTCCGGTTACTGGATCCCAACCGATATGCAAACTACGATGTTTTTAGACAGGAGTCGTCCGACCCTCAAAATATTGCCGATATTGTAGAAAAACTACACCTGGGGAAAAAGTTATTGGCTAAGGATACAAAGTTAGTGACCTCCATTTTCTCAAAAGAAAGAATACAAGCTCTCACCGGAGGAGGAGATGCTGCGAGGGATAAACTGATTGAAGATTTATTGGATCAACACGGTCCCGGGCGCGTGTTGTTTCGCAATACCCGATCGGCTATGAGCGGATTCCCAGTCCGTAAAGCCCATCTGATCCCATTATCGGAAACCGAAGATGCATCTTTGTGGTTGGAACGTTTCACAAACGAGTTTGCCCGTGATATAGCACCAACAAATACAGCCGATGAGCAACAATACTGGTTTGCGGAAGATCCCCGTGTGCAGTGGTTATTATCGATGCTGAAGGACCTCTATCCTGAAAAGGTACTGCTTATCTGCAAGAGTAAAGAAAAAGTACTGGCATTGGAAGAAGTACTGGCGAAACGAATCGGCCTGAAAGTAGGTGTTTTTCACGAAGACCTCAGCATTGTTCAACGCGACAGAAATGCAGCCTGGTTCTCGGAGTCGGATGGTGCGCAAATTCTCTTGTGTTCGGAGATAGGCAGCGAGGGACGGAATTTTCAATTTGCCCATCATCTTGTGCTGTTTGACTTGCCGCTTCATCCCGAATTGTTGGAGCAGCGCATCGGTCGGTTGGACAGAATTGGACAAACCGAGGATATTCATATTCATATCCCTTACCTTGAAAACACTCCGCAACAGGTATTGGTGCGTTGGTTTCACGAAGGACTGAATGCCTTTGAAGAAAACATGGAAGGAGGAAATGAAATTTCCAAATTGTTTGGTGAGCGACTACTCGACGTTTCACGGTCTGAGTCATTGACGGATACAAGTGCGGAGTTAGAGGCCTTGATATCGGAAACATCCATCTTCAGAAAAGAACTACAGAAACGCCTGGCCGATGGACGTGACCGGCTGCTGGAGATGAATTCCTATCGCCCAGCGATAGCTGCGAAACTGGTGGAGCAAATTCAGGCAGAAGACAGCGACAGGAGTCTTGAAAATTATTTTATGAGAGTTTTTCATCACTTTGATATGGAAGTGGAAGACCTTGCTGCCCGAACTTACTTTTTGCAACCGGCTTCCGAAATCACCGGCGTATTTCCGTCTATTCCTCCCGAAGGAATAGGGGTTACTTTTGATCGGAAACGCGCGTTGAGTAGGGAGGATATTAGTTTTCTGAGTTGGGATCATCCCATGACAACGGCTTCCATAGATATGGTGTTAAGTTCGGGTACCGGAAGTGCAAGCTTCGGCGTACTGCGAAATGCTAACAGCCCGGGCGTTCTTCTTGAGATTCTTTTTGTGCTTGAGACAACGAGCGAGCAAAGTATTTATGTTGACCGTTTTCTGCCCAATACACCCTTGCGAATTGTAGTAGATCATACCGGTAAAGATGTGACAGAAAAATACACTGTTGAAATATTCGATAAAAAGGTGATCCCCGGTTCTATCGATCCTTTGCTGGACAATGAGATGATAGTGGAAACCCTTTTGGCCGATATGATTTCAGCAGCCAAAAGCATAGCGGCAGTACAGCGTAAAGAAGAAATAGCCAAGGGACTGCAACGCATGAATCTCACGCTGAATCATGAAATAGACCGACTGAAAATACTTCAGCAGAAAAATAAAAATATCAGACCGGAAGAAATTCAGATAGCACTTGATGAACAGATAACATTGGCCACACTCATTCAGAATGCGCAGGTAAGAATGGATGCCATCCAACTTATTCTTTGTCAATGATGAGGGTGTGGCTGTGAGTGATAGTATGACTTGAAGTCATGCTATCACTACATGAAAGAGGTTTCTGAACGCAAAAACCGCACAAATATCACTGACTATGATTTGCGTAGATTTGTGATTTTTGCGTAATTTGCGTTCTTCTAAAGAGTAAACAACAATATGAATAATACAACAATGCTAACAACAAAACTAAGTCTTGAAGATAAATTACCGCTCACCTGTTCGCGCAGGGGAACCTGCTGTCACGGCAACCTTGTGATGCTTAACCCATGGGAGTTATTTTGTCTGGCCAGAGAGAAAAAAGTGAGTCCTCGTGAATTTCGTGATCTATATTGCGAATATGGTGGAATTCGGTTACGGTTTGATGGGAAAGCCGGTTGGAAGGAGAAAAAGGCTTGCAGTCAGTATATAGATAATTTTGGTTGTAGCGTTCATGTAGGGCGCCCACTCGCCTGTCGGTTGTTTCCACTTGGTCGCCAGATACAAAGTGAAACGCTTAACTACATGTTTCAGGGGGATGTGTTCCCGTGTTTGGCCGGGTGTCCTGAAGTTACCGATCTAGAACAGATTACCGTAGGCGAATACCTGCTAGGACAGCAGACCGAATCATTCGAAAAGGCTCAAAATGAATATTTGCAACTGATGCAAAGCTTAGCTGATATTGCCTTTGAGTTGTTGCTTGATACCGGCTTGGCCGAATCGGGCGATACCGAAACATTGCCGCTGTGGCGAAAGATGGCTAACGAGAATCCCGAAGTATTAGCTAGCAACATCGGATCGGAGTGGATAGATAGTTTGACTATTCCTGAAATTTCGGTAGACACAGACGATCCTGTTTTATTTGCCCAAAAGCATTGTGATGTACTCTTAACAAAGGCACAGGAACAATTTGGCGCCTTGCAAACCATGCAAGAAGTACATAAAGCATCTGTTCTGATAATGGGCGTGACATTACATCTCACCCGTAGTCTGGGGGCAAATCCGGAAATTCTTGCCGAACATTGGATTGATACAGCAAAGAAACATGGGGCTAAAGACATATTGACTTAATGTGAGTTCGATATAAAATTCTTTTGAATATCACTATCTTACAAGTCCAAAGGACTTGAATGTGAATAACCATCGGTGAAACCGGTGGACAAACTAAAACGTAAATGCGAACCCGGAATGGGGTTCAATAACACATATTCTATATATTGAACCCCATTCGGGGTTCTAATTATTTTATACTTATTCCACGGGTTTGCACCCGTGGCTATTAAAATTGAATCCTTTCAGGATTCTGATATTAATTTCTCGTGATTCATAGGAGTTTACTTATTTTGAACTCTTGTTAGCTTAATGAATCTCTTATTAATTTATTACAAGATTATCCTTTCAAATACAATACTAATCATAAAACAATACAAATATGAAAAAACAAACAATTCTCGCAGTACTTTTAGTACTATCGGTGGCCTCGTTTGCACAACAGGCCATTTGGGGTGGACAAAACACCAGTTCTCCGCAAATAAATGCAAACAATACGGTTACGTTTCGACTTGATGCCCCAAAAGCTTCCGCGGTGCAGGTTACAGGCGATTTTCTGCCTACACAGCAAGTCGACGGACAGTTTGGAAAACATGATGTACCCGGCACTGTCGACTTAGTAAAAGGCAGTGATGGTGTGTGGGAATATACAACTCCCGAAGCGTTGAAACCTGAGTTGTACAGCTATTCGTTTATCGTGGACGGATTCAAAACTACCGACCCAAGCAATGTATATCTGATCCGCGATGTGGCATCGTTGACCAACGTATTTCTGATGGGTGGTGGACGCGCTGATTTGTATAAAGTCACCAACGTAGCGCACGGAACGTTAGCCCGCAGATGGTATCAAAGTCCGACGCTGAACATGACGCGCCGCATTAGCATTTATACTCCGGCAGGTTACGAAACCGGCAAGAAACAATACCCTGTTCTGTACCTGCTTCATGGAATGGGCGGCGATGAAGAAGCATGGATAGCATTAGGACGTACCGTTCAGATTCTCGATAACCTGATAGCACAAAGTAAAGCCAAACCGATGATAGTGGTAATGCCCAACGGAAACGCAGCTCAGGAAGCAGCTCCCGGCGAATCTGCATTGGGTCTGTACAAACCAACTTTTCAACTTCCAAAAACAATGGAAGGAACAATGGAAACAAGCTTTCCTGATGTCGTAAAATTTGTCGAAAGTAATTACCGCACAATAAATGCAAAATCCGGTCGTGCTATTGCCGGCTTGTCGATGGGTGGTTTTCACTCGCTGCACATCTCCAAGCAGTATCCTGATTTGTTCGACTATGTGGGCTTGTTTTCTGCAGCCATCAATCCCGATAAAGCAGTAAAATCGACTATCTACGACGATAGAGATGCCAAGCTAAAGGCGCAGTTTAGCAAAAATCCAAAGCTATATTGGATAGCGATAGGCAAAGCCGACTTTTTGTACAAAGAAAATGAAGCTTACCGCAAGCTCCTCGACAACGGTGGCTATAAATACACTTACTACGAAACAGAAGAAGGCCATATCTGGAAAAACTGGCGCATCTACCTGACGGAGTATGTACCTATGTTATTTAAATAATTTCAAACTACTCTTGAATATTATTATCAACCATGAGAAAACTGAAGCTTCAGATAGCGATGACCCTCGACGGCTATATAGCCGGCCCTAACGGTGAAATGGACTGGATGGTGTGGAACTGGGACGATAAGCTCAAAGACTACGTGCAGGAACTAACGGAGCCTGTTGACTGTATTGTTTTGGGACGAAAGCTGGCGCAAGTATTTATACCATATTGGGCTGCGGTGGCTGCGAATACTGGGGACGAAGAGCAGGCTGCAGGAATGAAATTCACAGATACGCCTAAAGTTGTTTTTACCCAAACACTCATAAAGTCGGAATGGGAGAATACTGTTTTGGCTACAGGCGACATTGTAGCTGAGATCACTAAACTCAAAAATCAGGATGGCAAAGATATCATCGCCTATGGTGGTGCTGCTTTTGTCTCGGCACTTATCAAACACAAACTGATTGACGAGTTTCATCTATTTATCAACCCAACTGTAATTGGCAGCGGAATGCCTATTTTTGATGAAATAGACACCAGACTCGATCTGGCATTAATAAAGTCTACATCGTTTGAATGTGGAATTGTTGTTCTTCATTACGAACCGAAACAATAGAAGACAATGCCCTCTGATTTTGAAGAATAAAAAGGTGACAGAATTGAAAACTACCTAAAAATCTATATCTATCTTCTTTATACATACGCAACTCCCGCTATTCATCCTGATTGGTGGGAGTTGCTGTTTTATCAGCTTTGTTCGGCTTCCTGAGCCTTCCCATTCTTTATTATTTTCTTTCTCCGGTTTATCCTTTATGCTCAATAATTGGCTATAGATTAAAAAATCAAAAAACACTGTTGTCATATTGACACTATCTAAAAAATTATTTATATATTTGTACTGTAATAAATCAGAGATTGTATTACCACAGTCAAAAACGGAGCAAATAAAACGTATCATACAATAAAGCCTTTAATCAAATTATTATGTTTAAAAACATCAAAGCAAGTGCCCTCCTGTTAGTAGGAATTTCACTCAGCCTCTTTGGTCAGACACCAAAAGCCGTTTATCTTGACGACACAAGACCGATGAATGAGCGCGTGGAAGATGCACTTTCGCGCATGACGGTTCAGGAAAAAGTAGCAGTGTGTCATGCTCAGTCTAAATTCAGTTCGACAGGAGTACCACGTCTGGGCATTCCGGAACTTTGGACAATGGATGGTCCGCATGGCATTCGTCCGGAAGTATTTTGGGATGAATGGTCACAAGCCGGCTGGACCAACGATTCATGTATCGCCTTTCCGGCATTAACTTGTCTGGCGGCTAGTTGGGACAAAGATATGGCTTTATTGTATGGTAAATCGATAGGTGAGGAAGCCCGCTACCGTAATAAAAATGTGTTGTTAGGACCGGGAGTAAATATTTACCGTTCCCCACTGAACGGACGTAACTTCGAATATATGGGCGAAGATCCTTATCTGGCCTCCAAAATGGTAGTACCTTATATAAAAGGCGTACAACAAAACGGAGTGGCTGCTTGTGTCAAACATTTTGCGTTGAACAATCAGGAAACTGACCGGAATGGTGTGAATGTGACCGTTGATGATCGTGCGCTTTACGAAATTTATTTACCGGCTTTTAAAGCTGCGGTTCAGGAAGGACAGGTTTGGACGATTATGGGTTCATACAATTTATACAAAAATCAACATTGCTGTCATAACCAATATTTGCTGAACGATATTCTTCGTGGCGAATGGGGATTCAAAGGTGCTGTGATATCCGACTGGGGTGGTGTGAGCAATACCCGCGAAGCGATTTTCAATGGTCTTGATATTGAATTCGGGACGTGGACAGACGGTTTAAAGAAAGGAACCAGCAATGCCTACGATAATTATTATCTGGCAAAACCTTACCTCCAGCTTATCCAAAAAGGAGAGGTAGGTACAAAAGAGTTGGATGAAAAAGTGCGTCGTATCCTTCGGTTGGCATTCCTGACAAGCATGGATAAAAATAAACCTTTCGGTTCGTTTGGTACCGAAGAGCATGCACTTGCCGGTCGCAAGATAGCCGAAGAAGGTATCGTGTTGTTGAAAAATAAAAACAATGTCTTGCCTATCGATTTGAGCAAGACAAAACGAATTGTTGTTATCGGAGAAAATGCCTTAAAAAAGATGACTGTCGGTGGGGGTAGTTCTTCGCTGAAAGTAAAATACGAGTTGTCACCTCTGGATGGAATAAAGAAAAGAGCAGGTACTCAGACCGAAATTGTGTATGCACGTGGGTATGTGGGTGATGCTACCGGAAGTTACAATGGTGTTGTTACCGGTCAGGATTTATCGGAGAAACGTTCGGCCGACGAATTACTGGCAGAAGCATGTACACAGGCTAAAACTGCTGATTATGTTATTTTTATCGGAGGCTTAAACAAGAGCGAGAACCAGGATAGCGAAGGAGCAGACCGCCTGAGTCTGAGCTTGCCTTACAATCAGGATAAGGTGATTGAGGAACTAGCTAAACTAAATAAAAACCTCGTAGTCGTAAATATATCGGGTAATGCGGTGGCTATGCCGTGGGTGAATAAGGTGCCGGCTATTGTTCAGGGTTGGTTCCTGGGTACCGAAGCAGGTACTGCCTTGGCAGAAGTGTTGGTAGGCGATGTAAATCCGTCAGGTAAACTGCCTTTCTCTTTCCCTGTGAAACTGGAAGATAATGCAGCACATGCTTTGGGCGAATTCCCGGGCAAGGATCATCAGGTGACGTATAACGAGGGCATCTTCGTGGGCTACCGTTGGCACGACAAACAAAACATCAAACCTTTATTTAGTTTTGGTCACGGATTGAGCTATACTACCTTTGAATATGGGAAAGTAAGTGCCGACAAAAAAGAAACGACAGCCGCTGATAAAATCACTTTTACGGTAGATGTAAAGAACACAGGTAACCGCGAAGGTTCGGAAGTTGTTCAGTTGTACATCAGCGATTTGAAATCGTCACTTCCACGTCCGCTCAAAGAATTAAAAGGATTTGAAAAAGTGTCGTTGAAGGCAGGTGAAACAAAGACCGTTTCGTTTACCATAGATAGTTCAGCCCTTAGTTTCTTTGATGCCGACAAGCATGCCTGGGTTGCCGAGCCCGGCGATTTTGAAGCGATTATAGCTGCGTCGTCGACAGATATAAAGAGCAAGGTTGGATTTAAATTGAAATAGGGAATAGTTACGAGGATTTAGTTACGAGTTACAAACGTGGTTTTGTAGTTACAAGCTTAGTGACTCGTTATATTAATTTCATAAAGAAATAGGGTGTCCAAAAGGACACCCTATTTCTTTATGCGTACACTATCAGAGAATTGGACTCGTAACTAAATTTTTGTAACTTGAAAATCAACATTCAGAGAACAGGACTTGTAACTTGTAACTAAATCCTCGTAACTATCCTCTACTCAGCCGTAATTTCCAGCACCACGCTGGTGCGCTGTAAACTCAGGTCAGGGTTATATCCGTTCTTTATCAAAAAGTCGCCACTAAACACATTCGAAGCGTTCAGGGAAGAGTTTTTGCCGGGGTAGAGGTTTATTTCTTTGATACGGTAATTCTTCGTTGCGTCGAGTCCTGTCAACCGGATGGGAGTAGGAGTGTAGGTTGCATCAAAGCGGTTGGTGACCACATAATTGAACATCACTGCTTTTGTTTTGGCTTCGTTTACAAACATCGACGAAGCGTATGCATTTTCGTAAGGAGAAGCCAGGCGGTACAAGTCACCGCGCCAAACGAGTTCTTTCAGCGAATCATACACTTTCAGCGCTTCCTGACTGAACTTCAAATCGTTTTCCGACAAATGACTTACCACAATATCATAACCCATTTTGCCCATCATGGCCACATCGGTGCGGTACTTTAGTCCCACTTTGCTCCAATCGGTAATGTGGTTACACGACGCAATGACCGGGTAGAAATAACTGTAGTTCCATTGAATATAAACACGTTCTAACGGGTCCGTATTGTCCGATGGCCAGTATTCTGTAAAGTACTTCAACGCTTCGTAATCCACACGTCCGCCACCACCCGAGCAGAGCATCATCGGTACTTTAGGATACGCAGCCCGCACCCGATCGAGCACTTTGTACAACCCCCGTACATAGTCAACATACAGTTGCGATTGCTTTTGTTTGGTTTTCTGCAGATAGGCCGATTGTGCATTGTAGATAACCGAATTACAATCCCATTTGATAAACGACAATTCAGGATTTTCCCCCAATAGCTTATCCATTACACCAAACACATAATCCTGCACTTGCGGGTTGGTAAGATCCAATACCAACTGATTGCGGAAATAATGCTCCGGACGTTCGGTTTGACGAATCACCCAGTCGGGATGCTTTTCGTATAGGTTCGATTTTGGGTTTACCATTTCGGGCTCCACCCAAATGCCAAACTTTACGCCTGCCTTACCGGCTTCTTTTACCAGATAACTTACTCCGTCGGGCAATTTCTTAGTATTCGGTTCCCAGTCGCCTAGCCCGGCTTTGTCATCATTGCGCGGGTATTTGTTGGCAAACCATCCGTCGTCCAACAGGAACAAATCCACACCCAGTTTCTTGCCATCTGCAAAGAGCTTTACCAGTTTTTCCTGATCGAAATTAAAATAGGTAGCTTCCCAGTTGTTGAGCAAAGTCAGACGAGTGCCGTTGCCATCGTACAAGCGGTAGTCGCGTGCCCAGCGGTGCAGCTGGCGGGAAGCTTCGCCCGTGCCTTTGTCAGAAAAAGTATAGATAAACGAGGGCGTTTTGAACTCCTTACCCGAAGCCAGCGGATATTCCGACTGAAAAGGGTTGATGCCCGGAATAACCCGTAACTGATGATAAGCATCCACTTCGAAATCCATTTTAAAATTACCCGACCAGGCCAATGTTCCTAACATTACCTTGCCTTCGGTTTCGGTGGCAGGTTTATCGAATGCCAGAACAAAAACCGGATGCTCGTATAGGTTGGCACGTGTGCCCAGTTTAGAATCGATGGTTTTAATGCCGTGGGTCAACAGTGTTTGTTCGGGTTTCATCTCTTGTGCCCAAGCGCCGTGAAAATGAGTGAGGTAATAGTTCTTAGCCGTAAAGGTAAGATTGGCCGAAGCATATTTTCCCATGGTCAGCGTTCCCTTTTCGTTGTTGCGAATCACGCTCCATTGTTCCACCACATCTTCTTTTGCGTAGATTTTAAAGTGCAGCGTCACCTCCGTTTTATATACCGGATCGGCTAACAGAACCGAAACTGTTTTTACATTCGTGTCGGTATCCACAGTGGTATGCGAAATGTATCGCAACTCGGTGGACACGTTGCCGTCGGCATGCGTGATGCTGAGTGCGGGCTCCACCAGGTTCCATGTTCCGGCAGGCGTGTAGGCATGATTAAAGAAACCGGTATCCGAATCGTGATAATTGGTCTGTGCGCTCACCTGCCCGTAGTCGGCCGGTTGATTGAGTTTCGTTCCGAAATAAGTCATCAGCAAGCGTCCATCTTTATCGGTTTGCAGCAAAAGCGCATTGTGTGCCGTTTCCACAGGGATAAATACCGGGGCGGCTGCCGAAAGGCTCAGCACAGCCAGTAACCATACCGACAAAGTGAGTAGCAGTCGGGAGTGTGAGTGAGATCTAAGGTTCATATTGTTCTGTTTATGGTATATACTTTTGAGTTACAAAGATAGGTAAACAATCATCATTATTTAGATACTTTTTTAGCACTTTTCGACCCCGAAGAGGTATGTTTCGAACATCGGGATACTAATAATAAAAGTTGAGATGAACCATCAAAAGTTCTATGCTTTTGAGTTCACTTTTCTAAAAAAAAGCAGGCTGCAAAAATTGCAGCCTGCTACCAACTAAACAAAAGTAATCCAATTTAAAACCTTAAAAAACGCCTACTCTACATTCAACCTTGAAATTTAACTCGGGGATTATTTTAATTGTACACAAACTGCCTGATAGGCATTCAATGTAACAACATTAGCATTTTTCTTCAATTGAGGATAATTATTTATCAGTACTTTATCGCTAATTTTTAGTTGATTAGTTATCTTCCAATCTACTACATTTGGCGAGAAATTTAGCAATACTAATATTTTATTAGCTCCTGTACCACGCGTATATGCATAGATTTTCGGATTGTTCTTATCCAACAAAGTATATTTTCCATACACCAGGGTCTTATTGTTTTTACGAAGTTGTACCATTTTGCGGAAGTAATTCAGACAGGAGTTCGGGTCCTTTTCTTCGGCAGTAGCATTAACAGTAGTGCGATTTTCATTTATCTTCATCCACGGAGTGCCTGTAGTAAACCCTGCATTTTCTGTAGCATCCCACTGAAATGGTGTACGTCCGTTATCGCGTGCTCCCATTTTTTGTCCTTCCAGAAAATCTGCCAAATCGCCCCCTTTATTTTTTGTCATTTGGTACATGGCAAGCGTTTCAATATCTCTGTATTGACTAATGCTATCGAATTTTATATTTGTCATGCCTAACTCATCGCCAAAATAATAATAAGGTGTGGCTCGCATACTAAGTAAAAAAGTAGTCAGCATTTTCGATGATAGTTCACGATATTCAGGGGCATCATTTCCCCAACGGGTCACCATACGGGGTTGATCGTGGTTACCCAAATAGATAGTTCCCCAACCTTTAGTAGCAAAAACACTGTCCCACTTACTGTAAATATTTTTAAAGCCCACCAAATCATATCCCTTAGGATCGGGAGTCCTGAACTTGCCGGGAACCTGACCATAACCCATACCTTCGAAATGATAGAGCATATTCAGTTCTTTCCGATCGGCATCAACGAAGTTATGAGCCGTTTTGGTAGTAACACCGGCACCCTCAGCTACCGACATACAATTATATTTACTGAGTACCTGAGCGTTCATCTCCTTCAAATACTGATGAAGAAATGGCCCGTTGCCCATGTATTGACCCCAGTCGCCGTTGTATTTTTCATCCAAATCTTTCTGGGTGATGATAGGGAAAGTCACATCTTTAGAAATAAACGGAATCACATCCATGCGGAAACCGTCAATGCCTTTATCCAACCAGAATTTCATCATATCAAACACTTCTGCACGTACCTTTTGATTCTCCCAGTTCAAGTCGGGTTGTTTGAAATTGAAATAGTGGAGGTAATAAGCATTCGTCAATGAGTCGTAACGCCATCCGCTGCCATCGGCTTCAAAAGCTCCCGGACGGAAAGCCGGTTTGCCCTTTTCGGCTGGCCACCAGTGGTAATAGTCGCGATACGGATTGGTGCGCGAACTGCGGGATTGCTTGAACCATTCGTGTTCGTCGCTGCTATGATTGACCACTAAATCCAAAAGTAGTTTTAGCCCACGCTCGTGCATTCCTTTGAGCAAAGCATCGAAATCAGCCATTGTTCCAAACTCTTTCATGATGCCACGGTAATTGCTGATATCGTATCCATTGTCGGCATTTGGCGATTCGAAAATTGGGTTCAGCCAAATGACATCTACCCCAAGGCTTTTGATATAATCCAGTTTCGAGATAACTCCTTTCAGATCACCTACGCCATCGCCGTTGCTATCCTGAAAACTACGCGGGTAAATCTGATATACTACAGCTTCTTTCCACCAGGTTTTATCTGTTGGTTTTGGGGTCGTTTGGCCTACGCTGCTTGCTGTGGCGAGTAGACACGCCAACGATATAAGAAAGAGAGTTTTTAATTTTTTCATGACTTGTATTTTATTATTTATCTCAAAGAGAAATATCAAACGTTTATTTTAATTCATAAATCACTGCTTCATAAGGTCGCAGTTCAAACTGTCCGGCTGAATTCGGAGCAATTACTTTATCTGCATAATTCGAAATTTTTAATTCTGCATTAGTTGCTGATAAACCGGTTTCTGCTGTGGCGTTAGCAGTTGAGAAGTTCAACATTACCAAGAATTGCTTGCCATCCAATTTGCGCAAGTAGCTGTAGACTTTAGGATTTTTGGCATCTAACAAAGAATAATCGCCATATACCAAAACCGGATTTTCTGCTCGCAGCTTCGTCATTTTTCTGAAGTAATTCAACACGCTGTTCGGATCTTTTTCCTGAGTTGCAGCATTTACCTGTTTGTAATTTGGATTCACTTTTAGCCACGGAGTTCCGGCTGTAAAACCTGCGTTCGTCGAGTTATTCCACTGAAAAGGCGTTCGCGCATTATCACGAGATGAAAACTTAAGATTTTCCATAAATTCAGTCAAATCGCCTCCTGTATTTTTACAGTATTTATATGAATTTATAGCTGCTAAATCGCGGTAATCTTCAATCTTATCCAACCTAATATTGGTCATGCCTATTTCATCACCATTGTAATAATAGGGCGTACCTCTCATCGACATGATAAAAGTTGTGAGCATTTTAGAAGATACCTCTCTGAACTGTGGGCTGTCATTCCCAAATTTGCTGACCATTCGCGAAATATCATGATTGGCCAAATAAATAGATAACCAACCTTTGTTGGCAAAAGCACTATCCCACTTGGTGTATATGTTTTTAAAATCGAGCAAATTATATCCCTTTGGACCTCCAATACTCGTTCCCTCAAAATGATAAGCCATATTCAATTCGTTGCGATCTGCATCAACCAACGCGTGTGCATCTTCAACCGTATTACCGGCACCTTCGGCCACAGTCATAATATCGTATTTGCAAATAACTTCGCGGTTCATTTCCTGCAAGTAACCATGCAGTCCATTAAGCATACCCACTAACTGCTTATCATAAGCTTTTGGCAAAGCAGGGAAAGTCGTGTCTTTTGCAACAAATTGAAAAGCATCCATACGGAAACCATCAATTCCTTTGTCTAGCCAAAATTTCATGATGTCCTGAACTTCACGTCTTACCTTTGGATTTTCCCATTTCAAATCTGGTTGTTTGCGCGAAAAAAAGTGGAGATAGTAAGCATTTGTAAGCGAATCGTATGCCCAGGCATCTCCATCTACATCAAAACCGCTGTAGCGTGGAGCCGGTTTTCCTTTCTCGGCTGGCCACCAGTGGTAATAATCGCGATATGGATTGGTGCGCGAACTGCGCGATTGTTTAAACCATTCGTGCTCGTCGCTACTGTGATTTACCACCAAGTCCATTACCAACTTAATGCCTCTGTCGTGCATTCCTTTTAGCAATTGGTCAAAATCGGCCATGGTGCCAAAGTCCTTCATTATATCACGGTAATCGCTTATATCATAGCCGTTGTCATCGTTTGGAGAAGTATAAATTGGATTAAACCAAACAGCAGTAACACCCAGACTTTTAATGTAGTCTAGTTTTGATATTACACCTTGTAAGTCACCAATTCCATCGCCATTGCTGTCTTTGAAGCTACGTGGATAAAGCTGATAAACAATGGCTTCTTTCCACCATTTTTTATTTGTCTGTTTGCTTTCCTGCGTCTCGGTATTACGAGCAGCAAAGCTGCTTAGTGTCAATGCAGCCAATAAAGTGCTGATAATAAGTTTGTTTTTCATCTGGTTTGTCTGGATATTTTATTAATATTTTTTTTTAATGCATTGTGTTTACATACGTTCTTTTATCAGCACCCACACCCTTAATTTCGAGTTTCTTCCAATTCTTTGGCAGTTTTACAGGCATTTGCACCAAACCATTGTCGGTAAAATGTAATCCTCCGAAACCGAAAACAACCATTTGTAACATACCACCTGCACCGGTAGCAAAATAGGGATTATTACTGGTGGGCGATTCAGACAGTGCTCCAAAAGGAGGACGTTTATTTGGCACATATGCTTTTTTGAACAGTTCATATGCTTCTTCTGTGTTTCCTAAGCGGGCATGAAGTATCGATAATACCGAATATCCCATGGCAGGACCTTCTAGCGAAATTTTTGATTCGTAATACTTTAAATCGTCAACAATCTTCTTTTCATTGGTAACAATACCGAGTGGATAGGCCAAAAGATTCACATCGGCTTGTTTAATTATTTCGCCATTGTAGGTTTTATGTTCTTTCATAATACCATTGTCGAAGTAATTAAATTTCAAGTTTGCCGCAACTGTTTTCCAGTCTTTATTGGGTTCAAGACCTACTGCTTTAGCTGCAGCAGTAGCATTTTCGAGGACCGTTTTTGCAGCACCGTTGGTAAATGCATTATCGTCGACATTGGGTGCAAACTCATCGGCACCAACCACATTGTTTATCGAATAGGAACCGTCGGCATTGCGAACCGAGCGACTTACCCAGAAATCAGCAATCTCTTTCAGCATTGGAAATCCTTTTTCTTTTAACCAGGCAATATCTCCGGTAGTTCTGAAGTAATTCCAGGCGGCGATGCCAATATCGGCTGTGATATGGTGTTCGAAAGTGCCGGTAAGTGCAAAGGTAGGAGTAGCTTCTTCGCCCGTATCGTCCGATTCCCAAGGATACATAGCGCCTGCAAAACCATAATTTTGCGCTTTTTGCTTGGCTTTCTCAAGTCTATTGAAACGATAATTTAAGTACGACTTAGCAATTTCTGAATTGAAAACCAATACCGGCGGGAACATCCAAAGTTCGGTATCCCAAAAAATATGTCCGTTATACCCTTGCGAAGACAAACCCATTGGCGAAATACTTAAATCGGAGCCTTCTTTGGAGAATGCATATAAATGATACAAAGCCAGACGAACATCGCGTTGAGCATCAATATCGCCATCGATAACGATATCGCCCTGCCAAAGTTCTGCCCATTTATTTATGTGATCTACGACAGCTTGTTTTAGATTTCCCCGCATAATATAAATAGCCATCCGTTCCGATTCACTTTTAGGGTCGCTGAAATCTTTTGATGTACAAACCGCTCCCGCCCAACTAAACCCGAAGCTCTGACCTTTCTTTATTCGTCGCGAAAAATCCAGAGATTGGTCAGTAGCGGAAATGATACGTTGTGTTAGTTGTGGCGTTTCATTGTCGAAAATAAATGTGGCGGTAGTTGATAATTTTATTTTTCCGGTCTCACTATTGGCCATCGTCTGTAATAATGGCATTCTGATTTCATTGTCTCTTAGTGTTTTGAACGAATAATCTATATTTTTATATTCTTTGGGACTGGAAATTATTCCACCAACCTTGATGTCAATATCGTTTTTTGCAACCACATTCACGCTTATCAATCCACAATAAGGCATTCCTCTGAGTGCAAGTGTAGTATAATTGATAAATGCTTTGTCCTTAAAATTAAAACTGGTAGTTAGCTTAGCTTCTTTCATATCAAGCGTCTGTTCCCAATTGGTGATATTCTTCTCAGTTACTTTTTCTCCATCAACTACCATCTCCAGGTTGGCAAAATTGATTCCTTTTACGATTCGGCTCGTAACGCATTTGCTTATCGAGTCAAACATAAATTCGTCGTACACATTGTTCAGAATGATGGATTCCACTTTAAAGGGCTTATCGGACGACAGCAACCCAATTTTTCCATTGGCTAACGCAATGCCAGAATAATCGGCACTGTAGGCGGTAACAATATGCCACGGCGATTTTAGAGGATCTATCAGTTGGGCATTTGCTCCAAAAGCTACTAAGAAGCTAATTATTAAAAGCCAGATGTTTTTCATTATAATCTATTTTCAATTCGTTTTCAGTTCTATTTATTGTTTCTTTATCTTTACTTGAATCGGTGTTAAATCAAAGTGTTGATTAGTTGTTCTGAATAACTTTCAGAGAATGACTTGTGACTAAGATACTTGTAACTAATTATTTACTTTTCGGTTTAATTCTGCCCACATTTTCAGGAATACCCCGTTAGTCCAACCGAAACCATCCTGTGCGTCATATTCGCCACCACCGCCTGGTTTATCAATATCTACCACATTGTATTTCTCCATCATTTTACCGGTGGTAAAATAAACTTTGATGTTTAAATTAGTCCATCTTTGAGCAATATCCGTAGCGAGAGTATCGTATTTGTAATTTTTGAAAGCTACAAAACCAACCCATTGAAGTGGCGCCCATGCATTGGGATAATCCCATTGTTGACCTGATCCCTGAACAAGCGTTGTTACTAATCCGCCTTGTTTTAGAAAGTTTTTTTCTATTTCGGCTTTTATCTTGGCGGACTGTGCTTCAGTAGCAATATTAAAATACATGGGAAACAATCCGGCAAGTGTATATTGCGACGTTTGCTTTCCTGTTTTTAAATTATAATCGAAGAAGAATCCTTTATCTTCGTTCCAACAATATTGAAGGATTAATTTCTTTCGTTTTTGAGCTTGAGTTTCGTAATATGCACACTTCTCAGCATTGTTGTTTATTTGATAGGCTTTTGCTAAAATCTGCTCCAAATTATAAAGTAAGCAATTCAAATCAACCGGTAGAATTTGGGTCGTGGTTATCGTCTTCAACGAAAATCCGTCGTCGAACCATCGTGTGGAAAAATCCCAACCCGACTCGGCCGCAGAGCGAATATCTCTGAAGAGCGTTGAATCTCTTTTAGCTTCAGCAAATGCTTTTTCATCCTGCAAATACGATTCGGGGCGAGGTGTATTGGATGCATCCCAATATCGGTTTAGCATATCTTGCTTGCCAACTCGCACAACCTTATTGCCATTCATCCAATAGCGATATTCTTGCTCCATAGCATCCAAGTACTTGGTGTAAATTGTTTTGTCGGCTTTTGCATCGGCCAGTAAACTTACCATCATGGCAAAGAATGGTGGTTGCGATCGGCTCAGATAATACGTTCTGCTTCCATTGGGAATATGCCCGTAAGTTTTGATAAGAAAGGCGAAGTTATCAACCATATTTTCTATCATGTCTATCTTGCCGCTCTCCTGAAGTCCCAGCATGGTGAAATAGCTGTCCCAATAATATATTTCTTTGAAACGACCACCCGGTACAATGTATGATTTGGGCAAAGCCAATAAGGAGGAAGCTGGATGTTGCCCTTTGGGTTCTCTGGAGAGATCCGACCAAAGGTAGTTGAGGTGCTTCAGCATGGAAGCGGTGTCATTTTGTAAGGTGTCGAAATGCTGACCTACAAAATTTTTGAGACTGAAATTGAGCGAGTTTTTTTGTTGTTGATAAGTCTTGAGGATGGAATCGGGTAGGGCTTTGGGTTCGCAATCCACAAAGCGTTTTTGATCTTTGAATATACGAGCTCGCTGAACATCCTGAAATAATGTTCCGAGCTTTTCTTGCGGGTTTATTTGCCCGTATGAGTTGGTAAATATGATGTTGACAAGCAATATCAGAATAAATCTGTATTTCAATTTCTTGTTCATGGATCATGTATTTTTCTGAAAATGTGATTATTTAGGGTATAGATTGGAAATGGAAGGTAAAAGTCAAGACACAATGACAGCGAGACAATAGAATTTGTAAATTTTATATAAGTCGGTCGGCACTACTGCCGACCGACTTTTTTTAGAGTTCCTACTTCAAATCCGTTGAATTAATAACCAGGGTTTTGAATTAGATTTTTATTCACATCTTTAGCAGATGTTGGAATGGCATAAACAACTTTAGTCGCTCCAGTTACCGGTTTTTCTTGCCATGCATCACCAAATTTACCAAAGCGAATCAAGTCCTGACGACGCAAGCCTTCCCAATACAATTCGTATCCACGTTCTTTTAAGATGTCATCCAACGTTACGGAAGCAAGAGCTGGTAATGTTTTACCTGCAGCACTACGATTGCTTCTTAGTAAGTTGATATCAGCCAAAGCTCCGGCAGCATCAGCGTTTCTTAATTTAGCTTCAGCTCTAATCAGATAAATATCCGAAATACGCATAATCGGTACATCATTAGGTGAAGAGAACTGATGAGTTGTAGCCGAATTTGGAGCAAATTTCACAACGCGGATACCTGCATTTTCCGGTGAAGCTTGAATGTTAACCTCGGGAACAAAAATTAATGGAGAACCATCACGTTGTTTCAAAGCTGTACCATCTAATCCGTATTGTTGACCAACAAGAAATCCTTGATTAAATCCACATTCTGCTTTGATTCTATTATCTTGATAACGAGCATCGTTTACTTTATCAAAAGTATTGTAAAAAGTAGAAGTAACACTTGGACCATTCCACGTACTAGTTAGATTACCAAAAGTCTGACTATAGTGTAGTGTAAAGTTTACCCACACGCTACCACTGCCCATATCTACCATGTCATCCATAGGAATTCTTAAAATGAATTCGGGATGTTCTGCTACATTTTTTTGGAACATAGTCCAATAGTCAGTTGCAATAGCATAGTTTGGACTGCCGATAAGATCATTACAAGCTGCAATGGCTTCTGTATATTTTTTCACACCTGCCCAAACTTCATAATTGATATAAATTTTTGCAAGAAGAGCTTTTGCAGCACCCACTGTAATGCGTGCAGATCCAACTTCAGCTTTCGATTTCAGATTTGGGATAATAGCCGTTAGTTCAGTTATAATTTTGTCTGCAGCATCTTTTCTGCTAAGAACCGTTGGGGCTACTGAGAAATCAACATCCTCAGCTTCACGAAACGGAACCTGCCCAAACAAGTCGCAAAGCAAATACATGTAATATGATCTTAGAAACCTTGCTTCGTTAATATATTGGGTCGTTGTGGCTGTTTGCGGAAACTTACCAATATAGTAAATAGCAGTATTTGAACGTGATACCCCTTGGTTTAAAATTTCCCACACGTTTTTTAAACGTACATGGTCTGCAGTCCATGTCTGTAAATGAAGCTTTTGCCAGTCACCATTATCATACCAGTCGGTACCACGAGCAGGTATAATTACCTCGTCTGTCGAAACTTCTTGCAAAGCCCAATAGTCATACCATTCAATAGTACGTCTCAAGCTGGCATAAGGAGGATTGATCAATGCTTCCACATTGTTTGGATCACTTACCAAATTGGTTCCGAGTTGTTCGTCCAGCACTTTTTCCTGTAGATCTGTACAAGACACTAAGCTTATAAAAGCAAATAAAGTGCAGTATTTAAGAAATCTATATTGTTTCATCGTATTTTGTGTATTTAGAATTAGAATTGAATGTTAACACCAAAAGTATATGTTGTTGATTTTGGGAACGAAGAGTAATCTACACCCATTGATGGTACACCATTATTCGAAGCATCCGAATTAATTTCAGGATCGAAACCTTTGTATTTGGTCAATAACAATAAGTTATTACCGGTTGCATATACTCTTAGTTTACTTAGCCATTTGATAGCCTTGGTGTTAAATGTATAGCCAAGTGTCAAGTTAGAAAGACGTAGGAATGAACCATCTTCGATAAACCGTGAAGAAAATGCATTTGAATTTCCAGGGCTCTCTACAGAAGTCATGATATCTGCTCTTACGTTACTCGATTTATCAAGTGTACCTTTCACAAACAAGGCATTAGCAGTATTGTTATATACTTTGTTACCTTGGCTTCCATACCAGAACATGCTGAAATCAAGTCCTTTGTATTTTAATGTAGAACTTAAACTAAAGGTGTAATCTGGTAATGCTGAGCCTAAATACTCTTTTACATCTGCACCACTAGCATCTTTTTTATAAGTGCTGACTCCATTTGCATCAAAGCCTTGGAAAACCTGACCATAGAAAGTGCCGATGGGTTGACCATTTGTGATAATCTGTACGCTTGTTCCAGATAGACCTTGTCCGGCAGCATTTGCTGTAAGGATAGAAGTTGGCAAACCTGTAACTTCATTTTTAATTTTGGCAACGTTTACTGTAACATCCCAATTTAAGTCTTTGCGCTCAATAAGAACACCAGTTAAACCAAGTTCAATACCGGTATTTTTAAGTTTCAAACCGGGAACATTTTGCCATTGTCTTGCAGTAGGAGATGGAGCTAGAGAAGGAATATCAAGCAAAACATCGGTGGTTGCTTTGTTGAAGAAATCCACAGTACCTGTGATACGATTTTTCAAGAATCCAAAGTCTAAACCAAGGTTGATTTGTTCTGTCGATTCCCATTTGATATCAGGGTTTGGAGTTCTTTTGAAAGTAATACCCGGTAGAAGTACCCCGTTGCTGTAATAGTTAGCATCTGTTTGAGTTCCAACAGACAATAATGAAATTTTATCAGGAATTTCTTGATTACCGGTTATACCCCAACCTAAACGAAATTTCAGATTGCTTACTGCCGCAACATCTTTCATGAAATCTTCCTCCATCACACGCCATGCAATTGCAGCTGAAGGGAAATTACCATATTTATTATTGACACCGAATCTTGAAGAACCATCACGACGTAAAGTAGCTGTCAATAAATATTTATCTTTCAATGTGTAATTTACACGTCCGAAAAGTGATTGCAATTCACGCTCGTAAGCCGAAGAAGATACAATAGCCGAAGAGACGTTACCATATTGCAAGTTATCTGTATACTTAACTCCCTCTACAGTAAATCCTTGAACGTTTGTATTGTTTGCGATTCCGTTGAAATTTTGATAAGAATGTCCTAAAAGGAAATTGAACGAATGATCCTCGTTTATCTTAGTCGCATAAGTCAAATAATTTTCAATCAACTTATTATTTGCAATGATATTATTGATATTTGCTTCTCCTTTGTTAGACAGATAGCTCAATTGTTTGTTTTGATTTACACGACGCTCAGCGTTTGTTCTATCTAATCCAAAATTCAATTTATACTTCAACCCTTTGATAATTTCATATTCGCCAGAAAAATTTGCCAAAACACGAAGAGTATTTACTTGGTCATCAACAAGATTCATCATAGCAACAGGATTGCGTTGGTCAAGTGAATGTTGATAATAAGTACCATCGGCGTTATAAACTGGGAATGTTGGATTCGATTTAAGAGAAGAGATAACCAAGTCACCTTCGTAACCAGACCCGTTAGCTTCTGAAATTGGAATACGGCTGTCTTGTTGTTGAGAAGCAACTAAGCTTCCTGTCAATAACAATTTGTCTTTAAATCCTTTTTGAGTAAATTTCAAGCTTCCGTTTAATTTCTTAAGACCTGAATTATGGACGATACCTTCCTGATCTACATAACCAAGTGAAGCATGATAAGTAGATTTGTCGTTACCTCCACTTAAACTTAAAGAATGGTTTTGAGTAATAGCTGATCTGAAAATTTGATCTTGCCAATTAGTGCTTGCACCTTTGTCAAGTAATTTTGAACCGTCAGCTTTTGTATATGATCTGAATTGGCTAGCACTCAATACATCCATTTTCTCACGAATGTTCGAAACACCTACATAGGCATCGTAAGTGATAGTACCTACACCCGATTTACCTTTTTTGGTAGTAATAAGCACAACACCATTTGCTCCACGAGAACCGTAGATAGCTGTAGAAGACGCATCTTTTAAAATAACCATTGATTCGATGTCTTCAGGATTGATGAAACTTAGCGGATTCTTACTTGCACCGCCTCCATAACCAGCAGCACTACCACCCGAAGGTGTTAAATTTGAATTATCCAATGGAATTCCATCAATAACATAAAGTGGTTCTTGACCGGAACGAATAGAGTTCGAACCACGAACACGAACCGTCATACCAGCTCCCGGCTCACCATTGTTTTGTGTAATGCTCACACCGGCAACGCGTCCCTGCATCATTTCAATTGGCGAAGTGGCAACTGATTTGTTCATGTCCTTTTCCGTCAGACGGTTAGAAGCACCAGTTAAGTCACTTTTCTTTTGAACACCATAGCCAATAGCAACAACTTCGTCTAGCATTTTTGAATCTTCTTCCAACACAATATTGAAGACACGTTGGTTTCCGATTTGCACTTCCTGTGGTTTATAACCGATATAGGTAAAAGCTAATGATTTAGCATTTTCAGGTAACGCAATGTTGAAATTCCCGTTTATGTCGGAAATACTACCTGCACTTGTACCTTTTACCAAGACACTTACACCTGTCAACCCTTCGCCGGTTGCATCAGTTACTTTACCAGAAATTTTTTGCTGCTGAGCCATCGCATTAATGGAGAGCAGACTCATGAGTATAATAAATATACCCATGTTCATTTTTCTTACATGCTGTTTTCTTTTCATGATTGTTGATTAATAGTATTAATAATTTATGGTTTGTTGTCAAACTCATCCTGCTACTTAACGAAAAATATCACAACATAAATTTGACAAGGCAAATATAGATTTATAAACAATGCCTAAATTCTTGTACACAAAAAACACAGTAAGTGTTGCCACAAATAATAATATAATATACTAATAAACAATAAATTGGAAAAGGCGTAAAATAAAAAATAAGTAGTAGCTATATTACAAAAAGAAAGGTGTTTCCCCACTTTAGGAGGAAACACCTTATGTTATAAAGTATGAAAAAGGATTATTTATCTGGGCATGACTCCTATCTGCATTACTTGTTCTTCGAAAGAGTCGCGATGAACTACAGCATTATTTCTGTTTCGGGTGCGATAGTTGTAGATGGTATTGGCTGAGCAACGCAAAAAGGCCGCAATTTTCACGCTATCATTAATGCCTAATCGAATCAATGCATAGATGCGTAGTTCCAGGTTGAGGATTTGTCCCGTCTTAGGATGAATTTGCTCTGAAGGGATGAGTAATTTGTTGAGCTTCTCTATAAAATCGGGGAAGAGTTGTATAAAAGTTTTGTCGAAATTGAGGTAGAACTCTGCCAGTTCATCCTCAATAAAGGTCTTCGATTTTATTTTTAAAATCAAATCCTCCATTTTACCGTTATTCGCTATCTTTTGTAAACTCCGACGATATTCATCCATTTTGTCAATGTAGAGCGAGCATTGATCCATGTATTTGACGATGTATTCTTCTTTGATAACATTCGCTTCGGTGAGTGAATCATTGTTTTCCAACAGTTGTTCATTCAAATCACTCAGGTGGTCATTTACCTGCGCCAATTCTTTCCGGGCCAACGCCAGCTTTTTCATTTGACGGTAAACGCGCCAGATAGCAAGTAACAGAAAAAGCGACAGCACACTGACAACGATGGTAGAGATGGTCAGAATTTGTTGCTTCGTTCGGGTTTGATGCTGATAGGCTTTATCGATAATGGGCATCATCAGCGATATCTCGTGCGTACGCAGCCGGGCATTACAAAACAAAGCATCCTCCAGTGCACAGCTTATATAATTATAAGCCCTATCAATATCACCTTGCTGAAACAACTTATAAGCCAGAAGCCTGAGCGATACATATTCTTTTGTTACAGATTCAAGATCATTTATCGAAGACATGGTTAACCATGAAATTTCTAGTTTCTTGTCTTTCTTAAAGCCATACACACAAGCAATATTATACGCCAATTTAGCTTTGTCGTGGTTGTTTGTGGATTTTCGATAGGCCCTGTTTAATAAATCAAGTGCTTTGTCATATTTGTTATAGTCAGTTAACTCCACTGCTCTTCTTAAAACAGATAAACTTGTATCCTGGGGTATTAGGGAAATCAAAGAATCGTAATATAATTTATTCAATCTATTATAGTCGCGTTTGTCTAGGTCAGATACTACATAGAATGCCATGTATCCATATAATATGGCTGATTCGTTGTAATACTCAACTTTTAAATCGGGGTATTTTGTAATATCTATATCCCTAAAAATATCCAATGCTTCTTTATACAGGCCAATGCTTCCATTGATAGAAGCAAGCTTAATTTTGGCAGATATGAGCCTGTTAGTGTCATGTATCTGATTCGCAATTTTTATGCTCCTTTTGGCATACACCAAGGCCGAATCTTTCTGATAATAATAGTATTCGTCAATCAGTTGACCACAAACTACAAATTGCTGCTCGGCAGAAGTAGTAATGCGCAATAAGGCTTTTAGTTGAAGTATTTTCTCTTCCTTTTGCGTAGAGTACTGCTTATGGTTGGCCACTATTTCATCCAGCACTTTAAGCAGCGAATCGGTATTCTGCGTTGCGCTAATAACCTGGAAAGATATCAATAAACCAATAACGAAAGAAATTCTTTTCATAATCATATGTTGTACAAACTATTGTTGATGATTCCAAAATATGGCATTAGTAGCATCAATTTACTTACTTTATCTAGATATGGCTCCAATTTGCGTAATATTTTCTTCAAAAGAGTCGCGATTACCCAAGGCATTATTCCTGTTTCGGGTGCGGTAGTTATAAATGGTGTTTGTAGAGCATCTTAGAAACGCGGCAATTTTAATGCTATCGTTAATTCCTAATCTTATTAATGCATAGATTCTTAACTCTAGATTTAAAAACTGACCCGGTTTTAGGTGGATGCGTTCCTCCGGAACTAATAGTTGGTTTAGCTCCTCTACAAAGCTTGGAAAGAGTTGCACAAATGTCCTGTCGAAGTTTTGATAGAATTCATGAAGCACATCTTCAATAAAATCCTTGGACTTTACTTTCAATATCAAATCTTCAAGTTTACCGGTGGTGGCTGTTTTGTGCAAATTTCGCCGGTAATCGTCCATTTTGTCAATATAAAGCGAACATTGATCCATGTATTTTACAATGTACTCTTCTTTGATAATATTGGCTTCAGTAAGCGAATTGTTATTTGTTAGAAGCTTATCGTTTAATTCACTAAGCTTATCGTTTACCAGACTTAATTCTTTTCGGGCCAGTGTCAGCTTTTTCATTTGGCGATATACACGCCCAATGGCAAGTAACAAGAATACCAGTAAGGCGCTGACTACAATCACAAAGATAGTAAGTAGACGCTGCCTTGTTTTAGTAACATTCTGATAAGCGTTGTCAATATATGGCATTAAATTGGAGACTTCAAATGTTCGTAGGCGTGCGTTGCAAAACAGCGCATCTTCCAGCGAGCATTTCATATACTTCTGTGCACGGTCTATATCCCCCGACTCGTACAATTCGAAGGCCAGGCTCCGCAACGAAATATATTCTTTGGTAACCGAACTCAGATCATTGATAGAAGAGATGGTCAACCACAACAGTTCCTGTTTTTTATCATTTTTCTGTCGGTAAGCCAACGCAAAATTATAGGCCAACATGGCTTTGATGTGCACCTTTTTTATTCTCGGATATTGCTCATTGAGCAGCACCAACGCTTTTTCATAATCCTTGCTCAATATATATTTGTCAGTTTTGGCCAATAACAACATATTAGGGTCGATAGGCGTAACAGATATCATTGAATCAAGATATGATTTTGTAATCTGAGTGTATTTATCCCTGTCTTGCGCTGTAACCGCATAATAGCTCATATAACCATAAATAACGGAACACTCGTAGTTATAATAAGCCTTATGTTGGGGATATTTAGAGATGTCGATGCCATCTAGAACATCAAAAGCCTCTTTATACATTCCGATGCTACCATTGGTGGAGGCCAGATTAATCTCGGCAAGTACTATGAGGTTATCGTCTTTTAGCTGTTTAGCAATTTTGAGTCTTTTTTTTGCATAAACCAACGCTGAATCTTTTTGGTAGTAAAAATACTCGTCAAACAATTGACCACAAACAATGAATCGCTGCTGAGTGGAGGTGGTAATTCTGAGCAATTCTTTGAGATTATGTAATTCCTCTTCTTTTTTATTAGAATATTGTTGACGGTTAACTACTACTTCATCCAGTACTTTGAGCAGAGAATCAATGTTTTCTGCAGCAGGTAGCATTTGAATAATGGTCAACAGGTAAATAATAAAAAGTATTTTTTTCATGGTGATAGATTTGTTCCCACAAATATAAATGAATTTATTATGACTCTACAATTCTAATTTATTTATAACAATGTAAATTTATATTATTATCAAGCCCATCTAGTACAAATCAAGTTTTAATCAATGAAAAATCAACGCAAACGATTGTATCCCAAATCTAAGTGTTTGGAAAGAAATGTGCTTTTGTGAAGAATAAGATTGATATATCTAGAGAATTGGGAAATTGTTGTTAATTTGGAATATAGTTTCTATCTTTGTGACTTATAAAACTATGCACGTCACAAGTGGATAGTGAATTCACTCAGAAAGAGATTACAAATATGCTATCTTTAAACATTAAAATATCATGAAACATATTTATTGCATTTTATTCTTTGGTTTGATGATTATTTCATCATTTGCCCAATCAAGTTCTGTAGAAATAAGTCATTATCTTTTTCCAGAGTTTACGCATGGAGTTGTACTTATGAAAACGGGGGTACAACAAAAGACGTTGTTAAACTACAATTCCTTGACAGAAGAAATGATTTATGATAATTATGGCACAAAACTGGCAATAGCCAATGATTCTTTTGACAAGATAGATACCATCTTCATTAAGGATAAAAAGTTTATACTCGTTGAAAATAAATTTTTTGAATTGATTTATCACTCAAAATTCAACTTGTTTGTAGAACATAAGTGCAGTGCAACTCCTCCCGGCAAACCAGCGGCATTTGGTGGAACATCGCAGACATCTGCTTCAACATCTGTTTCAACAATTTCTTCTCAGGGGATGAAATATGATCTTAAGCTCCCTGATGGGTATGATGTGCAACCATATATTTATTATTGGATATTAAAAAATGGAGTGTCTCAAAAGTTTGCAAATATGAAACAACTCAAAAAAATGTATCAAAACAAGATAGATTTGTTGAATGCTTATTTGAAACAGCATAATGTAAAATATGACAATCAGGAAAGCATAACTCAATTAATTAAATACTTAGAATCGAACTGAGTAATAGTTAGCAATAAACAATTGAATTGCTGATCCGTTAAGTCGCAACCCTACTTTTAGTATTTATCTGTCTGCTTTCCATATTGAAATACAATATAGAAAGTAGGAGCCTTCTTTCCGTCAATGGACGGACAAGTTTTAGCTTTGACATAGCGAAGGCGCTATGCCAACTATAGGAAACAGCATTATTTTCACTACGGGGAACAGGCTCTGCACCTTTTGGGTATGGGTTGGTTTGATGACTATTTGTAGTTAACTATCACAGATAATTGTAAAGGTGGAGCGCACCGGCCCCCAAATGACTCGGATAACCGGTCTAATTGCTCTACAACTATTATTTGTTTATTTCAGAGCCCAAATTGTAACAATTTGAATACTTTTCCAGACTGCCGGCAAACAAAACCATTTATCAGTTGTTCTTTTTAATAAAATAGAACATGTCTACATTAGAATTAGTAAAAAGTAAACTTGCAAAGCCATACGACGATCTGGAATTTCTACTCAACTGCCTGAAAGAAGTGTTGATAGAATCCGGTGAAACAGAACTGGCAAATGATATACCCTGGATTATTTCCTCGCCCGATTTTAGCGCCCGAAGTTTCAACGAAAAAGATCTTCAACTTTATTCCACTTGTTTTCAATTGCTCAACATAGCCGAAGTAAACGGCGCTGTTCAGAACCGTCGCAAACGGGAAGATGAATATTCATTAGCTGCCAACAACGGCTTATGGGCAAACACCTTACACGTGCTGAAAGAAAAGGGCTTTAGTGAACAGGAAATACTCACTTGCATTGCTAATATTCACGTGGAGCCTGTGCTCACTGCTCATCCTACCGAAGCCAAGCGAACCGTTATGCTTGAACATTTGCGCAACCTTTATTTGCTGGTTGTGAACAAGGAAAACAAAATGTATAGTAAAACGGAGCAGAAAGAAATTCGCGATAATATTAAAATTGCACTGCACCGTATCTGGCGCATCTCGGATGTGTACACCGAAAAGCCCGATTTAAGTTCGGAACTGGACAATATCATTCATTACCTGACCATGGTTTTTCCGGATGTCATCAATCATCTGGCCCGACATCTTATTCAAGCCTGGGAAGAAGCCGGCTTTGATGCTACGCTGTTGCAGGATGTAAACCATTTTCCAAAAGTAAGCTTTGGCAATTGGGTGGGTGGTGACAGGGATGGTCATCCACTTGTTACTGCCGATGTGACGCGTAAAACATTTCTGAAACTGAGATTGAACGCATTCCGGGTTATCAGAACTGAACTCCAAACCTTACAGCGGAAGCTCAGTTTCAATGTGTACACCGACCAGTTATCTTCACACTTTCAGGATAGATACGAAAAGCTACAGACTGAAATCAGAGAAGAAAGAGGCAGCCTGAAAATAAAATATCACAATGAAGCTTTCAAGCAATACCTGCAGTTTATACTAGCCAAAATACCTGTTCCGGTAGTAGAAGAACAGGTTCAGGAGCTGAAAGAAGAAGCCATTAGTTACAACTATCCATCCGAACTGATAGCTGATTTATATATCCTGCATCAGGGACTTATCGATTTTGGTGCTTCGGTCATTGCTTATGCCGATGTAAACGATACGATCAGAATTGTAAACAGTTTCGGGTTTCATTTGGCAAAGTTGGACATTCGCCAAAACAGCCATTACCACGAGTCCGCACTGGCACAACTGATGGAGGTTGCACAATTAGACGGCGAGCGATTTCTAAACTCCGATATGTCCGATCGAATAACGTTTATCGATAAGGAGTTGAGTTCGGGTAGACCATTTAGCCATCCAAGCATGGTGCTGGGCAATGAAGCAAAAGAAGTGGTGGAGTCATACAGGGTGATCAGAGAACATATCAAAAGCTATGGTAAGGAAGCATTGGGCTCTTTGATTGTGAGCATGACACGTAATGTTTCCGATCTGCTTATCGTTTATTTGCTGGAGCGCGAAGCCGGTTTAATGCAAAATACACCCAATGGTCTTGCGTCAACGCTGCCCGTGGTGCCGCTTTTCGAAACCATCGAAGATTTACAGCAAAGTCATCTGATTTTGGATGCATTTCTTTCTCATCCGATAACAAAAAACAGCCTGAAGTTACAACAAGAGATTAATTCGGCCGATGAACCTGTTCAGCAGGTAATGATTGGTTATAGCGACAGCAATAAAGATGGTGGAATATTAGCCAGTCAGTGGTATTTGTACGAAGCTCAGTCGAAACTAACAGAAGTAGGAAGAAAACATCAGGTAAAAATACGTTTCTTTCACGGTAAAGGAGGTTCGATAAGTCGTGGAGCGGGACCTACACACTGGTTCCTCAAAGCTTTACCGCCCGGTTCGATAAATGGAGATATCCGGTTGACAGAACAGGGTGAAACCATTGAACGCAAGTATGCCAATAAAAATAACGCCGTTTATAATCTGGAACTACTTACTGCCGGCACACTGGGAGCCACTATGCTGCAGAAAGAGAATGAAGAAAAGGAACACGAAATGGCTGCAGAGCTCGAGTATTTGGCCAGTAAGAGCAAGGTAGTGTACAAAGAGATTACACAGAAACCGGGATTTATTGAGTTTTATGAAAAAACTACACCCATAGATGCAATCGAACAAAGTAAAATTGGTAGTCGCCCTTCACGAAGAACAGGAACACGCACCCTTTCCGATTTAAGAGCCATTCCGTGGGTTTTCAGTTGGAGTCAGTGTCGCTTTAATATAACAAGTTGGTACGGTGTGGGCACTACCCTCGAAGCAATGCAGAAGCAAGACCCGGATAAATTTGAACGATTAAAAACGGCTGTTAAGACCGATCCTTTTATCAGGTATGTGCTTACAAATATTGACTCAAGCCTTGCTTCGTCCGACGAAGTTATATTCAGAAAATATGCTGAACTTGCTGAAGGTGTACCACAGAGTGCAGAGTTTGTCACTCTTATGACTGAGGAACTAGCGCGTACCCGACTGATGATTGATATTATTTTAGGGATTTCTATTTCCGTCAGGCGCGAAAATCATTATTACTCTACTTTGCTGAGGGCTGAAGCTATGGAACCTATACACGACCATCAGATAGACTTGCTGAAGAAATGGCGGGCGTACTCAGAGGAAGGCAATTCTGAAGAAGCGAATAGGGTACTGTTTGAATTATTACATTGTGTAAATGCCATTGCCGGTGCCATTGGATTTACCGGATAAAAGGCTACAAACTGACTTAAAAAGAAAAACCAATATACATCCATGAAATTCTTATGAAACGAGTAGTATTCTCTTTCTTTACCTTGTTGTGTGGTTGTTATCTGCAGGCTCAACCGTCGAACTTTCCAACCGCAGTCGTTGATTCGATACAGCATCTAATCAAATTGCCGGTGATTCCAGAGTTTACAGTAAACGTTACAAAGCTCGGCGCTAAAGGCGATTCGGTATCGAACAGCAAGCCGGCATTTGATAAAGCGATGGCATACTGCAAAAAGCATAACGGAGGTACTATCATTGTGCCTCGTGGGATCTATACTCTCAATGGGCCGATTCACTTCGTGAGCAATGTAAACCTGTTGCTTCAGGCCGGAGCCAAGATTCGGTTCAGCGACGCACCCGAGCATTACTTACCGATGGTACTCACCAGTTGGGAAGGCACGATGCTTTATAATTACAGTCCGCTTATTTATGCCTATAACTGTCATGATATAGCCATTACCGGCGAAGGAACCATTGATGGTGAAGGCGGTAGGGTTTGGGATAGTTATAAAGATAAAGAAGGAGCCGACAAACTACTGACGCGCGAGATGAACCACAAGAGTGTACCGATGAGCGAACGGCTCTTTGGAAAAGATCATTATCTGCGTCCACAGCTTATCCAGTTTTTTAATTGTAAGAATATTTTGGTGGAGAATGTCCGTATTGAGGATGCACCTTTTTGGTGTCTGCATTTGTTGAAATCGGAAAGCATAACGGTAAGAGGTGTGAGTTATCATGCATTAAATCACAACAATGATGGCATTGACCCGGAGTACTCTAGAAATATATTGATAGAGAATATTCGTTTCGACAATGGTGATGACAATATCGCTATAAAAGCCGGAAGAGATCACGAGGGAAGAGCCAACAGCAGTACGCCAAGCGAGAACATTATTATCCGCAACTGCAGTTTTAAAGGTCTGCATGGAGTGGTGCTGGGCAGTGAACTCTCGGCAGGTGTCAGAAACGTGTATATCGATAACTGCAAAACAGGAGGCTATCTGAAAAGAGGCATTTATTTTAAAACGAATGCAGACAGAGGTGGTTTTATCAAAAACATCCATGTGCGCAATGTTCATCTCGACGAAGTGGAAGACTGTATTTATATTACTGCGAATTATCAGGGCGAAGGCAAAGATTTCGCAACTGAAATATCAGATATTTTTTTCTCGGGTATCAGTTGTAACAAAGTATCCGAAACAGCTATCGTATTGCAGGGCTATGCACAAAAGAAAATAAAAAATGTACAGTTTAATACTATTGATATTCCATCGGCCAGGAATGGAATGACCATTACCAATGCAGAGAAAGTAGAATTAAATGAAGTGGTGATTGGTAAAAAAGCATTGATCCCAACGGCTGTGAAGTAAGGTGTTTCATGGCTCTCCTTAATGAAACAGTGTTTGTGTTTTGGAAAAAAAATAAAACGAACGACGATGGATATACTTATTCGAAGAACAGACAAAAATAATTTTTTACTAACCGAAAATATTACCAGAGAAGCATTTTGGAATATTTATAAACCGGGCTGCGATGAACATTTGGTGCTGCACCATGTCAGAAACAGCCAAAGTTATATTGCTGAACTCGACTTAGTGGCAGTTTCTGAAAATGAAATAATCGGACACGTCATATCCACCAAGGCTAATGTGATAGATGTACAAAACCATAAACACGAGGTGCTGTGTGTAGGACCAATATCTGTAGTACCCGATCTTCAGAAGAAAGGAGTCGGTTCGAAACTGATGCTTCAATCCATACAAGTGGCAAAAAATCTGGGTTATAAAGCTATGATTCTCTTCGGAGATCCGGAATATTATCACCGCTTCGGATTTATAAATGCGGGAAACTATAGCATAATAACAAAAGAAGGCGAAAACTTTGAACCTTTTATGGCCTTAGAGTTGCAAAGGGGCGGATTAGAAAATGTAAAGGGGCGTTTTTTTGAGGATGCAGCTTTTGTAACAAATCCTGAAGAATTGATTGAGTATGAAAAACAATTTCCCTACAAAGAAAAGCTGATAACGGATACACAGCTAAACCACTAAACACATCAGGTGAACAATTAATTTTAATCTGTCTATTTTTCTCGATGGATTTGGGTCAACCAGTGGTTTATTTATAAAAAGAGCCTGCCAACAGTTTGTTGACAGGCTCTTACCATCTGTGTGTAATTAAGAACGAACTATTTTATTTGATTTGTTTCGAAACAAGATTGTCGAAAGAAAATTTACCGCTACCGCCAATAACTGTTGCCAAGGCTAATCCAATTATCAGGATAAAATACTCCACACCTTCGCCTTTTTGCATGCCAAACCAGTTCATAAAGAAACCGTTATTAAGGTGTCCGCCAAGTACCATTGCACCCGACATAGTGAGAAGAATAGAGGCAGCCATAAAGCGTGTTCCCAAGCCAATGATAACACCAATGCTACCTATAAACTCAGCAAGGATTACCAAAGTACCAATGATAAACGGCATTCCCATTGATTGGAAGAATCCTACTGTGCCTGCAAATCCGTATCCGCCAAACATGCCTAATGCTTTTTGCATACCATGAGGTAAAATTACAAAACCTAATGCAAGACGAACGATTAATAATGACCACGATTGTTGGTCGGTTGCTAAAAACTTTTTAATTGTATTCATACTGTTTCTTTTATTGTGTCTCAATTCAACAGAAGCAAGACAAGTTTATTTTTGATTTATTTTATTTCATGATAACTGTTTATGGAGCTTGCGACATCCCGATTTATCGGGACTGATAACTGATCAGTGCATTGCTACTTCCATAATCAGCAATTGAGCCTCGCTGTTGGCGGTTATTTCAATTTCGGAAGTTTCGCTTACTCCAAATCCATCTCTTTTATTTAGTTTCTGCCCCGCCACGGTAACTTCGCCTTCCAGCACAAAGAAATACACTCCTGTGTCTTCACCTTTCAGTTTGTAGCTCCCTGTCCATCCTTCGGATAATTCTCCCAGATGGAACCAGGCTTGTTGGTGAATCCACACACCCTGATCGTCGGGGCTGGGTGAAAGTATCTGATAGAGTTCATCTTCTTTTGCTATATCGGTAATGGATATCTGATCGTAACGAGGCGTCACATTTCTTTTGTTGGGGATAACCCATATCTGAAGAAACTGAGTTTCTTTGTCGGCGTTGCGGTTGTATTCGCTGTGGAAAATCCCTGTTCCGGCACTCATCACCTGAATTTCACCCTTACGGATAACAGCCACATTGCCCATGCTGTCTTTGTGTTCCAAATCTCCAAAAAGAGGGATAGACACAATTTCCATATTGTCGTGCGGATGTTGGCCAAAACCTTTTCCTGCAGCCACACGGTCATCGTTCAATACACGTAGTGCGCCGAAATGAACCCGCTGAGGATCGTAATAATCGGCAAAACTAAAGGTATGATGAGAATCTAACCAACCATGGTTGGCATGTCCTCTTGTTTCTGCTTTGTGAAGTATTGTTTTCATTTTTTGTCGTTTTTAATAACCCCTAACCTCCGTCAGTTGACGGATAACCTCTAAAGGGGAAAAATTGTGTCTCCCTGCTAATAGGTCGGGGTTCTTTTTATTTGATACGACAAAGGTACGGCAGCAAAGTGCCAGGCGAAGTAATGAAATCGGGTGTATGATTGCAAAAATCAGGTATTGCGTGCTAAAACACGAAATTCGGAGGGTGTTTGACCGGTAAACTTCTTGAAAAAGTTGTTGAAATGAGCTGATTCATCGAACCCAAGTTCATACGACAATTCCTTGTTGCTGATATTGCTAAACAACAATGATCGCTTTGCTTCAATGATCAACTTGCTCTGAATGTGATCTTTGGCCGATTTTCCGGTAAGGTTCTTTACCGTTTTGTTCAGATAATCGCTCGTCACAGCCAGCACGTCGGCATAATCAGCTACCATGTGCGCATTAGCATAACGTTTATTGAGTTGCTGTTTAAAGGTTCGGAGAATATGATTTCCGGTTTCAACCAGTTGCGGATTATCATTTTTGTGCAGCGAACAATGATTATTGCTTTGAATCAGAAAAATCTTGACCAATGAACCTACTGCTTCCAGTGTGTAGTTTTGCAGCGATTGGGCAAAATGAGCCATCTGCTCTACCAGACTTATGTAAACGGGCATATTGCTCTCAGAAATAGGCAGCGGCGGTGATTGTCCGTAATCAGTGAAAAGGAAGATATCACTAATCATTTTGTCGGGGATGGAATTGCTCACTAAAAATTCTTCGGTGAATGTAATTACCCATCCTTTTGGCTCCGCGCTGAACGAAATCTGGTGCATTTGTCCCGGCTGAATAAAATAAATGGTGGCATCTTCCATCGCGTATTCCATAAAATCCACAACGTGTGCACCTTGTCCTTTTTCGATAAAGATAATAGTATAGTAGTCGTGCCGATGCGGACTATCTGCTTTACCTTCTGCTTTACGGTACACATCTTCCAGTCGTTTCAGCTCAAAGCTGGAGTTAGCACTGGCGTTCTCGGCAAAAGAGTAGGTTTTTATATCTTTATGGACTAAATTCATGTTGACAAAATTACAAAATTATTTGATGGATTGACGCTGTTTCTTTTAATAACGGTACATTGTATTGACAAATAAAAATGGAGAGGCTGCGAAGTCTCTCCATTTTTATAAGTAGTAATCAACCTATTATTTTTTTAGTAGTCTGACTTCGTAGATTCCTCCGGCAACTGAGCCTTTTTCTGCACTGAATTTCACGGTCAATACTCCATTACTTTGTTTTGCCAAGGTTTCAGGAATATCATAATCTACAGAATAAAAGTCCGTGCCTTCGGTTCCGTTTAATGTAACATCTGCAATTGTTTGATTGTTTATCTGCATCTTGAATTTACGTCCTTTGTCTTTGCTGCAGTAAGTAATCCGCAAACTTCCCGCCGCTTTATTGGCATCCTTCATTTTATAGCTAAACCAACCGGTAGCATCGCGCCAGTGTCTATCCATATTCACGCCAGTGTTAGAGCTTTCGCTCTCGATAAAATGATCCGATTCCGGCTGTTGTTCACCGGGGGTAATCAAATCGAGCGTGGCGGCTGCCAGTTGTTGACGGCTTGTTTCATCAGCTGCTGATTTCTTCTGCATCTCAATGATTTTTTCCTTCGTTTCAATCGGCCAATAAATAACGTAGCGTGAATCGTGCAGTCTGAAGAAAGGGATTAACTCCAGCTTTTTATACTTGTCCTGATAGATTAAATCACTTGCAGTGAATGTCAGTGTTTTGTCCGATACAGGTTTAATCCTGGCAGCCACATCTTTTTTGTCGGCTACAAACATCGGCATTTCATTTATCGGGAATTGACGACCGGCTGCCACGTGACCACCACGACTGTCGTCGGCAAAGAGTCCTTTCATTTCGGCAGTATCCGTTTTAGCAGCTAATACAATAGGCCCATGAAGTACTGCTATATAATTGGATTTGTCGGGAAGTTCCTCTACTGTTGTTCGCATGGGTAATTGCACGACTACTTTATCACCGTCTTTCCATTTGCGATCGATGCCAATGTATGAACCGGGAAGAGCAGTAACATCCACTGCTTTATTATTGACTGTCAGTTTCAACTCATTTGCCGCAACCCATGCCGGATAACGCACATTAAGCGTAAATTTTGAAGTTTTTGTGGTACTTACCAGAAGGGTTACGTTCTCTTCGTCGGGAAAGCGTGTAGTTTGTGTAATCACCACGTTCTGAGCTTTCCAATCTAAGCGTGAAGGAATAAACAGGTTGACAAATAAGTTCGAATTATTGTAAGTATAAATCAACTCATTGTATTTGCCATGGTTCTCCATCCCTGAACCCACACAGCACCAAAAACTGGTTTGCGGTTGCGAGTAAACCCGGTAATGCCCCGGACGCATGGGCGTGAAATAGACAAATCCGCCTTTATCGGGATGTTGTGTAGAGAGAATATGATTGTACAAGGCACGTTCGTAGTACTCGATATATTTTTCATTGCCATCAAACTGAAAAAGCATTTTCGACAGTTTCAGCATGTTATACGTGTTGCATGTTTCAGGACCCTGTTCGCTGGTCATCATCGACGAGAAGTCATTGATGGGGTGAAAATGTTCACGAACACTGTTTCCACCTATAGCTGAACTTCTGGAATTGACAACATTATCCCAGAAAAAACTTGCTGCCCGTCCATACGCACTATCATTGTTCAGCTCAGCGATACGTTCAAAACCGATTACTTTTGGAATTTGCGTGTTGGCATGCATTCCGTTCAGTTTATCCACCTGATGTTCCAGGGGCTCGAGGATAGCCTGATGCGAAAACCGATAAGCAAGTTGCATGTACTTTTTATCGCCCGTGATAGCTGCTACATCGGCAAATATTTCGTTAAGACCGCCGTGTTCCGATCGCAACATGGTTTGAACTTGTTTGTCATCTAAATTTTTGGTAAGGTTCAACATCCAATCCGAAAACTTCACAAGCATCTTTTTAGCCTTCTCACTTTTAGCATAGAGAAATGCATCGCGTAATCCCGAATAAGTTTTGTGGATATTATAAAGAGGCACCCAGGTTTTGTTGAGGTCAAAGCCTCCGGCAGCAATCTTACCTGCTGCCACATCTGCCCAAAGCTTTTTACTTCCGGGAACTCCACCAATATAGCCATCGCCATTCGCGTTCTGACATTTTTCCCATGCATCGAGCATGTAGTTCAGTTTCTCGAATATTTTCTTGTCTCCGGTGGAAGCGTACATCAACGCCAATGCCGAGACATAATGCCCCCCGATATGTCCATCAAGTCCGGTATTTTCCCAGTTGGGATAATTCTCGGCCTTTGGTTTCAGTCCCGCTTCGCGCAAAAACGGAGCAAGCAACCGATCAGGATTCAGCGCCAGAATATAATTCATATCAACGGTTTGTGCATCTTTGAAGATACCCGGCAGCAATTGAACATCCTGCGATTGAAACGTTGAATACTGAGCTTTTTGTTGCGCATTCAAGCACAATGTTATAAGTACTATTGGAAGAATAATCAGTTTCTTCATGTGTTTATATTTATATGTAAATAGGATTTTATAGTTTTACGTTTAAATTCTTTCCCTTGTAAACTACTGTTTTAGTCAACTTTGAAGGAGCTACACCAACTCCTGTTCCTTTTTGAACCAACACAAGATTAAACTTGCGGGTAGTCAACATTCCGGAAAAGCTTCCTTCTCGTTCGCCAATCATCAGGGTTTTGGATGCATCATCCCATTTCATAGTGATGGTCGATTTCAAACCTTTTTCGTAGTTGTAGTTATCGTTTTCATCTTCGTACAACGTAAATTCTCCATTTGCACCCGGATAGATGCGAATTTCCAGATTATCCCATTTTTTTTCATTGGCATATTGCACTTTCGGCGCCCATGGCAAAATAGATCCCGCTTTTACGTATAAGGGCATCACATCTATTGGTGCAGCTTTTTGCACTTCTTGTCCACCTTTTATCTTTTCACCGGTCCAGAAATCATACCACTCTACTCCAGCTGGCAAATATACTGCACGTGATTTTACTGTTGAGAAATCAATGGAAGTTTGTCCATCAGCAGCTTTGTTTGCATACATCGACTCCAATACCGGAGCAACAAGGATGGACTGACCAAACATATATTCATTAGTGATGTCGGTTGTTTTTTTATCAACTGCAAAATCCATCACCAAAGCACGCATAAAACTTTCAGATTTCGAAGTAACACTCCATGCTGTAGAATAAATATAAGGCAAAAGTTGATAACGAATATTGATGTATTTTTCAATAGCATCAAATGTCCAGTCACCACGTTGTCCAAACTGATAGATTTCACGCGGAGCGTCGGTTCCATGCGAGCGCATCATAGGAGTAAATGCTCCAAACTGCAACCAGCGAACATATAACTCTTGATATGTTTTTAATTTTAATGCATCTGAGTTATTAAATTCCCAAAGGAAGAACCCACCTATGTCGGCATTCCAGTACGGCAGACCTGTGAGTGAGAAATTGAGTGCCGCAGGAACTTGTTTTTGCAGTGTTTTCCAGCTCGAAACAATATCGCCCGACCATGAATTAGCTCCATAACGTTGTTGTCCTGCAAAAGCCGAGCGAGTAAGAATAAATACACGTTTATCAGAAGTTGTTTTTCGTTGGTTTTCGTAAACACCCTTGATGTGTTGCAAAGGAAATGCATTTACTACCGAGCGATAAGAACCCAGATGCGTAGGTTGATCAAAATCGGCATCCTTCACGTTGATATGATCAGGTTCAGAGGAGTCTAACCACCATCCATCGGTATTGAAAGAGAACACTCCTTTATTCAGATAGTCCCAATAAATTTCGCGAGCGACAGGGTTATATGGATCATAGGGTTTTGTTCCAGACTCCGGTGGCCATGTGTCAAAATTGATCATCATCTTTTTCGACTTAAATTCTTTGTATTGATTGGTCTTTGGCCCAAAACCAGGCCAGGCCACTATCATTAAATGAGCTTTTAGGTCATGAATCTTATTCACCATTCCCTGTGGATCAGGGAAAGTAGTCTTATCGAAACTCATCGCATTCCAGTTAGAATCTTGTCCCCAGTAGCGCCAATCCTGAATGATACCATCGAGAGGCACTTTCAATGCGCGGTATTTTTCAACTACACCCACTGTTTCATCCTGGTTTTTATAGCGTTCGCGCGATTGCAGATATCCAAATCCCCACAATGGAATCATAGGTACTTGCCCGGTAAGGTCACGCATTTGGGCTACCACGCCTGCAGCATTTACTCCAAACATAAAATAGTAATCAGAGTTGTCGCCCAGCGACTCAAAAGAGGTTTCCTGAAGATTATCGGTAAAAGTCGTTGAGGCATAGTTGTCCCAGAAAATACCGTATCCCTTGATGGATTGCATAAAAGGAATGCTTATTTTAGTGTTCCCGTTTTTCAATTCGATGCGTTGACCACGTTGATTTAGTTTCCCGTTTTGTTGTTGACCAAGACCGTAGATCGCTTCATCTTTGTCGAGCAGAAATGCCTGACGAACCATGAAAGATTCTTTGTTTACATCAAGTGTCGGTGTAAACTGTGCACCAAAGTCTTTTTCGGTGAACAGTGTATTGCCTTTCAAGTCGGAGTAGCTTACTTTTCCGGTGGTAAGATCATAAGAAACCTTTATTGAATTGCTGCTGATGGTAACAATTTTTCCATCATCGCCAATTTTCAAATCGGTCTTTTCCGGGACTTTGATTACTGAAAGACTTGTTTTGGCAGATGCCACTCCTTCGGGAGCTCTCAGCACGCGAACGATAGTGGAACTGTAAAACTGAATTTCCACTGCCATAGATTGAGTAGTGGTTTTAATCCCCAAATTGGTTTTTTGGTAGGACTGTGCGATTAATTGTGTTGAAAGAAAGAGGCAGCACAACATAAAATAAGCTTGGATTTTTTTCATGGATATTAAATATGATGGTTAATCTGGATTCAAGGTGGAATATTCAATTTTTAAGTTGTCAAAGATAAGAATAATTGAAAGAACAAAAGAGGACAAGAATGGCAAGAAGGTGGATGATAGTTGAAAGATGAGCAATCTTTTAAGATAAAGAACGATATATATTTGCCGGAATAGTAGTTCTCTTTTTACAATCTGATTAGTTCTATGTCAGATTACAGCACTCATCCCTGAAATTTTATTTCTTTAGTTTATGTCACGCCATTACAAAAAAACTCCCTGTATCACTCTTTGTAAAGTGAACCAGGGAGAAATTTATACTGTCAGGAAAAATTAATATCCGGGGTTTTGTTGTGCTGCTTTCTCTGTAGCTGTCAACGCACGACCATCAATCTGAATTGCATCAAGGTAGGATTGAGGGAATGGACGAAGGTTGTGTTTCTCAACAATATTGGGTGCCGATTTTTTATTAAATGCTTTTGCACGTGCAAACAGTGTTTTGGTACGAGACAAATCTTCCCAACGATAAAATTCACCCATTAGCTCGCGTGAACGCTCGTTCAACAAGAAGCACATGGCTCTGTCATAATCACTTGTGTAACCCAGGGTCTTGATAATATCTTCATCAATAGTAGGAAGAGTAGCAAAACTATTTACCGTTAAATCTGTAGCTGTAACCGCCACTGGGATATTATTCGATTCATAATATGAATTTTCGGTATAATATGAATTCGTAGCACCAAACGAAGCGTAACCGGTAGGGTTCGATGCAGCATTGTAGGCAGCACCACCATCAGTATAAGCTTTGCGGTTTTCACCCGATTTATAGGCGGCACGTGTACGGATAGAATTTATGTATCCTAAGGCTTTGGTATAATCTTTCTGACGGATGCAAACTTCAGCAGCTGTCAGATAAGTGTCTGCCAAACGAGCCAGAATACCATCTCTGTATCCATTCCCATTTCCAACTGCATCGCGCGAACCATCGATAAATTTACTCAAAGGAGCAAAACGGTTTGGATAGCTATCACTGTTCAGGAACTCTCCACCTTCGGCATATGTTGCAAAAACATTGGGAACAATTTTTCCTGTTTTCGGATCAGTAATTGTGCTCAGACTTCCTTTTGCTGAAAAACGGGTGTCGGCTGAATTGTTAATAATATACATAACTCCTAAATCACCCTGAGCATAGCCTGTTGCCGGATTATTGACCGCATATTTAGTTTTGAAACTTTTCCAGAAACGAGAGTCGTTCACTTTATCATAAACATTATATGCATAATAATTGGTGCGCAAACGTTGATATTCACGCCCACCTGCAATATCACGTTTCATATTTGGCAAGTTCAGATATTGTGAAAGGTAATACAGGTGGCATTGGTTGCCATATGTACCATTTGAGGCAATATCATTAGAGAATTGAGCAGCCAGAATAATTTCATCCAGTTTCTCATTGGCACCATTTACACCGGTGTAGTTCCATAAATCAGCAAAATTAGGTGCCAGCGTATGATGTGATATTACCTCATCCGCAAATTTTAGCGAACTAGTCAAATCGGCAACTTTTGTAGTACTGTTCCAACTGTCGTTTATTTCACTTGCACGGAACAGATAGACTTTCGCTAAGAAATGCGCTGCTACATCCTTTGTCATTTTCCCGGTGAGCGCGGCAGTGGAAGGTAACAAATTATAGGCATTGGTAAGGTCGGCTATAACCTGCTTCACTGTTTCTTCAGCACTAGAACGAACAAACTCACGTTCGGGCGTTGTACTTGTTTTAAGCTTTAAAGGCACACCACCGTATTGACGAGCCAGTTTCAAATAGTTGAACCCACGTAAAAAATAGGCTTCACCCATGTAGGTGTCTTTCTTTGTTCCTTCTGGAAGTACAGTGGGTGCTTTTTCCAGCATAACGTTTGCTGAGTTGATACCAATGTACATATTGTCGAACAAGGTATTGGCCATAGCTGTATTCACATTCACTGCGGTTATTAAAGAAGAAAAACTTCCATCATAAGCATCCCATACTGCATTTGATGCATCACCTCCACAACGGAACTCATCCGTACCGTAGTTGGTAGTTGCGTATGCCCACTCGTATGAAAAGTGAAACCGTAAATTATAATACATTCCGGCAGACAAGCCGTCCAGACCTTCTATTGTATTGTAATAATCTGTATTTCTCTTCGTTGTCAGTTCTTCATCCAAAAAATTGGAGCAAGAAGTAAAACCAACAGCAACTGAAAATGCCAGCAGTCCTATTAATAATTTTCTATATTTCATATATGTATTTTTTTTTAAGTTATTTTAAATATGAATCATTATAAGAAATGTTCATGTTAGAATCCAACATTTAGTCCGACAACAAAGCCTTTGTTATACGTTGATCCTCCCAAGTCTATATCCAACCAGCTGATAGATGAATAAATTGTTCCCGGGTTTTTAATTTGGCCATATATTTTTACGTTTTGTAAACTCATACGTTTTGCAATCGAGCTTGGCAAATTATAAGCAAGGCCAATATTCCGTAGTTTGATAAACGATCCTTGTTTATATCCAAGAGCATTGAAATAAGGGTCGCCACCTGCCACGTTATAGATTGGTTTTTGATATTCGGCATCTTTATTGTTTTCATTGTAATAGCTGATGCTGCGTTGTACATATCGTCCACCTTGCCATTCGCCACCTGTATTCACTAAGAAGCCAAGACGTCCATAGATAAAGCAGGATAACTCAAAGTTTTTGAACGTGAAGGTATTACTCAATCCCAATGTCCATCTTGGGCGGGTATTGCCAATGATTTGACGATCATTATTCGGATCGATCTTAAAGTCACTGTTTAAATCTACCGGACGAACGCCTCCAACCTGGAATTTATGACCATTAGCATTAAATTTGGCCATATCAGTTGCATCGGCTTCTTTCCATAAACCATCGGATTTATAACCATAAATAACGCCTATTGATTGACCAATAAACCAATTGTTTAAAATATCATCTGATTTTCCATTCGACAGGGATGCAATTTCTTCTTTTTGCCATGCAGCATTTAGACTTGTTTCCCAGCTAAAGTCTTTCGTTTTTACATTTACTGTATTAATAGTAATGTCGATACCTTTATTTTTTGTTTCACCGATATTGGCATAAGTCGTTTGAAATCCGGTAAGAGCAGGAATAGACATTTGCAATAACAAATCAGTAGTGCGAGAGGTATATAGATCGATAACTCCCGAGACTCTACCTTTTAAGAGCGAGAAATCGATTCCAAGATTGTATTGTGTCGTTTTTTCCCATCCTAAGTCCTGATTCGCCATCGGTGTGTTTCCATTAGCTATTAATGACTCGGAAGGCACATAGCCGGCTACAGAAGTTGCTCCATAAGGATAATACAATGACACCAATGGTCCTTTGGTTGCATAAGGGTCAACAGCAGAGTTACCGGTTGTACCTACACCCAAACGCAACTTCATTTGGCTTACCCAGTCTAACGATTTGAGCCATTTTTCCTGATCCATGCGCCAACCCAAAGCTGCCGATGGGAAAAATGTCCATTTATGATTTTGCGACAACTGTGACGCACCATCCCAACGACCGGAAACGGTAAGCATATATTTGTCATCAAAGCCATAATTTAAACGTCCCATATAAGATAATAATTGACGTTGTGTCAAATCGGATGTATATGCTTTTATATTGGCTGTCGGAATATTGGCAGTGTTGAAGGCATTCCACTTCTGACTAGCCATTGGGATACTTACTGCCTGCAAATAGGTGGATGTGTGATCCCATGCAGAAGCAGATTGTAAGAGAGTAGCTCCAAATGAATTCTTGCCGATTTTCTTATCGTAATAAAGCAGATTGTCCAATGTCCATGAGAAGTCTTTCTGGTTACTTATGGATGCGAAATTAGGACTTCCGTTGCGTAATACGGATTGTGCATCGATAAAAATTCCATTGTCGAGATAACGGAAATCGGGTCCGAAATTGACGCGGTATTTTAATCCGGGAAGTAGATTCACCTGAGCATAAAAACTTCCTAATGTTCGCAAGCTTTTACGTTGATCCTGCGAATAGTTCCACTCATTAATTACTGTTTTTACCTGATCATCACCACCCGGGTAGATAATACGGTTGCCATTATCGTCGTAAGGAACTGCATAAGGGAACAGTCCATTGGCTGCAGCATATATACTTCCTGGTCCTGAAACTTGTCCACCCGTTGTAGATTGACCAAACTCCTGAATACTATAAGATGAGTTTATATTCGCACCCATTTCAAACCATTTAATAGGATTTAAAATAACGTTAATCTTAGATGAGTATCTTGTATAGGATTGACCTTTCATGGTTCCCTGAGAATTCAGGTATCCAAATGAAGTGTAGGCTTTAATTTTATCGGTACCGCCACTTACGCTTAAATTATGTTCGGTAGAAACACCTGTTTGAGTAACCATGGAAGTCCAGTCGGTAGTCTGCACTTTGGAACCATCCCAGCTGCCACTTGCCCAACCTTTCATAATATTATTCCATGCATACTGATCATTTCCCCCCAGGAAGATAACCTTGTCGTTGGCTTGAGTGGGTGCATCGCCTCTCGGGTATTTTGTAGGATCGGCATAATAATACGCCCAGCGTCTCCAGGTAAGATACTCGCTGGCTCCCATCATTTTTGTTCTGTCCTGAATGTTTTCGGCAGTTACCGATCCCGAGTAATTAATGGATAATTTACCGGTTTTACCTGTTTTGGTAGTTACGATAATTACACCATTGGCACCACGCGAACCGTAGATAGCAGTTGCTGATGCATCTTTGAGTACATCGATCGTTTCAATATCGGATGGATTGATGGTTTCAATACCGGAAGTAGACATAAGTGGTACTCCATCAACAACGTATAAAGGTGAACTGCTAGCAGTTATCGAACGTACACCACGAATACTGATCTGACCAATTTCACCAGGTCTTTCGTTTGATGTAATATCAACACCGGCTGCTTTTCCCTGCATGGCTTCCAGTGCATTATTTACCGGACGCGATTTAAGTTCTTTTTCACCAACACTAATCATAGCGCCGGTTACGTCACTTTTTTTCTGCACTCCATAACCAACCACTACCACTTCATCCAATTTTTTGGTATCCTGAAGAAGGCTGACATTCAACACGCTTTGATTTGTAATTTGTATATTTTGGGTGATGTATCCGATAGAGGAGAATACCAATGTGGCCGGTTTTGCAACATTGATCGTAAATTTACCATTTATATCGGAGATGACACCTTGCGAAGTTCCTTTTACGATGACACTTACTCCAATCAGACTCTCACCTGTTTCGGGGTCGGTAACTACTCCGCTTAGTTTGTGGGGCTGAGAGTCGTTTGCTTCCTTTAGCGAGATAACGATGAGTTTATCATCTAACACCTGATAAGAAAGTGTCGTTTTATCCAATGCTGCCTTTAAAGCATCTTGAAGGGATACATTTGATACATTGATTTTTACGTAAGTGCTGTTAACTATATCCGAGCGGTATAGAAATTTATAACTACTTTGTGATTGAATTTTATCGAGAAGTTCTCTGAGCTTAATATTATCAGAATTGAAGGTAAAGCGTTCATTCTGAGAGAATGCAGCGGTGCTGATAAACAGTAGAGATACAAATAGAAGAATTGATCTTTTGAGCCAAGACTTCGCATTTCCCCCAATTTTCGTTTTGTGTTTTTTCATTGATTTTTTAATTTAAGGATTTGTGATTGTTGTGATTTAAATTTAAAAGGAAACATTCATTCTATTTCCTTTCGTTTTGAAAGCGGTTTTGCATCATAGGCATATTATTTTTTAGAATTAGATTTAAACTATTCGGTTTTATATAAAAATATCGGTTGATTAGCGGACCAACCTACTTTCCATTCAAGCTTTTATACTGAACGAAGTGCTGTTGGTTTCAACTAAACTCACCGATATACTACGAACCTTTGCAATGAAGAAATATTGAGTTGTCAGAAGAAATGATACTTCAAATAACAACCTGATTATCTTTTAGAATGAATCAACCCAATACTTTACAGAACAATCGTTCAATAAACCTGTAGCGAAACTATTCTCTTAAAATAATAATCTGATTTTTCTCCATTCTGTATTTAAACGGTGCAGCAAGTTTCAACGCATTCAGCGATTGTTCAACAGTTTCTTTTACAAAAACGCCCGAGAAAGGAGTGTTTTGTAATTTTGAATCATTAATTCTTATATCCACATTATACCAGCGTTCCAATTTCAGAGCCAGGTCTGCAAACTTTTCATCCCTGAACATAAACCGGTTATCTTTCCACGATATAATTGGATTCACATCTACATTCAGATTGTGAACTATACTTGTTATAGAATCATTTCCCCCTTTTTCTACTTCAAAAACAGCCTGTTGATTAGGCGCCAATACCATCAATTTGTTTTTGTCGTTTATTTCCATATTGTTGGCATACAATTCAACTTTACCGCTTACCAGGGTAGTCTCCACCGTTTTTTCATCCGGATAAGATTTCACGTTGAATTTGGTTCCCAATACGCGTACAGTAACTCCATTTGTTCTAACCAAAAACGGATGGTTAGGATCTTTTTTTACATCAAAATAAGCTTCACCTTCAATACTTACCTTTCTGTTTTCGTTATCAAACTGAGCTGGGTAACGTAACACACTTCCCGAGTTTAAATTAACGGTGGAACCGTCGGGCAAAGTAATCTTAGATCTTGAACCGTATAAAACCGATACTTCGTTTTCGTGCAACCCAGGCGTTTCCTGCACAACTGCCAGTTGCGGCGTACTTTTCGAAAAATCTTTGGCAAACCAGGTTAGCCCAACCGTTATCATCACTACTGCAGCATACCTCATAAAAGTGTACAGCGTTTTATGTCGGCTGTTTCCTCCTAATGACAACTCGGGATTTCCTATTTTTGCTTTTAATCTTTCAAGTAGTTTATTGGTTGGCACATCGATATGAGCATTCTCTGCTTTTTCCCAATATGCGGTAAGAATTGCTTTCAATTCTTCATTATTGTCACCTTCTTTTAGAATTTTAGCAAATTCTTTCGATTCACGAGGCGATAATTCGCCTGTGCTAAACTTCCGAAGTAAGTCTTCTATGTTGTTCTGTTGATTCATATTTGGCATTCTTTAAAGATAGTGTGTATATATGAAAATTTCCGTGAAGAGATGTTGAATTATTTTTAGGGCGGATTGATTATTTAACCTTATAGTTTTGTAATAGCCTGTTTACGATATACTTCTTATCTGATCATAAATAGTGATAAAAGAAGAATCAGGTATTCGGTCAGCTGCCGACGGAGCGCGTTGAGCGCATGGCGTATCTGTGTATCCACTGTATTCTCGCTAATGTTTAGCTTCTCGGCTATTTCTTTGTAGCTTAGCTTTTCGATGCGACTTAATACAAATATCTCACGCCTACGCTCGGGAAGTAAATCAATGCATTGCTGTATTTTACCTTCCAACTCGTGATATGCAACTTCTTCCTCGGTGATAAAGGAGTACTCAACATTATGTTCCAGGTAATATTCCGAAAAAGCTTCTTTGTTGATTTTTTGGCGCATGTGCTCATACACCATGTTGCGGGCAATGCCAAAGATATAGGAGGTAAAAGAGTCGGAGATGTTCAGATTCGTGCGTTGATTCCATATGGCCAGGAACACGTTTTGAACCACTTCCTCGGCATCGAAGGAAGAGTTTAAAAGCCCTTGTGCAAAGGCATAGATTCGTTTATGATAAAGGTGAAAGAGCGATTCGAATGCGGCAGTATCATCTTTGGAGATACGGAGCAGCAAATCATCTATCTTTTCGGTTTTTTCCATTGTGATTTTAATTTAAGGTACACTGAATTCTGATCTACAGAAGAAGTCTCTCACATTTTCAGGCAATATTAAATGCGTGGTAAGTCGTTTACAAACTCTTTCTTTTGAGCCACACCTGATAGGAGTTGATAATATTTTGCCAAAGAACGTAAGCGCCCGGACCGATAGAGGCAATGGGATTGAGGTACATTTGTGCCATCCAAATGGCCAGAATCGTATTCTTCTGTCCCAGCCCTTGTCCGCCGGCCACTGTATCGTCGTAGCGTTTACCAATGCCACGCCCCACCACAAACTGAATAACGCACATCAGCAATGCTACCAATGCCACTACTATCTCAGTCAGATGGCTCGATCCGTTTTGTTTGAGGATAAAAACCACTGTTCTTCCCGTTACAATGCACAAGGCCAATGACCACAGATAGAACGACAGTCCGGAGAAAGAACCAATTTTAGTAGTTACCGAAGGAGTGAACTTTTGCAACAGCATGGCCAGTCCGAATGGGAAAAATAGCAACACGATGATGCGTTGTGATATCGCCAAAAAGGAGTCTAAAAACGGTAAGCTCTGATAGCTACCCACCAACGAAAAAATGACAGGAGCAGCCAGTGCCACACACATATTGCTGACCAGACTGTAAGCCGTTAGGCTGGCAACGTTGCCTTTGAGCATACCGGTAATAACCGGAGCAGCAGTACCCGTGGGAGCCAACACACATATCATGGCGCCTTGAGCAAGGATTATATTTACCGGTGCCAATAACAGATAAACACCCAGGCTCCCCAACACCTGTATCATAATCAACCACAGATGCAGGCGCGACAAACGCATCTGATTTAATTTCAAATTACAGTAAGTGAGAAACAACATTACAAAAATAAGGTAGGGAGTAAGAAACGAAAGAGTATCGAAGAATTTATAAAAGATGGCACCCACCGTAATGGCAATGGGCATCATATAGGGTTTGATTTTCTTGACCATTATCGAAAAAGTTTATAAGATAAGATACGCTACAAAAATACAAATATATATTTGGAATTGTATACAATATTCTTATCGATTACTTCCGGATACAAGATGGGAGGCACGATGTCCTTTTTTTATTATAACTGTAAAATGTGCTAATATGGGAACTATTCACTTACCATTGATTAGTTCAAGTCTGAGCGGAGCGTAGACTTGAACTAATAATTGTTTTTTTAATCCTTTATAGTTTTAAAGTATGTTTACGATAAACTTTTCTAATTCTTCAGCTCGAATATTACTTTTGATAATTATTCCATTTGGGTCAACTAGTAAAGTTGTAGGAAAAAAGTTTACTTTAAATTTATTGAAGAGTAAATTTTCAGGCGTAGATTCAACTAATTTCCAATTTATTCCTATATTGTTGATTATCTTATTTATCCTCTCAAAGTTAACTTGTCCAACAATACCAATAAACTCTATTTTTTTGTGATCAATTTTGTCATAAAGGACTTTAAGTTTAGGCATTTCTTCCAAACAAGGTCCGCACCAGGTTGTCCATAAATCAAGAAAGACATACTTCCCTCTGTATTTTTCCAGCGTTACTGTATCTTTCGAGATTAAATCTATTTCTGAAAATGACGGAACTCGGAATCCTGTTTGTGCCGATTCAATTTTCTCAAATGGCTGTTTTTCTTTTTCGAGAATAAGAACTTTCTCATTTATATCAATTTTTTTGATTCTATATGCATTATTGTTGTCTTTCAAATAGTTATTTGGTGAAATACCATCAGTGGTAGAAATGGCTTTATCAAACACGATAAATGTATTATATGATAAATCGAGATTTGGTATAATTTCGAGATTTTTACCATTTAATATGGCCGTTGCGTGCTGAGCAAATATATAACCGTAAAGGTTGACTTTAGGATTATAAGCAATATGCACATTTATAAATTGTTTTACTTTTTTTCCATTTTCTACCCAATCGTATTCAATACTAACCTTACTCAATTTTTCAATTGGAGTTTTGGTATTTCCTTCAAGAGTATCAGCAACAAAAACAGAATCGTCTCTGAAATCACCATTATTGTTTTTGTCTATTATTAATTGATCCTTTCCCAGCTTATCTGTTCCGAGGATATAGCGAAAAGTATTTCTATATGAACTACTCCAAGCTGTGGTTAATCCTTCAAGATAAATCTGAGTTTCACCCATTCTTAAATTTGTCAGATAGTTTAATCTTTTTGCAATTTCTGAAGTGTCAGATAATGCTTTGTTAGTTTCTAATGCGGAAAATTGATTGGAATGAATCCCAAATTCGTTATGGATAGTAAGCGGAAGTTTTATTACTTGTTTTTGAGCAAAACTTACTGTGAAAACAAAAATGAATAAACAACTAAAATTGATTCTTTTCATTATAACTGAGTTTGGTGATCTTATATAAGTATGTTTCTTTTTTTTCTAAAATTGCTGCTAACGACCGAGTCTATGGGCATTTGGCGGTTTGCGGGAGCATTCGCTGTCGTGGAACGACAAGGTGAATGCGGGAGCAAAACTGCCGGAATGCACGTCAGCCAGCCAATGCGCATAGCGTGTGTTATAAGCAGTGCCTTGTCTGTCGTTTATTTTTCTTCTTCAATAATTGTTTCCGTGTGATTATCAATCTCAGGTTCTGTTTCAGCCGTAAATTCAGATTTTTGTTTTAATTTCCAAAGCCAATAAAGTCCACCAAGTGGTAATCCAAAAGTCCATGCTGAGTTTAAATAGCCCATATAACTAAAACTTATTCCGAAAAGAATCTGAAAACTTAGAAGATTAAACGAAAAACCGTTAATTGCTGCGTAAGTTATTGCTGGAACATTCAAAAATATAACTGCAATATATTTCAGCCATTTCTTTTTTAAATCGCTACGTTTAATTTGTCTAATTACATAAATGTTGAAAATCGGGATACAAATTGCAATAACCCCAAATAGCCAAAATAATATCATAGAGGGAATTGGTTCGTTAACGTCAAGTGTATTAATGTTTAATATCTTCTTGGACTTGTCATCAAAGAGTACTTTTAAAACACCAAAATTCTTATTGTTCGAGAATTGGATTTGAACTCGAGTCGTATTCGGAGGTGTGTTTTCTTCTGCATTTGTAGATAATTTCTTTTCTGCATTTACAAAAGTGTAATTTAGGTCTGTTCCCCAATTCTTAATGACAACTTGTCGAAAGTTTGCTAAACCCATTTTCAAGGTATCAACGTTGGTGTTTTTTGCCATCTCGTGGTCCATAGCCATAAGGTCAATACACTTGTTGTAGTCTTCTTTTAATAAATTGTCAACAAACTCTTTTGTCTTGTCTTTATATGTAAAAGTGTTACTAATAAATTCGCAACTTGTCAGCATAAAAACTGTCAGGATTGTCAATGTGATTTGTTTCATTTTTCTCATATGTTGTTTTTTTTGTTTTTTGGCATTGCTGCTAACGACCGAGTCTATGGGCATTTGGCGGTTTGCGGGAGCATTCGCTGTCGTGGAACGACAAAGTGAATGCGGGAGCAAAACCTCCAAATTGCACGTCAACCAGCCAATGAACATAGGCGTGTGTTACCAGTAGTTGTTATTCTGTCAAAGTCAAGTCTTTCTTTAAATTCAACTGCTCAATATATTCTCTAAAACTAGACAAGTGTAATTTAGGTGCTGACCTTATTCTATCTTCTCTTCCTCTTTCATCTTTTTGTCCTGGCTCAATTTGCTGAAAATTTCTTGGGTTTGAATTCGGAAACAATCCTATGTCAACCATATAGGCAGAATATCTCAAACCGTCACTTGGTGCAGAACTAGTGTTAGAATTCACCAAATGAAGTAATCTCAAATCGACGAGTTCCTTTAGAGCTTGGCTAATCTGTGGAAATTTCAATAATTCGGAATTTGAGACTAAAAATGAGTTATATCTTTTTGTGTCAATAATTTCTTGTCTTATATACTGTAGATAATAATCTAATAATTCTTTTTCTTCAACAGAATCAGTTTTAAACGCATCAAGCTTATTAGGCAGATTTTCTATACTGCAATCAATTACATTTGGTTTGGAAATTGATTTCTGACCATCTAACATTTTATTTCCAAGCAAAATAAATAATGAGAAGAAATCACGTGGAACTCCTCCAGAAGCAAGACATAAAAACTTAAATGCGTTATCTGTTAGAAGTTCTGTATAGTCAATTTGAACTCCAACCTTAGAATTTATATGCTTTAATAAATCTTTCATGAATGTTACTAACGAACCAAAATTCTCAAGACTATAATCGAGATTTAAAGCCTGTGCATCATGTCCAATTTCAACACCTACATAACTTTCACCTTGAATATATAATGAACTTCTATGTTTTATAGTAGCTACTTTAAGGTATAGAGAGGTATCTTTTGATAATCTATGGAAAAAATCTATAAAATATGGTTGGTCTACTTTTCTTATGAAATAGAAGTCATCGAGAATTAAGAATATATCCTTTCCTAAATAAGAAGAAGTCGTTTCTATTAATTGCTTGAATTGAGGCAACTCATTTTTGAGAACATTCAATTTGTCAATCTTAAATGCTCTTGATTTTTCTGTTTCTTCAGAAAGCTCTGCAGACATAGATGCCTCAGTTTTGCCATATCCAGATTTAGCTTGACCTCCAACTTTATTACCTTTTTTTTCTTTGATTGATTCGTCATATACATCCGGTTGGTTTAATCGTTCATTCAACACTTTAAGTAATGAAGAATATTGATTGATAATTTGTCTTCCACTAAACCACAATTTGGGCTTTAATATAGTTCTTTTGTTGTCTACTACAGACTTCAATTGAGATATCAAGCTTTTCAAGACTTGAATAATTGAGTCAGGGAAGCTAATATCCTTAAAATCCTCTAAGTTTATTGTTAGACAAACAATATCTGTTTTTTTCTCTTTTAATGATTTCAGAAGTAATGATTTACCGGAACCTCTTCTCCCGAAAATAATTTGATTTTGTTTACTATTAAGTCGTTCAATATGACCTTTGGGGTCAAGGTACTCAATTGTTGTTTGATTTGTTACTCGAATATTCTCTTCGATGTATTTTAATACCTTATTTAAATCAGTGTTTTTCATGTATTTATTTTTTTTTTACAATTACTGGTAACTTGTATATATACGAACTCTAATTGCACATATTCCTCATTTAGCTGTGTATGCGAACTAGTAGTTCGCATATTTCCACTTTAGGGGAATTCTTATGTGTTATTTAATTAAAATTCAGCCCCAAAGGTAGAAACAATTTCTTGCATTAACAACGTATCTTTTGATTAATTTTTAAAATAGTTGTTTTTTGCTATAGGTGACGAAATAAGCTGGTAATTACAATATTCTATCTTGTAGGGTAGATGTAGCGTTGCATCGTTTTCGGGAGTAGACAGAGTGCAGTAAAAGTGTGTAGTGCTTACATCAACTGTCAAGTTGCAGCCCTTGTTTTCATATTTAGCTGTCGGTTTTTCATCAAGGGGTCTCTAAACTCCAAAAGCCCGGCTCTGATGTTTACTTTTTGCTCCACTATTAACGTTACAAGCTCCCCTATTTATATTTTCACCTCCCCGATATTCAATATTTGCCCCCCTATTTATATTATGCGCACCCCGATTCATATTATCTGTACCCCGATTTATATTTTTAACGTCCCGACTTTCATTATTAACACAATAATTAACAATGTAGGCTTCCCAATTTACATTACGAGCTCCCCGATGTATGTTTTTAACGCCCCGATATTCAAAACAAGCTCCCCAACTTTCCCTTATTACTGCACCTGAAATCGGCTCCAATTCGATACCTCTTGCTATAAATAGGCGAAATTGAAATTATTTTTCGAATGCGATGTAATGTTTTTCATCGAACGACGTCATATAAGTAAGCAGGATAATTCTCGAGAGCTGATAATTAGTTATCTTGCAACGCGTACGTAATCAATGTCAATCACAACCGTCATGACGACTTGTTTTTTTGAAACTGTATGGATTCAACACAATTTAATACTAACATACTCTCACTTTCCGATAAATTATTCCGACTGGCAAAATCGATGCTACGGAATACGGAAGCTGCACAGGATGCTGTGCAGGACTTGAGTATGAAATTGTGGGAAAAGCGAGCGCAACTGGATGAGGTGGAAAACGTACCTGCTTTTACAATGAGAGCCATGCGGAATTTGTGTCTCGATACCATTCGGAAACAAGGTGATGAAGATGAACTGCCTGCCGAATTTGAATTTGTGGCGCCTAATCCGCACCAGCAAGCAGAGCAAAAGGATTTGGCCGGCCGGGTACGGGATATGATTGACAATTTGCCGGAGTTGCAACGCACCATTATCAGAATGCGTGATGTGGAAGGAATGGAAATATCGGAAATTGCGTACATCACTTCGATAAAAGAAAATGCGGTAACGGTAAATCTCTCGAGAGCACGACAAAAGATAAGAGAAAAAATACTATACGAACAAAAATATGTGGAGGCGACTATATGGAAAGAATAAACAAGCTACTGGACAACTATTTTAAAGGCGAGACTACGCTTGCCGAAGAAGCTGAGTTGAAACAGTACTTTGCAACCGGAACTATTGCTCCCGAACACACACCCTACAGTGCATTATTTCAGGCCTTCGGACAGGAATTGCAGCAACAGTACACAGCACCGGTGACGAAGGTATTGCCAAAGAAAACTACCGGCAAGCGAATGGGAGTGAGGGCTTTGTTTTACTCCGGCATTGCAGCTTCTCTGGTATTGGCCGTGTGGATTCAACGTCCCCGTCAGGAAGAGGATTATGCTATCATTCGCGGACGACGGATTGACAATCCGGAATATGCTCAACGATATGCAGAGAAAAAGCTGAATGATGTGAATGAAATGTTGCAACACCGGCTGAAACCACTCAGAGATGCCGAAACATTAAAAGAGAACCTCCGAAATGTGGGTGAGGGTGGAAAAGATAAAAGCCAGATCATTGAATAAAATAAAGACTATGTTGAATTGATAGTATTTATTGTTGTATTCTGACTTGACCTCTCCCTAGAATCACTCTCCAACGACCTCTTCCGTCCGTCGGCTGACGGACACCTTCTCCAAAGGAGAAGGAAAAAGGATTAGTCCGTTTTGGAGGGACTTTACAGAGTGCGAACTAACAATAGTATCTACTTTTTGAGATGCAGTGTCCCCTTTCTCCTTTGGAGAAAGGGTTAGGGATAGAGGTCGTTAAATAAAACATATTCGAACTAAAACATATCAATAATAAAAAAAAGTTTATAACATTAAAATAAAAAAAGCAAGATGAAAAAAATAATTTTATTGCTTGCCGTACTGTTTATGGCAGTGGCAAGCCAGGCACAAACACTTCAGAGTTTATTTGAAAAATACAGCGAAAACGAGAACTTCGAGTATGTATCTGTAGGGGGAAATGGAATGACAGTGGCTTCGGCCAATGGAAATGTTGCTAAAAGCAAGAATGCCGGTCCGAAGAAGAAATCGACTAAAATCCTTACCCTGAAAGCAGGTGCTGATTCTCAGATTATGAAAGCATTTGAAACAGATTTGAATGCTGTGCTGGAAACCGGTAAGTTCGAAACAACTCTAGAAACCCGCAGCAAAGGCGAAAGTACGCACATTTATTATCGCAGTTTGGGAAATGATAATGCCGACCAACTTATTGTTGCCAAAACCAAAACAGAACTAAGTCTGATATGGGAAAGTGGTAAGTTAGGCAAAGGACAAATGAAATACGGAATTTCGTCAACTGGCGATGACGAGGTATTAGATGAAGCAAATTTAGACAAACGTTAAAAGATACATTTTGTTTATTCATCTTCTGAGATGAATAGTAAAGTCAACCGGTTGTGAAACGGGTTGACTTTTTTTATTTCAATATCTTAAGAGGAACCCGGGGAAATACTGGTATTGCTCATTCAAAAAATAGTACAGATGCTTTATCTTTAAAAATATAATTCTTACATTTGCCTAAAATTCTCCGAAAATGAAAAAGATACTATCCTACCCTTTCTCTCTATTGGTTTATTTATTCTTCTTTTTTTTCATCTGTCTGTTTCACCCTATTCAATGGGTTTGTCTTAATTTGTTAGGCTATCAGGCACATAAAAAGAGCGTAGATATTCTCAACTTCTTTCTGTTACACATTCTTTATTTTACGTTTTCTACTTTTAAAGTTGAAAACAGAGAACTTATTCCCGAAGGAAAACCCTTGATATTTGTTTCCAACCATCAGGGATTGTACGATATCATAGGAATTGCCTGGTTTTTACGTAAATTTCATCCTAAGTTTGTGAGTAAGATTGAACTGGGCAAAGGTATTCCAAGTGTATCCTACAATTTGCGATATGGTGGCTCTGTGTTGATTGATAGAAAAGATCCAAAACAAGCCCTGCCTGTTCTGAAAAAAATGGGTGAATATATCGAAACCAATAGTCGTTCGACGGTTATTTTCCCCGAAGGCACGCGTACCCGTGACGGACATCCGAAAGCTTTTGCACCCAGTGGTTTGAAGATATTGTGTAAATATGCCCCGAATGCTTACGTGGTGCCGCTAACGATCAATGACTCGTGGAAGGTATTCAGATACGGTAATTTTCCACTCGGGCTGGGCAATAGATTACGGTTTACCGTTCACCCTCCGATAAAGGTTAGCGAGTGCGATTTCAATACGCTTTTCGAAACGACAGAACAAACAATTGTATCCGGTATTAATGTATAATTTGATATAATACATTCAAGCAAAAACAGGAGAAGAAAAAGATGCAAGTAATTGTGTCTTTTTCTGTTTATTTTAGATATTATTTTGCAACGATAATGGATTGAACTACTTAGATTGCTTTGAGTTCTATCTCTTTTATAAAGAATAGAGAAGAAAACCAAAATAATATTGTAATTTTAGACCGCGAGTTTTTTGATTGGAGTTTGTTTTAATAGTTAACGAAGTTGATCCTGATTTGTGTAACTAACTAATTTAATTAATAATGGATGGAGCAATAGTCGTTGGTTTGATTCAGAATATTGCAATACTGCTAACCTTTAGCATGCTTTATGATTTATTTTGGGAAAGAACTGATAAATCGAGAAATATCATCTTAAGAATTGCTTCCGGATTTGTTCTGGGAGGTATTGGTGTTGTCTTGATCTTAAGTCCATGGACTTTTAAAACCGGTCTTTTCTTCGATACCCGATCAGTAATGCTTTGTGTTGCGGGTTTGTTTTTTGGTACCATTCCTACTCTGATAGCTATGGCTATTGTAGGTCTTTACAGGTTTTTACTTGGTGGACCCGGTGTTTGGATGGGAGTTGCAGTAGTATTTTCATCAGGAACCGTGGGCCTTTTGTGGCGCCATTTCAGACCTCACTGGCAAACTAAAAATAATCTCCTCGAATTATTGTGCATGGGTGTAGTTGTGCATCTGCTTATGCTTGCCTGTGTTTTATTTATTCCCAAAGAAGTTCAATGGAGTACCTTCCAAAATATCTTTTTCCCCGTAATCGTTATTTATCCTATAGCCACAGTTTTACTCGGAAAACTGATGATACGCCAGCACGAGAACTGGAGCAATAAGAAAGCGTTGGATATTAGCGAGGAACGTTGGCATTTTGCTCTCGATGGAGCCGGTGATGGCGTGTGGGATTGGAATCCAGTGACGAATGAGGTGTACTTTTCGAAACAATGGAAGTTGATGCTGGGCTACAATGAGGATGAAATAGAGAATAAATTAGAAGAATGGGAAACCCGACTTTTTGCTGATGATAGAGAACAGGTATTTGCCAACTTGAATAAATTCGTTAGTGGTGAGATACTTATGTATGAAGTAGAACACCGGATGTTATGTAAAGACGGTTCTTATAAATGGATACTATCGCGTGGAAAAACGATGAGTTGCAATGCAGAGGGTAAGGCAACTCGTTGTATTGGTACTCATAAGGATATTTCGGATAGTAAGAATAAAGAATTACTATTGGCTCATGAGCGTTATCTATTAAATGCATTGATGGATTATTCTCCCGAGAGTATTTACTTTAAAGATTTAGACAGTAAATTCATTAGAACAAACAATTTTACAGCACAGGTATTAGGTTTTAGCAATGCAATGGAAGTTATAGGGAAATCCGACTTTGATTTTTTTACGACTGAATATGCTAAAAAAACATATAATGACGAGCAACAAATAATAAAGACAGGTCTGCCAATTATTGAAGAGGAAAAAGGAGAATGGTTAGATGGCAGGATAACCTGGGGATTATCCAATAAAATGCCGTTGCGAAACCCGGAAGGCGAAATTGTTGGTACTTTTGGGATCTCAATTAATATTACCGAACGGAAATTGGCCGAACAAGCTTTAAAGGAAAGTGAACAATACACAAGTTCCATCTTGTCTGTTATCCCCGATTTAATTTTTGTTCTGAGTGCGGATGGTATTTTTCTCGATTTCAAATCCGGTGATACTGCTGATCTTGCAATGCCTGTGGAGGAATTTCTCAATAAAAGTATCTTTGAGGTAATGCCAAAATCTATTTGTAATAAAGCAAAATCGTCTATTAATTTCGTTCTGAAAAATAGAAAAGCAAGTTCCATAGAGTATAAATTAAAGATCGGCTCACAAATGAGCTCTTTCGAGTGTATAATAGTGCCTTTTGGTGAAGCCAAAGTGATCGCCATGGTTCGCAATATTACGATGCGCAAAGAAGTGGAGGAAGCCTTGCGGACTTCTCAGGAACAATTGAAGAAATTTGCTGCACACTTACAAGATGTTCGTGAAGAGGAAAGAGTCTTGTTGGCTCGCGAAATCCATGACGAATTAGGTCAGATATTAATTGCCCTGAAAATTGATTTGGGAATGTTGAAACAAACAGTTGTTCGAAAATCGTTAGATGCAGATAAAGACAGTACTTTGCGCCAATTCGAGCAGGTTTTTAGTTTGCTCGACAAAACAATTAGTACCACTCGAAAAATAATGACGGGTCTTCGGCCTGAAGTGCTTGAAATGATTGGTTTTAGTGAAGCCGTCAGATTACATATTTTAGAGTTCGAAGAAAGACATCATTTGAAATGTACCTTCAAAAATAGTACTTCGAATCTTCAACTGAATTTGCAACAATCAGTAGCATTATTTCGCATCCTTCAGGAGGCACTTACCAATATTGCTAAACATGCTGATGCCACTTTGGTTACTGTAGACCTGAGTTTTCAGGATGGAAAAATAAGAATGAAGATTGAAGATAACGGTAAAGGGCTGGATGAAAAACTGAAGGTCAAACCTGACTCATACGGATTGATCGGTATGCGGGAACGAGTTTTTCTGCTGAATGGAGAATTGTCGATTACGGGAAAACCGGGCAAAGGAACATGTGTTTCGGTAGAGATGGCATATTTGGAATAAGAATAAATAGAAAAATAGCCTCGCATGTGGTAAACACATAGAGGCTATTCTGTTTCTAAATCTTCTCTGCTACTTTAGCACTAATACCATTTCTTCTTTAGCCAAAATGCGACATTCACCAGCCCTATCATCACCGGCACTTCTACCAGCGGTCCGATAACGGCGGCAAAAGCTTCACCGGAGTTAATCCCGAAAACAGCAATGGCAACGGCGATAGCCAACTCGAAATTATTACTGGCAGCGGTAAACGATAGGGTAGTGGATTGTTCGTAAGTGGCACCTGCTTTCTTGCTCATAAAAAATGAACCCATAAACATGATGACGAAATAAATTAGCAACGGCACAGCTATTAGTACCACATCCATTGGGATTTTTACAATATACTCACCTTTGAGCGAGAACATAACCACAATGGTGAATAACAAAGCAATGAGTGTTAGCGGACTTATCTTAGGAATAAATTTGGTGTGATACCATTCCTTACTTTTCACCCGGATAAGAATATAGCGTGTGAGGAATCCGGCGATAAACGGAATCCCCAAATAGATAAATACACTTTCGGCAATTTGCCCAATCGTAATTTTCGATACGGCATCGCTGGTTGGAATGCCAAACCATGCTGGTGCTACAGCTATAAAGAACCATGCATATACTGAGAAGAACAGTACCTGAAATATGCTGTTGAAAGCCACCAGACCTGCTGCGTATTGCGTGTCGCCCTTCGCCAGATCGTTCCATACAATCACCATGGCAATACAACGTGCCAATCCAATCATGATGATACCATACACATATGGCAGGTTGGAGTTGTTTTCGCCCGGGAAGAATTTGAAAAGCAGAATGGCCAATGCAAACATCAGTGCAGGTCCTATAATCCAGTTTTGAACCAGTGACAACCCCAGAATTTTGGTGTTACGAAATACTTCGCCCAGCTCTTCGTACTTTACCTTTGCCAATGGCGGATACATCATTACTATCAGGCCAATGGCGATAGGAATATTGGTGGTACCTACCGAAAAACTGTTCCAGAACGTAGCAACATTAGGGCTTAACCAACCTGCGAATACGCCAATAAACATGGCCAGAAATATCCAGAGTGTGAGGTATCTGTCGAGAAATTTTAGTCTTGTCTTCATCTTCTTGTTTTGAGTTGTAAAGTTTGAATTGTTTTAGTTTTTGATTAATTCGCAGCATTCCAGTTTTATGCAAATCGTTCGTTTTGGGCTTACTGTTAGCGTTTCTGTTACTATCGGATAGCCAAGCATATCAAGTAGTTTCTCATTTAGTTTCCGGTTTTCACCTTTGTATGGATGGCAATGAATATGTATGGCCGGATTGAAATTCAATTCAATAATCGCATAATTATCATCGCCGGCTTCTTGCGTGTAATCGGGAATAATCATGTCGAGTCCGGTGATTTTGACGTCCAATGCCTGTGCTGCTTTAACTGCAATCTTTTTGTATGACTCAGGAATGTCATCCGTAAAATCAATGCTGTCGCCACCCGTACTGATGTTCGAATTCTCCCGGAGGAATACCGTTTCATTTTCCAACGGAATAGTATCAAAGTCTTTGTTTTGAGCTTTTAGGAACATCAATTCCGCCTCACCCAATTGAATTTTCTCAAGTGGCGTATGATAGCCTTTTCCCCGCAAAGGATCCTTGTTTTTCTCAACGACCAATTCACGAATGCTATGGTTTCCGTTACCGGTAACATTTGCCGGAACACGATGCAAAATACCCACCACCTCATCGTTCATTACAAATATCCTGAACTCTTTGCCGTCGATAAATTCTTCTATCAAAATGCTTTGATCGGCTTCAAAGGCAATATCTATGGCTCTTTCAAAGATGTGGACATCGTCATTATTTTTTATAATTGTAATTCCAAGCCCGAAGTTGGTCGACTTTGGTTTAACAACTACCGCTTTGTCTTTGAAGTATTGAAAATCGGCTTTCGCCATTGTGCTATCAGCATAATTCAATCCCTTGGGTACTCTGATGCCGTGTTCGTCAAGAATTTGCTTCGTTAGCACTTTATTTTCCATCGCCAAAATACTGGCGTAATTATCGAGAGAAGTCTTCGTTGCCTGACGCACATATTGAATGTTTTCATCGCGCTTTAAACGAACGAAGTTTTCGTCTCTGTCGAGAATATCAAATGCAACACCACGGCGTACCGCTTCCCGCAGTACGAGCTGAGTGGACAGTTCCATATCCTCTAACCCTTTGAAGTTGAATTTATTTAGTTTGCTTTCTTGTAAATAATTCTTTGCCATAACCAGATGGAACGGAATAAATCCATTTACATCTGTCTCGTTTAATACCTGCTGAACAATTCTTCGTTCGGGATAGTGTATCATTTCCTGAACATATTTTAATGTGTTTAGGTAGTTCTGATTTTCAATGCCAAGTGTTGTAAATAAGCTTTGCATATTCGAAACCACCAGTTTGGCTTCCTCCCATGCATCTGATTTCGAACCATCTTCCGATATAAAGATTAGTTTTTCTAGCAAACCATACAAGGAGACGTTCCCATGATTCAAATTAGCTATGGCCTGAGATTCGGAGGTGAAATCATTTTGCTCGTCGGTAAGTAAACCGTAAATAGCCAGCCAATGAATGAACTGCAGCATTTCCTGAGTAAGACCAATTTTACTCATTGGGTTAATATCTATAAAACGCGCTTCGACGTATGTGACATGCTCCGAGTTATTGATAAATTTTGGTCGTACTGATGCGTACAACTCCTTGCTTGCAGATAGTGTTCCCTTCTTTACCATCTCCTCAATGCTCTGAAGGTAGCCTTTGGTAGAACTATAATCGGGATAAAGATCTTCGAGATTCCCGTATCCAAAGCAGCTGTTGCGAAGTGACAACCCGCGTGTTTTGGAATTAAAATAGATGGGCAGGTCGCGGCATTTTAGTTCGTAGGTGGGATCCACGATGGGACTACATCCAAATATCAACACGTAAAGCCAGCGGTATCTGAGGAGTTGACGTGTTATTTTCAGGTAGACTTCATCTCTGAACGCTTCAAACGAAATCTCTTGTGATGTGTTTTGATAAAGCACCTGCAGCAAGGTGTCATTCAACGAAATATTGAAATGAATACCGGAAACTGCCTGCTTCTTTCTGCCGTATTTTTCTGCAATTTTTTCGCGGTATTCTTCTTCTTTTTTTTCTTTTTGGGCAAAATGAGCAATTGGAATCTCTTCCTCATTGGGTAAAATAGGGGGTATGCTCTGTGGCCAGAGGTATTCATCGTTGAGCTCTATACTTACAATATCGTGAATGGTTTCGAGAAAACCCAATGTTTCAGTAATGCTTGAAAGTGGAGGCGTAATCATCTCTACCTGACTTTCGGAAAAGTCGGTAGTGATGTAGGCATGACTTAATTTGTCGCCAAATACTGCCGGATGTGGTGTTTGGGAAATAATTCCATTTTTATCCACCCTGATATTTTCTTTTTCAACGCCAAATAGCCCTTTGAGCCAGATATTCCCTTTTAAGGAAGGTGTATTGTTTGTAAAGTTCAGATGTAATTTCATGCGTTCATTTCAAAAAAAGGTTTTTGTCTTTTTCAATACATCAAAGTTGATGCTTCATGCAAATGGCTACCGACGGACAAATAGATGAAAATTCAGTCGTGCTTCCAATGTTTTCAGGAACATCATTTCTGTTGATCATCTCCCAACCAAGTTTTCCGAACAATTTGTCGGCAGTGGTAGTAAGTAAAAATAACTCTTTAATGCCTTGTTCCTGGGCTAAAGCAAAGATCTTGTCTATCATTGTGTGGGCAATCATCATGTTTCTATACAATGGTTTTACGGCCAATGAGCGAAATAAACCATTTTGATTGTAGGCTTCATATCCGGCGCAACCAATTATTTTCTGATCAATTTCAGCAACAACAAACTGTTGTTTTCCAGGCATAATATCCGAATGTGGCAATTTACATTCATCAAGCAATTGTATAATTACAGGCAGTTCTTCAACAGTAGCCGTTCGGTAGCTGATAAAGTCGGATTCTTCGAAAGAAGTGGAGTTGCCCGAACACGAATACTGTGTTCGGACTAAACTTTTGCGTGCCAACTCGGCATATTTTTCCTGAAGACTTTGTTTTGAATCCTCTGTGCTCATAACTGTGGCTTTATTTGTTCAGTATAGAATTTGTAAAATCCGGCTTTGATTTCATCCCGTACGCGGATAAATTCACTCCAGATAAATTCATCTGTTCCAACGGCATGGCTCGGATCATCGAAACCGATATGCAGACGATGTTTTACTTTGCCAATAAATGCCGGACAAGCTTCGTTGGCTCCACCACAAACGGTGATGACGTAATCCCATTCTTCACCAAGGTATTTTGATACCGAATCGGAAGTGTGTTGGCTAATATCAATACCGGCTTCGGCCATTGCTTTCACAGCCTTTGCATTTAGTTTACCACTCGCTTCTGTACCAGCCGAGCATACGGTTAGTGTTGAATCGAACGATTGTAAAAAGCCGTGTGCCATTTGGCTGCGGCATGAGTTTCCGGTGCAGAGAATCAGTACTTTCATAATTTATATTGCTTATATGTTTCTATTTGTTTTGTTTATTCTTACATTTCCTTTTATCCGCAAGGTCACGGTTGCATTTTTTGCATTGGAAGTTACAGTTATCGTTTTGAGAAATGTCCCGGGTATTTTTGTGCTAAAATTTATTTTTATACTACCTGTTTTGCCGGGTAAGATGGGCTCTTTTGACCACTTGGCAACCGTACAGCCACATGAAGGTCGTACATTGCTTATTACCAATGAAGTTTTCTTTTTATTGGTAAATGTGAATTCACAATGTCCCGGACTGCCAACATCAATGATACCATAATCATGAACCAACTTTGTGAAGACGATGGAATCATTTTGCTTATTTTGTTTCTGTTGGGCTGATACAGCCAATGAGAAGCAGATAAAGCATAAAACAGCAAGTTTTCTAATCATAATTCTACGTGTTTTATTTACAGCTCTTTTCAACTCCACAACTTATTTTCCCCGATTTTATTCTTCCGAAGAATGTATCGAAAAGTTCCAGTTTTTCAGTGATACTGGTGTCGCATAAGCAATAGTTGATTTTTAGTCCATCAATCTCGCCGTGTATTAATCCAATCTCGCGCAATTCCTTCAGATGCTGCGACACCGTTGTACGACTCAGTGGAAGTTGGTCCGAAATATCGCCCGAGATACAGGTTTTTGTTTCGGCCAGGTACTTCAAAATAGCCAATCGGGCCGGATGTGAAATCACTTTTGCAAAGCAAGCCAATTCTTGTAGCTCTGTGTCAAATACTTCTGGTTTTCTCATGATATTGTGTTTTATGTCGCAAACATACGACATAAATTTGAAATAGCAATTGCTTTTCAAATTATTTTTGTATTAAAAATTTCAATTGAGCAGTTAGGATTGAAATAATGTTATTGGAAATGTATAAAATAAGACAAAAAATTAGCTTAACTTTGTGATACAATATAATTTCAGATAGAAATAACACTGTTGATTGTCAGTGCATTAAAAAATTATTCAAAATATATTTCTTTTTGATGTTATGTTTCCTATACTCAATCGTCATTTTAGTAAATGAATCAAGAACGATTTAAGGCAGAGATATTGCCATTGCGCCAAAGTCTATTCCACATAGCTCAAAAGATACTTGTGGAAGAAGAGGAAGCAGAAGATGCCGTGCAGGAAGTTCTTCTTAAGCTTTGGCGTACGCGGGATTCGCTTGATAAATATGATAGTTTGGCAGCTTTTTCTACCACGGTTATCAAGAACCATTGCCTCGATCGGTTGAAAGTAATAAAGCGGCAGGATCTGCTCGATGAATCCCACACGATAAAGGCGGCGAGTGATAATCCTTATTTGGAGTTAGAGAAAAAGGACACGGAAAGACTGTTGATGAAGATTATCGAAAACCTGCCGACACTTCAACAAGCCATTATCAGAATGAAGGACATTGAGGAATGCGAAGTGGAAGAGATTGCCGAGATAACGGGTACAAATGTGGAGGCAGTGAGGATGAATCTTTCGAGAGCCCGAAAAAAAGTACGTGAAGAATACATTAAATGCACACGATCATGAAAATAAGATATAAACATACTTTGAGTTTCGAAAAAGCCGACAAGCTGATTGAAAAATACTACGATGGTCTTACCACTGTTGCCGAGGAAAAAGAGCTGAGAAACTTTCTCTCACAACCTAATTTGCCCGAGCAATACAAGGTTGAAAGAGATATCCTAGGTTTTTTTGAGGAGAAAAAGATAAAGCGTAAACCCACGGTTCAGTTGATACCATTTAAACGTTGGTCGAGCGTGGCTGCGGTATTGATAGTAGGTGTGTTTTGCATTAAATTTTACATGACTGCTTATCCAACCAATTTTGCTTATGTTGACGGAGAAAAAATAACCGATGTCAGCCAGGTAAAGCAAAACGCAATGGCGTCGCTCAATGATTTATCTTCCGATGAAGTCGCAGATGGACTAAATTCTCTAAATGACAGTGAGTTGATTGATCAACAACTCAGTGTATTCACCAATAATTAATTTCGTTTTTCAAGTTACAAGTACAAAAAACAAAAATATGAAATCAATAAAAATGTATTTCGTGCCCATTCTGATCCTGTTTCTGGCAGTATCGCCCTCGCTGTATGCTCAGAAGGACTTGCAGATAAACAAGGTATTTGAACAATATGGTGAGATGAAGGGCGTCACTATGGTGGACATGACCAATGAAATGTTGGATGGTTATGACTTTTCATTGTTTAAAAGCATTACGATAAAAAATAATCCATCAGCAGCTGACTTTATCCGAAAGTGTCTTGAAAAAGATCAGGAAGGTGCCAAGAAAGTGAAACAGGTGATGGCAAATGGAGTGTTGACTTCTGTCTATCTGCAACTTCCCCGAAAAGGTCAGTTGTACAGACTGATTCTGTTTAATCAGTCTTTTCAGCAGGAGAATAAGATAACACTTATTTATATCGAATCGAAAAACGATTCGGAGAACATACTAAAACTAATTTTAAAAAAGAAATAAATATAAACCTCTAATAATAAACGAAAATGAAAAAGATAATTCTACTTATGATGGCACTCGTTGTAGCCTTTACAGCATCAAATGCCGCAGAACTAAATCAAAGCGATACGACCTTTCACTTCAATAAAAAAATTATTCAGATACAAGATAGTATAGGACAAGTGAAGGTAAAAGTGTTTGAAGCAACAAACAAAGATTCTATCCCCTACAAAGCAGTTTACGAAGGTCAGTTTGTTGAAGAAAAAACCTTTGAAAAATGGACTGTGGTGGAGGAAATCGGAATTCAAATTCCTTTTTTTGGTAAATCAAATGAAAGACATCATGGTAAGATGGAGCCTCACTGGGCCGGAATTGGTTGGGGATTTGCTAATATATCGAATGCCTCCTTTAAAATAAATAATATTGATGGCGTGTCGCTTAAATCCGGTTCGAGTAGTGAGTTTTTTGTCAACCTGATTGAGAAAATGCTTCCCATTTACAAAAATAAACTAGGGATTACAACCGGTCTTGGTTTCAACTGGCGTACTTACTCGTTGGACTACAATACACATTTTGTCAATAATAATGGACTGACTGATGTGTATGATGCACCGGTGGGTGTGAAATATGAATATAGTAAATTAAAAACGGCGCATATCACTTTACCTGTATTGCTCGAATGGCAACCGTGTGGATTGCACGATAATTTCTTTGTCTCGGCCGGTATCATTTGTGGTATTAAAACCTACTCCGTTTCCAAAATTAAATTCAAAAATGAATCAGGCGATATGATCAAACGAGTTGAAGATAAGGGTTTGAATGTTTCTCCGCTTTCGCTCGATTATTATGCTCAGATTGGTTACGGTTCCTTCAATGTCTTCGCAAAATATTCTCCGTTTAGCATTTTCGAATCGGGTAAAGGACCCGATGTAAGAGCCGTTTCCTTAGGGTTGGTGTTGGACTTTTAAATGGATTGAAACTGGAAATGCCATCTTCCGATAAACGGGAGATGGCATTTTTTATGTGTTGAAGAGCCGTCAAAATATCCAGTTAAACAGAAATCCTACTACCATAATTCCGCCACCTACAATGGCAATAAAAGTAAGAATCAAAGGCATTTTCAATACTTTTCGGAGAATAATCATTTCGGGTAATGACAAGGCGATAACCGACATCATAAACGCCAATGCCGTACCAAGCGAAGCGCCTTTTTCAAGAAGTACTGCAACGATAGGTACAATTCCGGCAGCATTAGAATACAGCGGAATGCCAATCAATACCGACAAGGGAACAGAGTACCAGGCAGATTTACCCATGAGCGAAGCCATAAACTCCTCAGGAACATAGCCGTGCGCCCCGGCACCAACCAAAATTCCCAAAGCTACATACAACCATACTTTACCAACAATTTCTTTCACCGCATCATATCCCATGCTAATCCGTTGCTGAAGAGTAATCTTTTCTTCCTTGTCGTCAGTCTCGCCAAGTTTGGTGGTATACACCCATTCTTCCACCCAGTGTTCAAGTTTCAGTTTGCCGATAATCCAACCGGCTAGTATGGCGATTGCCAAACCTGTGCCGATATAAATCGCTGCTACTTTCCACCCAAACATACCATACAGAAGTATTATGGCAACTTCGTTAATCATAGGTGCGGCAATCAGGAATGAAAACGTAACACCCAGTGGTACGCCTGATTCCACAAAGCCAAGAAACAGTGGGATGGCCGAACAAGAGCAAAATGGAGTTACAATTCCCAACAGCGAAGCCATGATATTACCCATGAATGTTGATTTTCCTTCCAGGGCTTTTCTGGTCCGTTCGGCTGTAAAATAGCTGCGGAGAATGCCCACAAAGAAAATAATCAGAATCAACAACATCAGCACTTTCGGAAACTCGAAAATAAAGAATCGCAATGCTTCAGTTAGATGTGCACCTTTCTTCATTCCAAAAATAGTGTCTATTAGCCAGTCTGTTACCGGTTGCAGGTTGATGTAAATTACATACCAGACCGGCAATAATATCAGTGGTATAATAATGTTTTTATTTAGTTTCATAATTTGATGTGATGATGAAATGATATGCTAATGCGATGGCTAGATAAAGAATATCAGAATGTAATAAATGCCTACTGCAATGAAAATTACTGAAACGACTCTGCGAAACCACAGTTCAAATAGTTTAATTCGATTGTATAATTTACCTACATTACCCACTGCGTAAGCTAGTAGCCACGCAAAAAGAATAACCGGTAAGCCTGTGGCAATGGCAAATAAAACAGGAAGATATAACCCACTTGCACTGGCTACAGTCATTGGGATAAGCATCACGAAATACAATACGCCGCTGTACGGACAAAATGCAAGCGCGAAAACCATTCCCAGCAAAAGGGTACTCCAATAACTACCTTTGCTATTTTCTCCAATTTTGTCGGAAAGCCCCGATAATCCCGGAAATTTTATTTTAATCACATCGAGCATTAGTAGTCCAACGAGAATCAAAACCGGCCCCAAGAGTTTTTCTCCCCAACCCTGAAAAATCATCGATACGTGCATTTTGCTTGCACCAAAGAAAATAATTAGAGCCAAGCCTGTGTAGCTAATGGCTCGCCCAAGTGTGTAAACCAGTCCATTGACAAAAACCCGACGACGATTTTCGATGTTACGACTAATAAACCCAATGGCAGAAATGTTGGTAGCCAATGGGCAGGGACTAATGGCAGTCATCAGTCCTAGAATAATAGCCGTAAGGAACGAATATTGCGAGTTGTCTAAAATAGTTTGAAGAAAGTTCATAGAATTAATGTGCTAATTTGAAAATGTGTAAATTTGAAAATGAATTGTTAGCTATGATTTTGATGAGCTGATTATTTTTGATAAGATTCTCAACAATTCGTTTACTTTTTCAATTAAAATCAGATTTGTAGGGTACGAATTTGAATTTTTACATATTGATAACCAATACTCAGTTTCGTCTGCCTCCTTTGCCGCAATTTTCATTTTATGAATAAAATCTGCTTTGCTTTCAGCATTTTGAGCTTCACGTATATTTGCACCTATTGATGTTCCTGATTTCAATAATTGTTGCCCAATTACATATTTTCTATTTTCATAAAGTAAATCACTAAATTCAACTATTTCAATAGCAAACTGAAATGATTTATCTACTATTGGGTTTTCCTTATCGTTTCTCATACTCTTTGCATTTTCAAATTTTCAAATTGGCACATTCTCAAATTAGAATAATGGATCGATTGTTTTCTTTAATTCAGCCTTTAGTTTGACAGGGTTACTTTTAGCGTACATAAATGCTTTGTCGGTAAGGTCAACACGTTTGTTAGAGCTCGTTATTAAGAGCGATTGACCCTCAGCCTTGCATTTTGCAGCTATGGCTTCGGAACTTTTCTCATCTAAATTTATTGATTTAAATGTAATCAGACCCCTTTTTGCCTGAAGAGGGTAAAGTGCCAGTATGGATTTTTGTGTTTCGGTTTCTACCGCCTGACAGGTCACACAACGGCGACTGTAATGAAAATAAAATACTTCTACTTTCGATACCGCTTTTGTTGTTTTAGCTGTTTGGGAATTAGCAGAGAAGAAAGATGCTATGATTAGAGCTAAAATAGTAATAGAAATGGACTTTTTCATAAGAAATAGATTTTGTTTGTTAGTATTTGTTTTAGTTCATCCATTGAAGGTACACGCCCTTTCAGAACAACTTTTCCGTCGATGACTAAAGCAGGAGTAGTCATAACGTTAAACTTTAAAATTTCCATGATGTCGTCCACTTTTGTAACGGTGGCATCAAGCTTACTTTCTGCAACAATCTCTCTCACGGCTTTTTCAAGTGTTTTACACTTTGGACAGCCTGTTCCTAATACTTGAATGTTCATAATTTACGATTTATTTATTAATTTTTTTTAGTGGTTGGAAGTCTCATAAAGAATTGTTGCCTAACAACAACTGCTTTTCTCTTTTTTATTATCGAAGAATGTATCGAATAAAGCGTGTGCTTTCTCCCAGTTCTCCTTGTTGATGCAGTATTTCACTTTCGGGGTTTCAATTTCTCCCTGTATTAATCCTGCGTCTTTCAATTCCTTCAGATGTTGAGAAACAGTGGCTTTGGCAATTGGTAATTCATTGTGTATATCGCCAAAATAGCAACTATCCATAGAGGCAAGAAATTGAAGAATGGTAATGCGCGCCGGATGTCCCATGGCTTTTGCAAAGCGTGCAAGCTGCTCGTTGTCAATGCTGTAATCGTTATTTTTGCTTGTATTCATATGTTTGGTTGAATAGTGTTTGTAGTTCGCAAAATTACGAACAATATTTTGAATAGTATTACAAAATCTTACTTTTTTTCGAAAGTAGGCTATATAAGCTATTTATCTCAATTTTTTCCACAAAAAAATACCGACTTTATTTTTTATTTTTTAAAATAATTACTACATTTGCTAAATTATTCTACATCGCTAACAAAAAAATATCAACAATATGAAATTCATTGTTTCAAGCACCGATTTATTAAGCCATCTACAAGCAATTAGTCGCGTAATTAACAGTAAAAATTCGCTGCCAATTTTAGACAATTTCTTGCTTCAACTAGAGGGAAATACGCTAACAATGACAGCTTCGGACATCGAAACCACTTTGATAACTTCAATGGAGGTGGAAACTGCCGAAGGAAATGGAAAAGTAGCTGTTGCCTCCCGATTATTACTCGATACCTTGCGTGAGTTCTCCGAACAACCGCTTTCTTTCAATATCAACGATTCAAATTTGGCAATGGTTATTACCTCTCCAAATGGATCGTATAATTTTATTGGCCAAAACGGGGATGAATATCCACGTATGCCTCAATTACAGGAAGATGCCCGCACCTTGACTCTGGATGTTCCAAGTCTGTTGGGTGGCATTTCTAAAACATTGTTTTGTACGGCCGACGATGAGTTGAGACCGGTTATGAATGGTGTTTTCTTCGATATTGCTGCCGATAGACTTACTTTAGTAGCCACAGATGCTCATAAATTAGTTCGTTATAAAACCAAACACAGTTCTTCTACTATCGTGGAAGGTGACGAAGCGGTGAGTTTTATTTTGCCTAAGAAACCGGCTACGATGTTGAAAAACATTCTTCCAAAAGAATCGGGAGAGGTACAAATCAATTTTGATAAGAAGAATGCTTATTTCAAATTAGCAAATTATACTATGATTTGCCGTCAGGTAGAAGGTCGCTTCCCGAATTACAATGCGGTAATTCCGACTACCAACCCGTACAAAATTATTATCGACCGCGCTACTTTGCTGAATGCTATGAAACGTGTTTCGGTTTTTGCCAATCAGGCAAGTAACCTGGTGAAGCTGGCTTTTGCGGATAATAAAATTCTTATTTCGGCTCAGGATATTGATTTCTCTATTTCTGCTGAAGAAACGATTACATGTCAGTTTACCGGCGAACCTATCAAAATTGGTTTCAAATCATCTTTTTTGATCGAAATTTTAGGTAATATAAACGCATCGGATATCGTGATGGAGCTTTCGGATGCTTCGCGCGCAGGCCTTATTCTTCCTTTTGAAAATGAAAAAGATGAGGAAATTCTGATGTTGTTAATGCCAATGTTGCTTAACGATTGATCAGAAATTAGTCTATAGTCTAAGGTCTAGAGTCGAAAGTCTTTAGACCTTAATTTTTTTACCATACCTAGATTGTTATTTATTCAAGTCCTTAGACCTTTGTCCATAGACTTTTTATATATTTACCCAAGTCCTTAGACCTTTGTCTTTTGACTTTAGACACAAAATAATGAAACTCCAACTCAAGAACCCGATAGTATTTTTTGATCTCGAAACAACAGGTACCAATATTGTTTCCGACAGAATAGTAGAAATAGCCTACCATAAGGTTTCGCCAAACGGTCGCGAAGAAACCAAAAGTATTCGTATTAACCCCGAAATGCATATTCCCGAGGCATCATCTGCTATTCATGGTATTTATGATGCCGATGTGGCGGATTGCCCCACCTTTAAGTCGGTGGCAAAAGAAATCGCCCGCGATATTGAAGGATGCGATTTGGCAGGGTATAATTCTAACCGGTTTGATATCCCGTTGCTGGCCGAAGAACTTTTGCGTGCTGAGGTGGATATCGACCTTATGAAGCGCAAGTTTGTAGATGTACAGGTGGTTTTCCATAAAATGGAACAACGGACGCTGGGAGCTGCCTATAAGTTTTATTGCGACAAAGATTTGGTGGGGGCACACGGAGCAGAAGCTGACACGCTGGCTACATACGAAGTTTTGATGGCGCAACTCGATCGTTATCCCGAACTACAAAATGACATTGAGTTTTTATCAAAATATACCACTCAAAACAACAATGTAGATTTTGCCGGTCGAATGATTTATAATGATAAAGGAGAGGAAATTATCAACTTTGGTAAATACAAAGGACAGAAAGTTGCTGATGTATTGAAAACGGATATGGGATATTACGGTTGGATGATGAACAGCGATTTCCCGCTTCATACTAAAAAAGTATTGACGAATATTAAGTTGAGGGATTTCAATAAATAAGGATATCTAAAATAGTTATAAAACAAAAAGGAGTGAAAGTTTTAGACTTTCACTCCTTTTTGTTTTTAGTGTACGTGTTCCATTCCGAAATGCGACATGTATTCAATAACCACGTAAATTCCCATCAGAATAAAGATAACTGCAGTGATGCGGCGGAACCACACTTCAAAGACCTGAATCTTGTCGTAGAAGTTCCCTAGTCCTGCAAAGCTGTAAGCCAGAATCCACGAAATAATGACAACGGGCAGCCCTGTGCCAATGGCGAAGATCACAGCCAGCAATAATCCGGCAGGTTCAGCTAGGGTGAGTGGTATTAATCCTCCGAAATACAACACTCCGCTGTAGGGGCAGAAGGCCAATGAGAAAATAATACCCAACAATAAGGACCATTTAGCACTTCCGGAAACCGATTTGTTGATGATGCGCTCACTAAAACTACCCGATTCATGATGTTTAGAACCGTGTTTGTGGAATTTGAAAAACTCCAACATAAACAGTCCGCCGATAATCAAAAACGGTCCCAATAACATTTCGCCATAGGTTTCGAAGAAATGTTGTGTTGGTAGTACGCTACCACCGAGGGTGAATATGGCTGCGAGTCCGGTAAAAGCAATTATCTTGCCCAAGGCATACATTAGTCCGTTGAGGATTATTTGTCTCTTATTGGCAACATTTTTGCTTAGAAAGCCTATAGCTGTAACATTCGTACACAGCGGACATGGACTGATAGTAGTCATTAAACCTAAAATAAAAGCTGTGAGCACAGGAAAAGTGCTTGTAGAAAGGAAAGTGTGTAAGAACTCCATGACTTATTTATTTGTTATTTTCAACTCCTCATAAACCAAAAAATGGCGGTAGAATTGTGAAATGTGATGTGTTTATTTTTGTCTTTGAAAAAAATGTAGTAGTTTTACTTTTATTGTTTGCTAAGGCATTTTAATAGTTCAAAGGGTCTTTTTGGCACAATGATTGTTGCTAATCAGAACGCTCTATTATAATTGAGTTACTTATATGAAAAACGGAATAAAAATAGTGTTGTTGAGTCTTTTCTTGTGTTTGGGCTTGTCCATTCACAGTCAGGACAATGTTTCCGTTCCACAACGTACACCCGAACAAGAAGCTGCTAAACAAACCGAGAAAATACAACAAGAATTAAACCTGACACCTGACCAAATAAAGCAGGTATATGAAATAAATTTACGTTATGCTCGTGAGCGACAAGTTTCGAATACGAGAAGTCAGGCCATGGAGCGTATAAAAAATAAAAATACCGAAATGCAACGTATTTTGACCGAAAATCAATACAATCAGTTGCAAAACAAACGATATGAAAGGACTTCTATTGAAAATCAAAATGGAAATAGAAATGCTTCTGATGCAACAGGATTTCGTTCTTCTACCGACTACCGGACGAATTCTGCTGTAAGAGTAATGTCGTCTGATGTGAATATTAGAAGTTCTTATCGTTCTGCATCTCCCACAAATTCAAGCACTCCTCAAGCCATACGCAGAAACGAGCAGTCTAGCGGAAGATCTTCGCAATCGAGTGGTGGAACATCACGGTCACAAAGTGTAGCTCCTTCATCGTTCCGAAGTTCAGCTCCTTCTTCAACACGTACGCCTACCCGCAGCTCAACAACGCCACCGGCGAATTCATCACGACGGTAGTTTTTATGGCAAATCCATACTTTAGCTTTAAACAATTTACTGTTTTTCATCACAAATGTGCCATGAAAGTGGGCATCGATGGTGTTTTACTGGGTGCATGGACGGATATTGACGATGCTGATGCTATACTCGATATTGGTACCGGCACCGGGTTGATTGCATTAATGCTTGCTCAAAGAACCAGTGCGCAGATTGACGCAATTGATATTGACGCAGACGCAGTTATACAAGCGAATGAGAATATTCAAAAATCACCATGGGCAAGCCATATTCAAGTCTCTCAAGTTGAATTGCAAAGGTATGTTTTAAAAACAGAAAATCGTTACGATTTAATTGTTTCCAACCCACCTTATTTTGTCAACTCAACAAAAGCGCCTGTCGAAAATAGGAACACAGCCCGACATACCGACACGCTTACTCACAAAGAATTACTTGACAACGCATTAACCCTACTCAAACCAACAGGCAGAATTTGTATTATTCTGCCTGTGAATGAGGGTTTAATGTCTGTTGAATATGCTGCTACTATTGGTTTGCATTGCACTAAGCAGGTTGTCGTATTCCCGAAACCCGGAGCCATGGCCAAGCGACTATTGCTGGAGTTTAGCCCGCAATTTGTAGCATGTGTAAACTCAGAAATAGTTATCGAGAGTGACGTGCGCCATCAATACTCACCTGAGTTTACAAGTTTAGCCAAAGACTACTATTTGAAATTGTAGAATCAATTTCTTTATCTGTTACAACAGAGCTTCAACTTTTGCAGTTAATGCAGCTTTTTGTGCAGCACCCACTTGTTTGTCAACTAACTGACCATCTTTGAAAAATAGAATTGTTGGAATGTTGCGAATACCATACTCTGTTGGAGTATCAGTATTGTTGTCCACATCCATTTTTCCAATAATCACTTTTCCTTCGTATTCTTTTGCTAATTCTTCAACAACCGGACCTACCATACGACATGGACCACACCATTCTGCCCAAAAGTCAATTACTACCGGTTTTCCACTGTTGATAAGTTCTTTGATGTTTGCATCTGTAATTTCTAAAGCCATAATCTTCTATAGTTAATAATTAATAATTCGATTTATATTTATTGATTTTCAGTCTTTGTTTTTCTGTGAAAATCGAAAGTTGCCCTTAAAACAGATGACAACTGATATTGTTTGTATGACAGGCTAAATATGCCTATTTATAAAATCTATATGAATTTAATGCACCTGGAATTCAATGATTCCTTCGCTGCGTGCCCGTTTTAAAGAATGATAAACTTCTTTGTTTATCTGTAGTCGGTTCTGGCGGGCAAAAAGCATAACTTTGTTTGGCGAAAGCTCGTCAACAACCTGCACATAAAGATTCACATTCCCTTTGTTATTCATTACCATCTCCGTTAATTCTATTGCGTAATCTTCTGTGAGTTGTTGCAATGGAATGGTCAGCGTCAACGTGTTAATTAATCTCTCTTTTATCTCGTTGAATACTTCTATTTTCTGTATCTTGATTTCCAACTCTGCAGGAATATTCGGATCGGAAGGTTTCTTGAATTTGTAATCGGCACCTTTTTCCTGTACGGTGGCACTTATATACAGATACAAATCCTTAATCATGTATTTGCCAAACTCAATGTAGTTCTTGCCAAATAATGCAAATTCAAACGCGCCGGCATAATCCTCGAGTGTGAAAATACCATAGGGATTTCCTGCTTTCGATGTTCCGTGACGAAACCCTGTTACCATACCTCCGATTTTCAGTCCTTTGGCCTTTAAAGGAGCTAGATCTTTTAAATCGACTGTGGTGCAGTTGCATACATGATTTATTTCAAACTCGTATTCGTCCAGCGGATGCGCTGAAAGATACATGCCAATCAAATCGCGCTCCTTGTTGAGTTTCTCCAGTGGCGACCATTCGGGTGCGTAAGGAATCTCCGGTTTGGTTATTTCTACTGCATCCATGCCACCAAAAAGCGAGTTTCGCGTCATGGCCATATCGGTTTGAAATTTATTGCCATAGCGCATGATGGATTCCAGCACTTGTTCTCCTTTACTATTTTCGGCAAATAATTGTTCGCGACGCACGTCAGTAAACTCATCAAAGCCACCCGAAAGAGCCAAACTTTCGACAGCTCTTTTGTTACATGCATTTAGGTTGACGCGTTCAATAAAATCAAACAGACTCTTATATTTTCCGTTTGTGTTTTTTTCATCCACCAATGCAATAACAGCGCCTTCGCCCACACCTTTTATACCACCCAGACCGAAACGAATATTGCCGCTTTTTGTTACGGTGAACGTCAAATCGCTCTCGTTTACATCAGGGCCAAGCACGTTCATGCCCAGGTTTTTGCACTCGTCCATAAATTTGCCAACCTCGGTAATGTCATCGCGGTTGCGCGTTAAGTTGGCAGCCATAAACTCTGCAGGATAATTGGCTTTCAGATAAGCTGTTTGATAGGCAATCCACGAATAACAGGTGGCGTGCGATTTATTGAAAGCGTACTTTGCAAACTCAGCCCAGTCGGCCCAAATCTGTTCCAGTTTGGCTATCGGTCCAAATCCGTTTTTCTGACAGCCCTCAATGAATTTCACTTTCAGAGCTTCCATTTTGTCCACGAGTTTTTTACCCATGGCCTTACGTAGTTCGTCGGACTGACCACGGGTAAACCCGGCCAAGTCGCGACTCAGGAGCATGACCTGTTCTTGGTACACTGTGATTCCGTAAGTTTCTTTCAGTCGTTTTTCCATTATTGGGAATGGATATTCGATTGTTTCCCTACCGTGTTTCCGGTTGATAAATTGCGGAATGTATTGCATTGGACCCGGACGGTACAAGGCATTCATGGCAATTAAATCTTCGAACTGTGTTGGTTGTAAGTTTATTAAGTGCTTTTGCATACCGGCCGACTCAAATTGGAAAGTTCCAACAGTCAAGCCTTTGCTGAACATCTCGTATGTTTTAGCATCGTCAATAGGGATGGCATCGATGTCCAAATCTATCCCGTGCGATTTTTTTATATTTGAAAGCGCTTCTTTGATAATGGACAGGGTTTTAAGTCCCAGGAAGTCCATTTTAATCAGTCCGATTTCTTCAATTACAGAACCCTCGTATTGTGTAACCAACATTTCTTCGTTGGTTTCTTTATCGATGGCAGTGCTTAATGGTACTAGATTGGTCAAATCATCCGACCCGATGATAACTCCACAAGCGTGAACGCCGACCTGACGAACGGTGCCTTCGAGCATTTCAGCGTAACGAAGTGTATTCGAAAGGTTTATGTCTGACGAATTGCGAGCCGACATCATTTCGGGAACGTATTTCAGGCAGTTGGCCAGATTTACTTTTGGCGCTTTACCCGAAGAATCTTCAGGAAATTTATCGGGGATAAGCTTGGTCAATCGGTCGGCTTCTGCAAGCGGTAAGCGTTGTACACGCGCCACGTCCTTAATCGACGATTTGGTGGCCATTGTACCGTAAGTGATAATATGAGCTACCCGCTCTTTTCCGTATTTCTCTGTTACCCAGCGCAATACTTGTCCACGTCCATCATCATCAAAGTCGATATCAATATCGGGCATGGAGATACGGTCGGGGTTCAGGAAACGCTCAAACAGCAAGTCGTATCGAAGTGGATCAATATCGGTAATGCGTAAACAGTACGCTACCACAGACCCTGCCGCCGAACCACGACCCGGCCCAACAGCCACACCCATGCCACGGGCTGCTGAAATAAAGTCTTGTACAATAAGGAAATAGCCTGGAAATCCCATGGTTTTCATTACCTCAAGTTCAAAGTCGATGCGCTCGGATTGCTCCGGTGTCATCACTTCGCCGTATCGTTTCTTAGCGCCAATGAGGGTAAGCTGGCGGAGGTAATCGGCTTCGAGTTTTACACGTACAGCTTTTTCGTATCCACCCAATCGGTCAAAACCATCACCAAATTCTTCGCGAAGCATTTCTACGGTAAAAGTAGCACGGTAATGCTCTTCGGTAGCGAAGTCGGTAGGGATAGGGAAAACGGGCATTAATGCATCCGAATCGATATCGTAAAATTCTACTTTTTCGGCAATTTCTACCGAGTTTTCAAGTGCTTCGGGTATGTCGGCAAAAATCTGCCACATTTGCTCGGGCGACTTCAACCATTCTTGCTTGGTGTAGCGCATGCGGTTGGGATCGTCGAGATCTTTACCGGTGCTGAGGCAAATTAATCGTTCGTGCGCTTCGCCGTGTTCTTCTTCAATGAAGTGAACATCGTTTGTAGCAAGCAACTTAGTGCCTGTTTTTCGCGCAAGCTTTATTAATTCAAGATTTTGTCTGTTTTGTTTTTCGTAGGTAGAATAATCGGCATTGGGTTTGTCGGTTTTGTGGCGTTGAAGTTCGATGTAGTAATCGTCACCAAACACGCGTTTGTACCACAATATCGCTTCCTCGGCTTCCGCCAGATTGCCTCTTTCTACCTTTTTGTGAATCTCGCCACCAAGACATGCCGATGATGCAATCAGCCCCTCGCTGTATTTTTCCAATAACTCGTGGTCAATACGCGGACGGTAATACATTCCATCGATATAGGATGTTGATACCAATTTACAAAGATTCCGGTAACCGATTTTGTTTTTTGCCAGCAATACCAAGTGATAGCCACTGCGATCTTCAGTTCCGGCTTTGCTTAAGTGCCCACGGCGCGCCACATAGGCTTCGCAACCAATGATGGGTTTAAAAAGTTTATGCTTTGTTTCTTCAATTTGTTTCAGCAAGTCGGCTTTTTCGTCTTCGGATAGTCCATCGGCCTTGAGCTGTTTCTGTAAGTCGGAAATCTGGCCTTTTATTTTGCCATTTTTCTTTTTGGTATAATTGAAAAATTCCTTTATCCCAAACATGCAACCATGGTCGGTGAGGGCCACGGCGTGCATTCCGCTCTTGGCTGCTTTATCCACCAGATTGGGGATAGACGACATGCCATCGAGCACCGAATAATGGGAGTGAACGTGAAGGTGAACAAAGGAATTCATTGTAAATAGTTGTTTTCTTAGGTTTTACAATCTCTCAATATGGATTGTTTTGGGAGGCTAAAGATACAGCAAATTTTGAATGCTGGCGAAATATTTAGTAAGAAGTTATTGACAAATAGATGAAAATAAGAATGTGATTTTCTCAAAATGGTGTAGGAGCGGAGTTTGGAGATATTGTTATTCTTGGTAGAAATGCACATAATCTCTCACGATACGATTCCTGTTAATGATCGAACGCGTAAATATTACAAAACTATAACTTTGCTGTTTTGCCTTAAGAAGTATTACTTAAGGTGGAATAACTCCTGTTTTAGCTATCTAGCGGTAATTCAAAAATAAAGTCAGAACCTTTATTGAGTTCACTTTGGACATAAATTCTGCCTCCATGAGTTTCAATTATACCTTTCACAATCGAAAGCCCAAGTCCTGTACCTTTTTTTTGAATATTGACAGGAGTGCGTAATTGGGTGAATTTCTTGAATATAGTATCTATATTTTCTGCTGCTATTCCGGGGCCAGAGTCTTTTACAGATGTGATAATCGTATTCTCTTTTGTAGTAACGCTTATTCTTATGCAATCGCCCGGAATTGAAAATTTTAAAGCATTTGAAATTAAATTATTTACCACCTGTTGCATTTTTACCATATCAAAGCTCGTGTAAATTTCATTTAACGAGCAGTTTAGCTCAATCGTTATATTATTTTGGTCTGCTATAGTCCTGTTTTTTATTACTTCATTTTTGATAAATGCAATATAATCTAACGAATTACGGTTGAGCGTTAGCCCTACCGATTCAATTACAGACATGTCTAATAAATTGCTAACCAAGCGAAACATATATTCACTCGATTCGAGAATCATTGTTGTATATGTTTTATCCTTGGGACTTAATGCATTATTTTTATTTTCGAGTATTTTTTGCGCAAACCCATTAATGGTTGCAATCGGATTTCGTAAGTCGTGTGCTACAATACTTAAAATTTCATTTTTGCTTTGGTTTATTCTTTCAAGTTCTTTATTGGCAGTATCTAATTCGGTTGTGCGAAGAATTACTAGCTTCTTTAGTCGTTTGTCTTGATTTCGTCGTTGAATAATATAGAAGATGATGATGAATAGTAGAATAATCGCGATGCTAATTTTTAACCAAAATATTTGCCACAGTGCAAATATGGGTTGGTGAATTATGACCGCTCCTCTGGGTAATAATTTATCATTTAGATTGTATTCTTTGAGTACATTATAGTCGAGACATAGAGTGGTACTGCCTTTTTGACAAACTTGCGGATGAGTATTTTTTTTAGAAATATAATCATAGGTTAAAAGTGCCGTAGTTTTCCCCTGTATATAACCACGAGTAATTTGCCCTCCAATTATTCCTTTGCTTAAATAAAAATCCCACGATCCAAAGATTGGAACAGTCGTGTGATCTTTTATTATTTTTATTCCGTTGTTGTACGAAATGTAGTTTCCATTTCGATCCATGTTGACAACTAGCAGATAAATTGTATAGTCGTCGCTCAGGTGTGAGACTTTTTTCTCTAATTCAGCGATACTGAAAGTTTCAATTATCTCAAACTTAAGGTCGTTTTTGTATTTTGGGAGCACTAAATTTAGTTCTTCACGGATTTTTTGTCCGGTTAATGTGTAATCATTTATGATGAGCACTTTTTTTCGTTCGGGAAACATACGTTTAATTAAATCAATAGTGCCTTTGTGATCTGCAATTTCCTCAAATCCATAGAAATCTTTTTGTTTCATCAGTTGAACTCGATCTATAAAATTCACTCCACAATAAAACACAGGAATCCCCGGGTAAAACTCGTCGCGATATTGCACCATAAAATCATAGGCCGCATTGTCTGCAACAATTATGGCATCGTACTTTATTTTGCTTGATCGGGAACGGTATAGCGCAACAAAATTTTTCAAATAATCTTTTGATGTGTTTCGCTTGGTATCCATATATTCGAAATAGAAGCGAACTTCTGGATGGCTATTAAAAACGGATAGTATGCCTGCCGAAATTGAGTCGCTCCATTCTAAACCTTGATGATACGAGTGTATGACCAGTACATTTTTGTCAGTGCAGAAACCCTTAATGCTGAACAATAGAATAATAATGCTGATTATAATCTTTTTCATAATCTTTTTTTTACTCGTTAAAATACTTATGCAGAACTTCGTTCAGTGAATTGTTGTTAATCGGTTTTGGGTAGCATTCATTACAACCAACTTCAATCGTTTTTTCAGTTTCGGTCAAAGTAATACAAGAAGTTTGAGCAATAATTATTACAGTTTTATTGAATTTTCGTATTTCAGTTGTTGCTTCATAACCGTCCAATAAAGGCATTCGAATGTCCATAAAAATTAGATCGATATCGGAATTGTTTTGGGAAATTTCAACGGCTTCAGCACCATTTCGGGCTATTAGCAGTTCCTTACTGTAGTCCTCAACGATTTCGGACAATAAAAATTCCATTCCAGCATCATCCTCGACAATTAATATTTTTAGCTTTATTGGTTGCTGAAGGTTCTCATTAATCTGTACTTCAATTTTTTCCATAGTATTGCAAGTTAGATTGTTGAATTATTTTCTGATATCTATGAGTTTAATAAAAAAACACGAAAAACTATCATATAAGCAATTCGGGACATTTGAAAATCTGTTTTTTTAAGTAATATTGAGACAATTGTGCGTATAACTATCTTTATATAACAAATATAACTAATCCAAAAACCCAAATAACCATTCGCATCTGTATTTTTATACAGCGTAATGTGTGGTTTAACCTTTTATTTTTACTATTTCTTTTGTTTCAATGTCGTAGATTAAGATTCCTTCAATCTCAGTATCAAGTTGACCGATTAGGACCCCGTCTGTATCCCAAACTGAGGATTTTCCGGCACAGTCATAACCACCTGATTTTCCAACGAAGTTTGTCATAAGAACAGTCATTTTATATTTTTCGGCAATCTGTGAGAGTAAATAAAGGTCTTTGTCAATACCCTTTACTGAGTTAAGAACGCTTGCAACATAAATATCGGCTTTGTTTATGTACGCAAATTGGGAATGCTGTGGAACAGAGAGTTCGTAACAAATTGCGGGAACTATTTTATGATTATTGGTTTCAATAAATGTCTGGCTGTAACCCTTTACAAAGAATTTTTCTTCTCCCGGATGCAAATGTTGTTTAGAATAGATTTCTCTCGGTTTGTTTGGCTGGAAAATGATCATGCTGATTCGTACTCCATTAACGTCTTTAGTTGGAAAACCAACACTAATTGTTACGTTTTTGGCATCGCTAATAGATTGAAAACTATCAAGTTCCTTGTCGTGTTGATATCTCGAAAGATTACTTGCCAACTCTGGCTCATAACCTGTTATAGACAATTCGGGGAAAAATATTGCGCTAGCACCGTTTGATACAGCAAGATTAATAAATCTCTTGTGTGTCTCTATGTTAGCCTCAATGTCTCCTTTGATTGGTTTTGTTTGTGCAATGCTAATTTTCATCGTTATGTTTCTTAATTTGAGCCAAATTATTTTTACTTCATAAGCGATATTTATTTTTAATATACAAACATACTTATTATGTTTAACTTAACCAAGACATTTTCTAATTAAATTGCTTAATGATTTAATTTTTATTTCCGGACTCCTTAGTTGAATTAAAAAGATCCTTGTTAACTGTCTAGTTTACAAGGATCTTACTCGTTTTTTTTTTCTGTTTTAAATTTACATAATTTAAAATTGCCGTTCAGTGTTTTATTACGCAAATATTCAATAGGTTGAGTGAATTGTGGCTAGATATTTATGAAAAATGGTTCTGCAATGTCTTAGAACTCTTGCATGCTTGAGTATTAAGATGCAATAATTTCTATAATTTGCTTCACTACAGAATTCACATCGCCTTCTACTGAGTAGTTTGCCTGTGTGTAAAACGGTTCTCGCTTTTCGAGTCCCTCGGCTATAAATTGACGGAGCTCATCTCCTTTTTTTGTAGCAATAAGCGGGCGTTTCGCGGCTTGTGTTGCTAAACGGTTGGCAAGTTCTGCAGCTGTAAAGCGGAGGTAAATGGTAGTTCCATGCGTATTCATGTATTTTATATTGTCGAAAAAGCAAGGTGCTCCTCCTCCGGTAGATATAATCACGTCATCGAATTGAGCCACTTCGTGTAAACATTTTTGTTCCAATAAACGAAATTCATCCTCGCCGCGTTCGGCAAAGATTTGCCCCACAGATTTGAATTGCTGTTCCTCGATATGCGCATCCATGTCAACAAAACTATATCCCAGTTTTGCAGCCAGTAGTTTGCCAACGGTGGTTTTGCCCGATCCCATGTATCCAATTAGAAAAATACGATTCATGCTTACAATGTATTAGTTATAGTATCAATCATTTGTGCTTTTTGATGATCCAATACAAAAATAGTGATAAATTGTCAAGTGGGCGAATAGCTGTCAAAAAAAGTAGTCCTTTTGAATTCATACTTTCATATTTTTGTAATCGGCATTGAATTTTACATTACCTTTGTATTAAAATTCATTCGAAATGGTTGAAGAAAAAGAAAGTTCTGTATTACTGCTTTTTACCGGAGGGACAATCAGTATGTCCGAAGATCCAAGCACCGGTGCGTTACGCCCCATTGATTTTGATCGATTGCAGGAATACATGCCGGAAATTAAACAGATAGGCATTCGAGTTAAAAGTGTGCCTTTTCTTCCTCTCATCGACTCGTCTGATGTAGATCCATCTGCCTGGGAACGCATGGCGTTGCTTATCGAAGAAAACTACGAAGATTTTGATGGATTTGTGGTATTGCATGGTACTGATACAATGGCTTATTCGGCTTCGGCATTGAGTTTTATGCTCGAAAATTTATCCAAACCGGTGATTTTTACCGGTGCTCAATTGCCCATTGGTATGATGCGTTCCGATGCAAAAGAAAATCTGTTGACGGCTATCGAAATAGCTTCGGCAAAGGAAAATGGTCAGCCGATAGTTCCTGAGGTGTGTATCTTTTTTGAGGATACACTTTTTCGTGGTAACCGCACCACCAAGAAAAATGCTGAGCATTTCTCGGCTTTCAATTCGTATAATTACCCGACATTGGCCAAAGCCGGTGTACATATCAAATACTTCCGCTCGTCCATTCATTATCCGGCAGCAGGAACAAAGTTGCGGGTACGCACGCGCATCGATCAAAATATTGCCATTCTAAAATTATTTCCGGGAATTACTGAGCACACTGTAAATGCGATTTTGCAAATTCAGGGACTAAAAGCCGTAGTGCTCGAAAGTTTTGGTGCTGGAAATGCTCCCCGCAAAACATGGTTTTACAATGCGCTAAAGGATGCCACCGATAGAGGAATTCTCATTGTAAACAAAAGCCAGTGCAGCACCGGTTCTGTGGAGATGGGGCGTTATGAAACAAGTCTGAACCTGATGAGTGCCGGCGTGATGAGTGCTTACGATTGTACCACCGAAGCCATTGTTACTAAACTGATGTATTTGCTGGGTGAATGTGATTCGATGGATGCTATTAAACATCAACTGAGTTTGAGCATGTGTGGAGAAATGACGGTTAGCTAGGAAGTAAAAGAGGCAAGACAGATACAGCGAGACCGATACAAATTCTAAGATTTGTATCGGTCTCATTTTTTTATTTTATAGTTGCTGACGGACGAAAGTTTTCGCCGAATTTTATTTTTCGCTTTTCTTGGTGAATAATACTACTTTCACATCCAGTTTGTTTCCAATGTCAATTACATCTATTACTTCCTGCAGATTGAGCGATTTGTCGGCCTGTAGCAATACCAGTGCTTCTTCGTTTTTGCTTTTGGAAGCCATGATTTTTGAGAGTTGCGGTTCTATTTCGCTAAAGGATATTTCCGTTTTATCCAAAAAGTATTTATGGTCGGCGGTGATGGCTAAATTGATTTGCTTTTTGATCACTGCATCATCGGTGGTTTTCGATTTTGGCAACAACACGCGGATGGTAGCCGGTGTTACCATGGTGGAAATAATCAGGAAAAAAAGCAACAAGAAAAACATAATGTCGTTCAGCGAGGCAGTGTATACCTCGGCCGCTCTTGATTTTCTGCGTTCTATTTTCATTTCTTTTGTTTTATAATAAATCTCAAAATTATGAATTGTGCATTCTCAATTATGAATTAGTTTACTTTGCTACGTTTGTATTTGCGAATTTCTTTCAGCAAATCGTTCGATGCTTTGTCCATGCGCAATACCACTTTGTCAATTCTTCCATTCAAGATGTAATAGCCGGTGTATGCCACTATGCCCACGAAAAGCCCAGCACCCGATGAAATCATTTTTTGGTATAAACCATCAGAGATATTGGCAATGTTCAAATCGTTGGTAATGGAAATGTTGTAGAAAATTTTGATAACTCCAAAGATAGTTCCCAAGAACCCAAACATGGGTGCAATGGAAGCTGTAATTCCCAAATAGTTCATTCCTTTTTCCAATTCGGAAATTTGTTGACGAGCTTCACTTTGGAGGGCGTCCTGTATTTCCTGATCTTCGTTTTCGGCTTCAGCGAGTCCTGCAGCAATTACTTTGGAGTAAATGGTTGGTTTCTCGTTACAAAGCTGAATGGCATTTTCAATTTTGCCTTCCGAAACCAGTTTTGTTGTTTGGGCGAACCAGTCGGTGTCAATTTTACCCATTATTTTAATCGAGATCCAACGTTCAATCATAAGGTAATTGGCCAATACAAAGAGGAGCCCAAGTGGTATTAATATCATACCGCCTTTGAGTAACAGATTGAAATAGGTTTGATTGGTCATCACCGCATTGGTGGTGTCGGATACTGCTTTTGGTGCGGCCTGAAGTAAAATGCTAAGTAGATTCATTTATTTTAGAATGTAATTGAGTAGTACTAAAAACGGAAATAGTTTACGTTTATCTAATTGCACCGCAAAATTAGTGTTTTAGAAATGAATACAGTTCTTATTGTAGTTATTTAACGTGAAGTTGGTTTTTTAGAATGGCGGTATTTGAGTTTTATCCATCTCAAAAAGCTTTGTAAAATAAAAAAAACGTGAGTTTGCACCCACGTTTTTTATTAATTGATAGAATAACTAAGCTTGTTTTACTTCATTGCGAAGTGGAATTCTCATTTTATAGAATGATCGCCAAACGAATATTAAGGCGATAAATAGAAAAACTGCACCAATAATGCCACTGTAGTCGAAGCTATTGCTAGCTGTTGCATCTAGTCGCATTTTCAGCGCTATTTCAGTTGCCAGCAATCCGAATAGTGTTGAGAACTTGATAATCGGATTTAGTGATACGGATGAGGTATCTTTGAACGGATCGCCCACTGTGTCGCCAATTACGGCGGCCTCGTGCAAAGGAGTGCCCTTTTCTTTCAAGTCCACTTCAATAACTTTTTTTGCATTATCCCACGATCCACCGGCATCAGCCATATAAATAGCCTGGAACAAACCAAAAGTGGCAATTGAAATAAGATAGGCTACAAAGAAATTGCTGTCGAAAAATGCAAAGCCTAGCGTAAAGCAAATCAATGCGATGAAGATATTCCACATACCGGTTTGGGCGTATTGGGTACATATTTTCACCACTTCTTTCGAATCTTCGATGTTGGCTTCTTTTTTATTTAAATCGAAGGTGCTTTTGATAAATTCAACGGCTCGATATGCTCCGGTAGTAACGGCTTGCATGGATGCTCCACTAAACCAGAACACAACAGCTCCACCACATATCAGTCCTAACAGGATAGGAGCCGAAGTCAAGGATACGCTTAAAAGTCCTTTGCTTTCGAGCAATAAAATGATAGAGAAGATCATGGTTGTTGCACCCACCACGGCTGTGCCGATCAATACCGGTTTGGCAGTAGCTTTAAAAGTATTACCCGCTGAGTCATTTGCTTCGAGGTAATGTTTTCCAAGTTCAAAATCGGGGGTAAATCCGAAATCTTTTTCAATTTCTTCTTTGATATTTGGGATTTGCTCTATTTGCGATAATTCGAATATAGACTGAGCATTATCAGTTACCGGTCCATAACTGTCAACTGCAATTGTTACCGGCCCCATGCACAGGAAACCGAAAGCAACGAGACCAAAGGCAAAAATAGAAGCGTGAGGGCCAAGAATGGAAGTAAGCCCAAGTTGACTGATAAAGTAAGCGCCGGTCATTAAACCTACTATTAACATACCTGTCCAGAATGCTCCGAAATTACCCGAAACGATTCCCGAGAGGATATTCAATGAAGGACCTCCTTCGCGAGAAGCAGTGACTATTTCGTTTACGTGAGCAGATTTGGAACTGGTAAATAATTTTGTAAATTCGGGAATCAATACTGCGGCTAATGTTCCACAGCTGATAATTCCGGCAAGTTTCCACCACAGTGTTGCGTCAGCGGCATTGCCGGTTATCTGGGCTAAATCGCCAACCAGCAAATAGCTCATAAAGAATGAAGTGGAGATACTTAGTATTGCAGCAATCCAGATCAGTCGCATCAATGGTTCTTCAAAATCAAACATTTTAAGTCCTTTGTATTTGCGTTTTGAAATGGCTTGGTTTATAAAGTAAGAAACGCCTGACATTAAATCCATGAGGAAGCGCATTCCGAAAATCCACACAATCAGTTTGGCCTGTATTTCGCCAATCAGTTCAGGTTTGCCAGGATATGCAAATGGTACTGCCAGTGTAATAAATGTAATCAATGCAACACCGGTTACGCCGTATGTTTCAAAACCGTCGGCAGTAGGGCCAACGCTATCGCCGGCATTGTCGCCGGTACAGTCGGCAATAACACCCGGGTTTCGGGGATCATCTTCTTTTACGTTGAAAACAATTTTCATTAAGTCGGAACCAATATCGGCAATTTTAGTAAAGATACCACCGGCAATACGAAGAACACTGGCACCCAGTGATTCGCCAATAGCAAACCCGAGAAAACAAATACCTACTATTTCGCGGGGAACGAATAACAGGATGATCACCATCATGACCAATTCCAATGAGATAAGGAAAAGACCCACACTCATACCGGCGCGTAACGGTATGTCGACTACATTCCACGGCTTTCCGTGAAGAGACGCGAATGCTGTGCGGGAGTTTGCATAGGTGTTGATACGAATGCCGTACCAGGCCACTGCATAAGAGCCACCCATGCCCAAGATGGAGTAAAACAATACATACAATAATGTACCGACCGATTTTCCCTGAAGTGCAAGGAAATAGTAGGACATGATAACAGCAACAAAAGCAAAAAGCATTAAAAGAAACTTACCTTGCTGCAATAAATAGGTGCGACAAGTTTGAAAAATAATTTCGGATACTCTTAGCATGGAATCGTGCGCTCGTAGTTTTTTCACCTGCGAAAAAAGCCATAAACTAATACTAAGCGTTACACAGATAACCAGTGCTCCGTAGAACAAGAAATCCCATGAGGAGATGGCTTGTCCGAAAATGTGAAATTCACCTGCATGTAAGTCAGGGATAGCGATGTCGGCTTCGCTTGCAAACAAGTTGGCCGACGTTAGTAAGGCTCCAATGAGAAGCATTACCGTCCGTTTCATTTGTTTCATAAATACTGTTGATTATAAAAGATTAATGAAGAAGTTAACAAGTAAAATTTTAAAAAAATTTCCTTCAAATTTACGTAATTATTTTTATGTTTATCTTTTTTTTTGAAGAAAGTTATGAACATATATCGTGGTTTTTATACTTTTTTAAGACTATTTTTTGAATACTTTCAGGTTTCAGGAGGAAAAGTGTCCATTGTTACTGTCATCGGCTCAATTGCCTCCAAATAATTGTCAGAAAATAAGCCCTGTAAGTGCTGTCTAAATTCGTGTAAGTTGATAAATTACTTAGCTTATTTTAGAATTCTCAGTCGGTAAAAGTTGAAATAATTGCATACCTTTGCACTCTCATCGAAAAACACTTATACTGCAACAGATACAAAAGCGAGTAACTGTACAATGAATATTCCCAGACGATACTATCCTAACATAATTGCAATAACTGTTTCATTAGCATTCTACGCATTGCTTTTTATTCTGCTTAATCTAAATCTTGAATGGAGCTTGCTGTCAGATGAACCTAATCTTGATGAGCCTCAGCAAGTAGAGGTTGATTTTCAGAATGATGCTTTGGACCAAACTCCGCCGGTGCCTGATGCGTTGGAAAAAATGCTGAAAACCGCTGTTACTATGCCAAAAGTGCATCTCAGCAAGTCTGTTGTGGTTAAAGAAATGTTGAAAGATATTCAGCAAAATACAGCTGATGTGACCGAGAAGGTAGAGCCGGTTAATAAAGACAGTCAGATGTTGGCTGAAATACAGAAAATGGCTGAGGAATTGCAAAAATCGATGAAAAAAGATAGTTTGCTGGCTGCGCAGGAACGGGAAAAAGCAAAACTTGAGAACAGGGTAAAAGATTATAAGACCTACGAAGAGGAGATGAAGTTTTACCGTTCGAATTACAGAACTATCTATAATTTGAAGAAAATCTATCCCTATGTTGTACAAACCAAATCATTGGTGGATAATATGAATGCAAAACTAGCCACTATTACTGATAAACAGGAAAGAAAGCAACTGATAAAAACAACGGAGAAAGCATTATTTCAGCAGTTCGAAAAAGACATTCGTAAAATGTCGACCTCTCAGGGAAAGTTACTGCTCAAGCTGATTGCGCGCGAAACCAACCAGAGCGCCTATGATCTTATTAAGACCTATAAAGGAACGTTGCCCGCTACTTTTTGGTATGGAGTAGGATTACTGTTTAAGGAAGACCTGAAAATGAAATATGACTCGCTCGCAGCAGACTCCGCACTCGAAAAAGTGGTGAAGAGATACAAACAAGGACAGTTCTAGTACGTGAATCCCAGCTTGCTCAATCCGGCCTGCACATTTGTATTCTGCATAAATAAATTCCAAAGCAATCCGGTGCGGTAATTTTCAATCATAACGACAATAGGTCCCTGGTCGATGGCTAGATACGAATCGGCAAACCAACGCGTGTTCAGATTGAACGCATCCTTAAAACCATAATCGCCCCATATTTTATCGCCCAGCGTGAAATAGAAAAAATGCAATGCCTGCATACTTTCGGTAGGCGTGTAGGGAAACGATGATAAAGCTGCGGTTGGAGCAATAACCCCCACATCATTATTGGGCGACGAAGCGGTATAACCGTTTTGAATATCGCTGGCAGTGAGTCCCCAACAATTGGCGCTGTAGCCATACTGTCCTTTCGGGTTGGCTACGCAATAATTGTAATTTATCTTTGCATGTGCTGTGTTTTGCGTCCAATAGTTGGCGTATGCATCCGATAAATGAGTCGGATTCAGACCTAAAAACGAATAATGCGAAAAAAACAGGGACCCGCCATTGTCTTCGCCCAACGGAAGTGTGACTCCATAAAAAGTTTTGCCATTCTTCATAGCTCCGTTGCGTGCAAAACCACTATCGTAAACCGATTTGGTAATGGCGTGAGTGGGAGAGGAGGCCGCCAGCACGTAGACGATCAATCCTTCATTCCATCCCGTGATGGGCATGTTCATGTCCCACCCGTAGTTTGGCGACCAATGCCAGTAGAGTTTCTGCTGTCCGCTTTGTTGAAACCAGGTCCAATCCACATTTTCCCACAGTGTTTGAATAATGTCGCACATAGCTTTCTCGGCTGTCGTTCCATTTTTGAAATACGACTGTACGGTGAGTAATCCCTGCATCAAAAATGCTGTCTCTACCAAATCGGCACCATCATCTTTGGTGCTGAAAGGAATCACTTTACCGGTAGTACCATTGATCCAGTGTGGAAATGCACCGTGAAACTTATCGGTGGTAGAGGCATTGAGAAAGTTGACAATTTTGTTTATGCGTTCGTATCCCTGTGCTCGAGTGATGAAACCCCGTTCGACGGCTACGGGAATAGTCATAATGCCAAAGCCTGAACCACCCGAAGTAACTGTTTCGCCCGATCCAAAACGTTCGCGTGCAAGACCGGAGGTGGGGTGAGCATAACTCCAAAAATAGTCGAATGTTTTTTTCTGAACAAGCGTCAGCAAGCTATCGTCGGAGATGGTAGGAAATTTGGGAGTAGGATCAACTGCCGTAACAAATCTTGAAGAGAAACGAGTGCTGATTTTTCCGCCCAGATAATTCCCGGTATCAACTGTGAGTGTATATTCTGTCAAACCCTTGGGCACGACGGTGGATGTCAGCAACAAGGTTTTGTTATTCTCTCCTTTAGCGGCAGTAAAGTTACTTCCTATCTCGCCGCTAAAAGTAACTTTTGAGGAAATGAACTTTGAAATAGTTATTGAGTCATCAAAAACGATCTTCACCACCGGCTTAGTGGCTAAACTCACATTGTAAATCACCGAGTTGTCTGCCCAAATATATTCGTTGATATATGCAGAAGAGATACGAATACTGCGGGTAGTCGGATTCTTTACGATGGGCTCATCCACTTTACATGAAGAGAGGATGAATAGTCCGAAAGATAGAAAGAGAATAACTTTTTTCATGATAGAAAATAATTTATGGCATCCCAAATCGGATGCCATAAATTACTGATTATTTAGTCCAGTTGATAGTCGTTGTTTTTAAGTCCTTCGAATTTCCTCCGATTTTAATTTCAAAGTCACCACTTTCCCAGTCGTACTTCAGTTCATTGTTATAGAACTTCAAATCTTCAGTTGTAATGTCGAATGTAACTGTTTTGCTCTCTCCAACTTTCAGCATCACTTTTTGAAAGCCTTTCAGTTCTTTTATCGGACGGGTTATGCTGCCAACCAAATCGCGAACATACAATTGAACGATTTCGGCTCCGTCATATTTTCCGGTATTGGTAAGGGTCACGGTGGCTTTAAGTATTTCGTTGCCTTGCAATTTAGACGAACTCAGACTTACAACGCTGTAATTAAAAGTAGTATAGCTTAAACCGTATCCAAAAGGATAAAGGGGTGAATTGGGAACATCCAAATAAACCGATCTGAATTTTTCAAATTTGTCTTCTTCATTTTCAGGTCGTCCGGTTGTTTTGTAGTTGTAGTACAATGGAATCTGACCAACGCTACGCGGAAACGACATAGGCAATTTACCCGAAGGATTGACTTTTCCGAACAATACATCCGAAATGGCATAACCTGCTTCGCTACCTGGAAACCACACATTCAGAATGGCATCGGCTATTTCTTTTTCCTGATTCAAAACCAATGGTCGTCCAGTAAAAAGAACCAATACGATGGGTTTTCCAAGTTTTTTCAGATCTACCAACAAATCTTTTTGTGCCTGAGGGATGCTGATGTCTGATCTGGAGCTGCACTCTCCACTCATTTCGGAGGCTTCGCCCAAGGCAGCAATAATCACATCTGCTTTCTTAGCCACTTCAATGGCTTCTTTTAAAATCTGATCTACGGGTCGGCTGTCGCGGTAGCTGTTTTTACCAAACGTAGCCGAACGTGCTTCCTGTTCTGCGCTGTATTCGAAATTGCTTCCTTTTGCATACACAAATTTCACTTTGTCGCCCACGGTTTCTTTTAGTCCGTTCAATAAACTAATGGCTTGCGAGTGTTTGGCAGCCACGCTCCAGGTGCCCGGCATGTTTTCGGGATTGCTGGCCAACGGACCAATTACTGCTATTGTACCTGTCTTTTTAAGTGGCAAGATATCATTGGCATTTTTCATCAATACCATCGACTGACTTGAAATGGAACGGGCAATGGCTCTGTTTTGCTGATTGTAAATTTCCGTTTTGGCACGGCTCACATCACAATATTTATATGGATCTTCGAATAATCCCAACCGGTATTTAGCTTCCAGCATACGGCGAACGGCCAGGTCTATTTCGGCCTGCGTAACCTTACCTTCGTCTAATGATTTTTTCAGGGTAGTGAGAAATCCTTCGCCCACCATATCCATATCTATTCCGGCATGTAAGGCCAAAGCCGATACATGTTGCAGGTCGCCAATTCCATGATTGACCATTTCGTTGATGCCCGTAAAATCGGTTACCACAAATCCCCCAAATCCCCATTGATCCCTAAGAACATCGGTTTGTAACCATCGATTAGCAGTTGCAGGTATTCCGTCAACTTCGTTGAAAGAAGCCATCACACTTCCAGCACCGGCATCAACAGCTGCTTTATAGGTAGGTAGATAGTCGTTGTACATCCGCAGTTTACTCATGTCAACAGTATTGTAATCGCGTCCGGCTTCGGATGCTCCATACAACGCATAATGTTTTACGCAGGACATCATTGTGTTTTTGTCCGACAGATTATTGCCCTGATAGCCGTGAACCATAGCTTTGGCTATTTGCGATCCCAGATACACATCTTCACCCGAACCTTCGGCCACCCGTCCCCAACGTGGATCGCGGGAAACGTCTACCATGGGAGAAAAGGTCCAGCAGATACCATCGGCTGTGGCTTCCTGAGCGGCTATTCGTGCCGATTGTTCTATCAGAGACATATCCCACGACGAGGCCAATCCCAGCGGAATGGGGAAATTGGTTTCATATCCGTGAATCACGTCCATTCCAAAAATCATGGGTATTTTTAAACGGCTTTTTTCGACAGCTACTTTCTGTACATCCCTAATTTTTTCAACTCCCTTGATATTGAACAATCCGCCCACTTTCCCTTCTTCTATATTTTTGCCGATACCGGAGCTTTTGGCTTCGCCGGTAACGAAATCGCCCGACGACGGTAGGTTGAGCTGACCGATTTTTTCATCGAGGGTCATTTTAGACATTAAGTCGCTGATGAACTGATCCATTTTGGGGTCGGCTTTGAAATAAAGTGCCTTGCTTGCCGGCAAAGCTGGTTTTATTTCTTCGACTACGACTTTTAATTTCGCTTTTTTATTGCTTTTTTGTGCCTCAGTATTGGTGAGAAATAAGCAACAGATAGCTACTATAAATATTTTTGTTTTCACGGGTACTCTGTTTTAAATGTAACTAAATTTAATTTCGGAAAAACACTTCGTTGCCTTACTGATAGGTGCAAGCGATAAATTGATCTTTCTACCTTAAAAATTTCTAGTGTTGATTTATAGTTGGCTGTTGGTTTGAACTGGAAAGTAAGAAACAAACAAAGGAAGAGGAATGCTCTCCCTTTGTTTGAAGTTTATGTAATAGATGGATTACAACTTGTTTGTGAACAATGCACTTACTTCGGCTGCGGTTAAAGCTGTGCCGTAGAACCTGAACTGATCCAAACCACCTTTCCAGGTAGAAGCTAACCAATTGTCGGATACATCATTTGCATCTCCTTGTGGTCCACAACCTATTCTCACTGCAGCTATTTTTGCATCAACCAGTTTAATGGCTCCATGAGTTCCCCATGGTCTTGTTCCTAGCGATACGCCATCCTTGTAGAAGGTGAGTGTAGAAGTGGCCTGGTCATACACAAATGCGCAGTGATGCCATTGATTGTCCAGCAAACCTGCAATAGATCCGGCTCCTTCCCATGTAAACCATGTATCGGCTGCACTCGCTTTTCCATCGGTACTTAGTCCATCTACCACTACCATTTTCACAGCACAGGCAGTATTAGATCCTTCGAACATAAGCATAAAATTGCTGCTAGACCAGTGATAATCGGCAACGGCCACAAAGCTGAATGGATACTCAGGGCCGTTGGTAAGTGCGTTATTTTTAGTCTGTCCATCGTGCTTTTCCCAGAATGATACGGTAAAACTACCCATAGTGCCTGCAAAATCATTCGGTTTGGCATAGGTTACAAATTTGCCAACGGCACCTTGTATCCCTTTTCCACTAATTCCGGCAATTGCGGTGGTAGCATTCACAGTAGCAAAATTGGCGCGAATACTATCCACTGCATTCATCAATGGATTATCGGTGGTACCATCAAAGGCTACATAGAATTTTAAAGGACCACCCACCGGGTTCGAATCCTTTTTATAATCGCTATAAGCCGGATGATTCATATCTTGACAACTGTTGAACAAAATAAGTGCAACAGCTATAGCCATTATCTTTATAAATATCTTTTTCATATTTGTATGTTTTTATTTGTTAGCAATTAATTCCAGTCAGCATTTTGTGTCAGTTTACCCTGAGCTTTATCGATGATACTTTGAGGAATCGGATAGTATTTGCATTTGTCGGTATATCCGGCTGCACCAAGTACATTTACTGCATCTCCCCAGCGTACCAGGTCGAAGAAGCGTTCGTATTCCATAGCAAATTCAGCTCGTCTTTCTTTCTTGATTGCTGTACGCAAATCGGCTTGAACGGTAGTGGTTACCTGTGGCAAAACACTTGCTGTCCCTCTGGCGCGACCTCTTACCATTTCCAAATAACCCAATGCTTTGGTGGTATTGGCTGCACCACCAACTTCGTTGGCAGCTTCGGCAGCCATAAGTAACACGTCGGCGTAACGAAGCAATCTGACGTTTAACCAATTGGCTTTATTCATTCCAGTTGTAGCTCTTCTTGCTGGGTCTGAATATATTTTTCTGTTCCAGTAAGGCTGAATTGTACCTAATGATGCAGGCACAGTTAATCCATATCCATCAGGTCCACCCGAGCTAAGTATAGTTGTCGTTTTACGTGGATCGCCTGTCTCGTATGAATCTACTAGCGCCTGACTTGGTACATTCCAACCCCAACCTAAGTCCCATGAGCCACTTCCTCTAATGCCCTGAACTTCATTCGAATTGTTGAATAATTTGCTGTCGCTTGATCCGGTTTCATTTACATAAAGTTGTGCCTCAAGGATAGACTCTTTGGAATTTTCACCTTTCTTTTCGGTAAAAAAGTTGTCGTATGAATCTAACAAATTATATTGTCCTGAATTCTTAATTTCATCGCACTTTGACAAAGCACCAGCCCAATCTTGACGATATAATTTAGCTTTAGCCCATAAAGTGTTGGCAGTACCTTTTGTTACACGACCGGTAAAAGAACTAATCCATGTTACTGGTAAATTAGCAGAAGCATAGGTCAAATCCTCATCAATCAATGCATAGATTATAGCAATACTAGATTTTTCGATATTGGCATCTCCAATTTTATTGATTTTGAAATCGATTTTTGGAACTTGTCCGAAGGTTCTCACTAAATCGAAATATGCATACGCTCTGAAGAATTTTGCTTCTGCCTGATTTATTTTATCACCATCGGTAGTTAGTTTTAATGAGTCAATATCATGTAAAATATCATTGCATGCATAAATCATTTTATAATGATCATTCCAATAACCAAGCAATAACCAACCATCCGATTTGTCATACTTATAGAAATCAGCCATTTGTTCGTAATTAGCTCCATCAGTTACGGTACTCCCTTTAATGGCATCATCGCTACGCATTACGTGCATAAATACCATTGGTAATCCGGTTACTCCTTCGTCACGTAAATTACCATAAAGTCCAAAAACTTTTCCTTCTACACCTCCTACTGTTAAATCGCCTTCGGTAGCATTGCCTAGAGGTTTACGATCCAAAAAATCTGTACAACTTACCGCTAATAAGATTAGGGGTAAAGTGAATATGAATAATATATATTTTTTCATGTTGATATATGTTTTTTTCAATTAAAATGTAATATTAAATCCGGCTGTTGTAATTGATGGTACAGGATAGCCTCCATTGTCAACACCAAAGCTTGTTGCACTTCCTCCAGCTTCAGGGGTAAATCCGGAGTTGTGTTTCCATGTCATTAAATTTTGTCCACTTACATAAAAGCGCAATGAACTTATACCTAGTTTCGACAGTGAATTGCGGTTAAAGTTATATCCTAATTGAACATTACGAAGTCTGATATAACTTCCATCTTCAATCATATAAGATGAAGGAAGATTATTGATAGCATCATTGCCTACCTTTGGTTCCCAGTTCGATGTACCTGCACCTGTCCATCGTCCTAAACGAGCATCGCGATAGTTGAATACGGCAAACGAAGCGCCATTACCCCAGCTGCGCCATACTTCATTTCCATACACTCCCTGGAAGTCTACTACGATATCAAATCCTTTGTAGTTCAAGGTGCCGGAAAAACCATAGGTGAAATCAGGTGTTGGGTTGCCGATTTTGGTACGGTCGTCCGAAGTTATTTTTCCATCAGGAACTCCATTCGGACCACTAACATCCTTAAATTTAAGATCGCCGGGACTATAATCGCCCAAGGTATTTACCGGACTGGCCAATTTATCGGCATACGATTGATATACACCTTCTACCTGATAACCATAAAAATAGCCAAGTGGATTGCCGGCTTCAGTTACAGAATTGGCATCATAGTATTTGTAGCCATCTTTCCAAACATTCAAAACCTTGTTATTCATAGTGGTAAGATTGCCACTTATGGAGTAACTCAGATCTTTATTTACCGATTGATTCCATGTCGCTAAAAATTCAAATCCTGAACTCTTTATAGAGCCTGCATTCATGTAGAAATTATTAGCTCCATCATTTACCATGGTCAATAGGTCTTTTGTTCTTTTGTCGTAATAATTTACTTCAAAATGCAACTTGCTATGCAAAAGATCCATTTCTACACCACCTTCATAAGCATCAACAGTTTCCCACTTTAAGTTTGGATTATTTTTGTAGGCCAATACATAAGCTGGTACAATATTATCACCAAACACTGCCGATGAACCTGCTACATAATTAGGATAGTAAGGATAATGTACTCCGGTGTATTGATTCCCCAATTGTCCAACCGATGCTTTCAGCTTCAGGTTATCAAACAGGGTTTGTCCCTGCATAAAATCTTCCTGAGTAAGATACCACGCTCCACCCACAGCCCAGAAGTTCTGGTAGCGGTGACTCGGCGAAATTTCGGAAGATCCATCTCTACGGAATGAGGCGTTCAGATTGTATTTGCCTTTGTAGTTGTACAAAGCTCTGAACAGTGTAGATACGGTGGAACGATCCCATTGTGATGGACTATTCGCATCTGTAAGTATTATGCGCGATGAAGGATCACCATAAGGATATACATCCAGGTACCACCATCTTTTATCGTATGGTATAGGGTCGCCTCCGGCATATTGCGAAACTTGTCCTTTCGTTTGGCTGTAGTTTTCGAAATAAGTGGTGAAACCGCCCAATAAGGTTATTCCATGATCTCCAAATTGATTCTTATAAGTCAATAAATAATCTTGTTGAATCTTCGAGTAGTTGTTTTTGTATTGTTGAACCATCGATTTGGTATTCCAATCTACTACTTTATCCAATTCAGCACTGTAAACCTGGTATTTTGGAGTATAAGTTGTGCCGTCATTAAACCCTAAGTCGGCATAGTAATTCACCTTGAAAGTAAAATCTTTCAGGAAGTTGTATTCCATAAATCCATTCGCGATAAAGCGGTATTCTTTGTTCAATTGGGTATTCTTATTGCCATCAACAAACATCAACGGATTCCCGATTTGAGGACCACCAATTGCATCAGGCAATTTGTTATAAACGCCACTTGTTGTGTTGATTGGTTCAACGATAGGGGTGGCGTTTATCGCAGATTTAAAATCATGCAACTGAGGCATATTTGCTTTCGAACCGTTTACGTTGATCCCTATTTTTAGGTTTCTATTAATTTTCAGTTCATCATTTACTGAAAAAGTAAACTTATTGTAGGTTTCATTTTTTATCAAACCCTGTTCGTTCATATAACCAAAGCCAACGTACAGTTTATTCTTGTCGGTTCCGCTGGAAATGCTGATACTGTTCGAGTTAATCAACGCATTTTTCTGAGAGATAAGATCCACCCAGTTGCTATTTCCTGCAAATAAACTATAGCTTGGATACGCTACCGATCCCTGATTTGCTCTTTGTTCGTCGTACAAAGTCATAAACCCGGTGCGGTCGGTCATTTTTGGAGTGCCAACAATGTTTTTTACTCCAAGTGATGTATTTACGCTTACGCTTACTTTTCCTTCCACCCCTTTTTTGGTGGTAACAATGATAACACCATTAGCACCTCTAACACCAAAGATTGCCAATGATGAAGGGTCTTTCAGCACTTCCATCGATTCGATATCGGAAGGATTCACAAAACTGATATTATCGTTGAAAATACCATCAACAACATAAAGTGGCTTTGTTTGGTTTCTACTCACTGTACCACGAATACGAATATCGGGTTCGGAGCCGGGTTGACCACTGTTCACCACACTCAGCCCTGTAACTTTACCTTGAAGCGATGCTACCGGGTTGGTATTGGGCTTGCCTGTCAAATCTTTGGAGGAGATTTTTACGATAGAGCCCGTAAGATCTCTTCTGCTGGCGGTACCGTAGCCCACTACCACCAATTCATCCAATGTTTTGTTATCTTGATCCAATTGAATGCTTAACTTCGAACCGTCGACTACTTTGACTTCCTGAGGCAGGTATCCAATGTACGACACCATTAAAACAGAATTTTGCGGTACTGAAATCGTAAATTCGCCGGTAACACTGGTTATTGTACCGTTCGAAGTGCCTTTCTGAGTAACGGTTGTCCCGATTAATGTTTCTCCTGTTTTCTTATCGGTAATCACTCCCTGTACGCGGATGTTTTGCGCAAAAAGAGAACCAGCACTGATAAGGGCAACCAGTAGGAGTAAAATGTTTCTTTTTCTCATGATCTTTTTTAATTTAAATGGTTAGCAAATTTATTTAGTTGATAGTGTAAAACCTAATTTCTTCAATCCGGTATGAATTTCCGGATTACTCATAAATAATTTCCAAAGCAGTCCGCTTCGGTAGTTTTCAATCATTACGGCTATTGGTCCCTGGTCGATGGCTAAATAGCTATGTACTACTTGCTGTCCTTCAACCTGACTTAAGTTGAATGCATCGTAGAAACCATATTTACCAAATAGTTTTTGACCTTTTTCCAAATAAAAATATCGTAGAGCTGCTATAGAAGCATCGGGAGTATAAACAATGGACGAAATAGCCGCGGTAGGCGAGATTGTTCCATTTTCATCGTTTGTGCCAGGCTGGTGCGATGTGTATCCCACAATCGGATCGTCTGAAGAAGTAAACCCCCAACAATTGGCTCCATAGCCTACATGTTTCTTTGGGTTATCTATGGCATACGCTCTGTGAATAAGGGCATGCGCGCGGTTACGCTCGAAATAATTCGTGTATTTGTCAGACAGGCCATTCGGATTTAACCCTAAAAATGAATAATGTGTAAAGAATAACGGTCCGCCATACTCCATTCCCAAATCCAGTTTTATTCCATAATAACTTTTACCGTTCAAATAATAGTTCGAGTTGGTATAACAGTTCTCATACACAGAACGTTCAATCGGATAGGTAGGAGAGGAGGCTGCCAGAACATAGGTAATCATTGTTTCGTCGAAACCGGTGATGCGATGGTTCATTTTCCACCCATAATTCTTAGACCAATGCCAGTAAAGTGCATTGGTTCCCTGGGTGTACCAGTTCCATTCTATTGTTTCCCAAAGTTGGGTGATGCGTTTTACCAGTTGTTGTTCGTCGCCGTTCCCGTTGCGGAAATATTCGCGGGCGGTAAGTAATCCCTGTGTCAGAAAAGCAGTTTCCACTAAGTCGCCACCATCGTCGTACTGGCTAAAGCTAAACGACTTTCCGGTTGCAGCATCGTACCAATGTGCCCATGCTCCGTGAAACCGTTCGGTTTTTTCAAGAAAAGCCACTATCTTTTCGATGGTTTTGTAGGCCTCGTTGCGGCTGATGTACTTGCGTTCGGCACCTGCCACCAAAGCCATAATGCCAAAGCCCGTTCCGCCGGTGGTAATAATGTCGCCGTTCACATCGTTGCTGCGTTCGCGTGCCAGCCCGTATATCGGTTGGGCAAAATCGAAGAAATAGCGGGTAGTGTAGCGTTGGGTCATGTCCAGTAAGGCATCGTTGGTGACAACGGGTACCAGCACTTTGGTCTCAAACTTAGCAGCATCTTTGCTCAATGGCGATAAACCTTTAGGTATCACTTTGTAGATATAGCTTTGTGCTTTTAGCAAAGGTTTTCCAAAGAAGTCCATGTAACTGTCGGCACTTGTTTCAGCACGTTTTGTAAAAGTCTTACCTGCATCCGTGGAGCGATATACTTCGTAGATAAATGCAGTGCGGTTTTTCCAGTTCAACTCTGTGTGGCCCGGATAGGCTGTTGCGGTCATCCCTTCGGGTACAACATAATTCTGTTGCTGTGCTGCAGCATTACCTGCAAAGAGTAAAGCCAGAAGGCTAAAAAGGAATATTCTTTTTTTCATATCATTCTGTTTTTGGCGGTGGACTTTGTGAGGATAAGCCGGCCGGTTTGTAATTAGTGACTAACTTAAAACTGTAAAGTAAACGTTGGGAGTAGCAGTTGCGAATACCCCTTTCTATACTTGGCGACAACCCACGAGGCCGGTTCCCCCAATTGAATTGGGAGAACCGGTTGAATCCTCTTGGTAAGGCAACAACTAAACAACAACGATAATTTTAACCTTGATTCTTCGACAGCAGTTTTGGAGAGTGTGCGTGCGTGAGCCGTCGTATATATTGCAACAGAAGAGATGTTTTCTTCTGCGCGGAAGTTCTGCGAGCTTGTTGGAGGGAGTGATCCCGACAATAGTTTGAATTTAGCTTTCATGACAACGTGATTTCTTGTGTAAAGGTTAACGCTGCAAAGTAACAGTGGAAATTTTCTTAATCCAAACTTTTTGACCCTATAAGAACACTACTGTAAATAAACACTAAAAAAGGAAACCCTATTTTAGCACTACAAAGTACTGAAACAGGGTTTTAATTATCAGATAAACAGTGATATGTGTAATTGCTGTTTTTTGGAAATAAATGATTTTCTCCGGCTAATAATCTACTATAATACTAATTTGAAGTGCTGTGAAATTTTCTTTTCGTCAGGATATGAAGCTGCTTTGATGCTCTTCGGCTGGTAAAGCCCATTTCTATGCAGCTAGCTTCTTTAAATTATAGCAGTATTTCCCATTTTATTGTGAATGAATAAATAAAAAAGAGAATAGATTGAATCAAACCAACCTATTCTCTTCGGAAAACAAACACTCTTTTTCTAGTCAACTTTTTTAATGGAGGTAATATGTGCAGGTTGTTGTAATGGAGCGTATATTTCCACCAATGTTGCATAATCTACTGCGCCCGGATATACTCCTTTTGCATTACAGAAGAAACGATAATTATTACCCGAAACGACTTGGTGTGCCACCGCCAGTGGTTTGTAACCTACTCCTACAAATCCTTTGAATGCTTCATCAAATGCTTTTTTTGCTTCGCTTGAAATTGTGGTGCTGTAAGCACTCCAACCACCTAATAAATTTGTTCCCATTTTACTTTAAATTTAATTGTTTTCCTACTCGTAAGGCTTTTCGGATTCCGCGCTTATGTTTTTTTATTACTTTGTCCAACTTGACATAGTTACTATATTTCCTGCCCAAAGTTGTTCGAATTCGCTAAACTTCTTATTTACGGCAGCCATTAGTTTATTCTTGGTGTCACCGGGTGCAAAGCTGTAGCTAATACTATTACGAACCAGCTTTTTAATTCCAAAGTAATCTACCTTATATCGATTTTCCAAAAGCGTATATTGCTCGGCTAAATTTGTTCGCAAAATGCCCGGATCATCTGTTGAAATAACCAATGGAACACCAGCTTTGAGATAAAGTGGGAAAGGATGATCGTTACCTTTGACTCCTAATATAAATTCATTACTCACCAGATTAATCTCTACAGGAATGTTTCGGCTTTTCATTTCTTTTATCAGAGAAATGCTTCCGTTTTCATAAGCAATATCAACTCCGTGACCTATACGATTGGCTTTAGCGGTATAAATCGCTTCGCGAATGTGTGAGCCCAGATCTTCGGGCTTAACCAGACCCAAAGTCATTTCACCGGCATGTAATGATGTTTTAACATTAGGGACTGCTCTTTTTAAGAAATCGAACATTTTCATATGCCCATTGTAATACAACATAGATTGTTCGCTATTTTCGGCAGAAACAATATTTACTCCAACTACCTTTTTGTTTCTCTGATCGGCACACGCTTTAAACGAAAGATAAAGTTGGGCGTAAACCGTTAATGGATCGGCATTTCTGCTTGCATATGCCTGATACAAGCATACGGGAGCATACGGATCATCAGTTAGATTACTATTACTATCAATGCTATCAATATAATTGATATATGAAGTTACCTGCCCCTTCATATATCCATCGTTTTCCCACTCTTTATAGATGGCTGATAAGGTGTCGACCAGAGCTGGACTTTTAATGACAATCGCATTTGCCAATCTCTTATATCGTTGGTTATAATCTTTTAAACGGCTTGTGTCAACCTTTGGAGAGCTGGCCATTATTTCCAGATATTGTACATTTTCGCGAGCTGCCCTGTTTTTTAGCTCCTTTAGCAAATCGACCATATGCGAACCAGTAACAACACCAAAGAGACCAAAAGTTCCAAAGAAATACTCATCGGGAGCGGTACTCGCCTTTGAGGGATCAAAATTACGTACAGACCACAAATCAATCAATTTCATTCTGGTATTATGAAGGTCGGGCATATTCTCCGTAAGTTGTAGCGGGGATACAACGTTATCTTTTAGGACAGCTTCAGCCGTTTTATACAATTTCCCATTTTTCATATCCACCCATAGTTTATCTTTTACCGAAAGAGTGAAATAGGTTTCGGCATAGGCAGATCCAGTTAAATGATTATGAATGTCACCTCCTTTAGGCATGTACATAAAAAACTGATTCAATAGCGATTCACTAGTACTGATCGTATTCAGATAGTCTCTGACTTTTATTGAGTCGGACTGAGAGTAGGCAAGGGTAGACGCTAATATGAAATAAGAAATCATACAGACTGTGCGGAAAAGGGGTTTATTTTTCATGAGCTAATACTTTTTATTTGTAGATATGGAAAAAATTAAGTCGCTGTAATTTGCATCTACTAAGTCTTCAAACGAATAAGCTCTTGTGTATCCAATTACTTCACCGCCAGGTGTAGTCACAAGTTCTCCTGTAGATTCAGCCATAAGAATGTTTGCTGATTGTGGAATATCAACTTCAAGACGCAAATTATTACCGATTATTTGAACGAGAACTCCCGAAAACTTTGATGAAGGATTCCTGTTGTCAAAACTACAGTAGGTGTTTGTGTCATCCTTAAGTACAGCAGTTACTTGAAAACCTGCTCGAGAACCGAAAAGCCATGACATATATTGTCCGGACGATAAATTGAGAGAAATTTTTTTTGTTGCCATTAGTGTGGATGTGTTAAATGAATAATTGGAGAATGAAACTGTTGATTTGTTTTATAATGTTGTAAGCATTGTTATCATTCTGGGACAGGGATAAATGTCCCATTTGTCCGTCCTTACGGAATTATGAGTGAATATGCCATTCTGCCCCTTAAAGGCTCGTTGGGTAATTTCAAAAATATCTGGGTTGTACACCTTACTGATTTGATATTTATTACAGAGGTAAGTCAACAGATCTTTGAGAGATGCTATTTGAGCATCGGTGTATCTATGGTAATAGGTGAATCCCTTGAACGGTTGGGCGAGTGTGGTAACTTCAGTTGGAGGAACTACTCCGTTTACATAATTTACATATGTCCCGTTGGGTAGCTTCGTTAACTGTCCCCAATTACAGATTTCGATGGCAACAGATTGGGAATCGAGTTTTATGTAGGGTAGTTTCATATCAGTAAATGCTTGCCCCTTCACTCCTAAATGGTAGCCCCAATATTTAGATCCGAAACATTGAATGATATCACCATCTTTTTCATTTGCACTTTTTACATTGCCGGCAATAACAAATGCGGTGGCAATTTTTGAACTGTCATTTTGCCATCCTTTTGCAGTGTTTATAGCACTTGGGCTTCCTGCAGTATGATGTAAATAAACTTGATTCTTAACCGTATCTTCTTTGAAATATTGAGTGTCGGCAAAGTTCATTTGTATGATTTTACTAATATCAAGTGCCATGACTTTTATTTTTTAGGTTAGTGACTCATTTTAGATAATGTCAAGAAAGCTGTTGTCTTAACACTGCCTCATATCCTTCCACAATAAGCTTTAATCCTTCGGAAGATTCTTGAGGTGAAATAGTGATTTCGAGTTTTCCTGTGTTGCTTTTTGTTTTTTTATTAAACACCCCGTCACTTTTCTTATTTGGAAAACTTAGTTGTAATTCGCCGTCAATAATTTCCATTTCGAATTCGGCCGTTAGTGTGGCTTTTTCAATTTGTGACATAGATAATGGTACCAAAGTAATAAGCGGTACTTGTATCTTGGTTTGTTCTACTTTACCATCGGAGTTCAAAACCGGATATTCCAAAATAACATTTTTGGGAACCAAAGTACTTCTGGTTGTTTTGTCCGATTCTTCAGAGGTTGTTTCTTCGAAATATTTATCCAGCAAGTCCACATTTTTATCCATAAGTGTATTGCTGGCACTCATAATCGCTTCGTGTATTGCCTTTACAAATGCTTTAAAACTTATCATGTTTTTATAGGTCTAATTATTTGGACGGTGTTCGTTTCAATTCTTCAAATTTTTTCATTGTTTTTTCAATAATAGGTTTGCTTTCAAGTGCAAGCCCTACTGATGATTGGCAATTCGGACATACAAATTGAACTCCTGCAATTAACTGTTTAGTTTCAAACGGAATTTTGGTGTGACACACCGGACAAGGGAGTTGTTGTTCAAACATACTTAGAAAAATTTTGACTGTTTTTATTTAGTAATTAATGCTTGTTCTTTTTTAGGTAACGGTTGAATAGCTTTGGAGTACAAATCCAGAATGGTGAGAACTCCTACAGGTAGTGGAAGTGGTCCCGCATTGATGTTTACGGTAAGCCGGCTTGACGACTGGCTTTTATACTGTCCTTGCCGCGGGTTGCATCCTTCATCGCGTTTACTGCTTATTTTACCATTTAATTGTGCTTTTTTATCTATAATCCCTTTTCCCTTTTCGGTATTGTAAGATGTTACTGAGGTGATTTCCATATCAAAATCCACCGTCACCTTGTCTATTGCTAAAGAATTAATAGGGATAAGGCAGAGTAATGGAATGGAAAAGGTCATTTCGGTTTTTTTGATATAATCAGAATCATCTGGTTCTTTGGATGGATCTGCGACTCCTTTAACCATCACCATTTCAATCATTACCGGTTCATAGGTGCTGGAAGTGTCTTTTTTTGTGAAACAGTAATCCAACAAAAAGCGTGTCTGTCCGGTTACCATCACTACATTCGCCTTTGATGCAGCCACCAAAGGTGCGCTGATGATTGATTCTATGTTCAATTCCGAACTATAGTTAGGGTTAAAAGGCTGATTGAGATTCTCCGGCATATCAAATTGTTTTAGATAAGAGTTAGTCTCCAGAAAAAGACTAACTCTTAGATTTTTTTAATTTAAAGTAATAGGCTGAATGCATTGTGTAAATGCTTCGATGATTGTATTGACACCTTTGGGAACAGGCAATTGCCCTGCATGAACATTCACAGTATATTTAGCCGAATTGCTTTTTTCATAATGGGTATTGTGCGTTGACGAATCTTTGGAATCGTAACTTGCACTTCCTTTCACGGTTACTGAAAATGGTCCCCAACCTGCTTTTGCTTCAAAACTACCTTCCGACTTCATTTCTTTTGAAGAAGTATCGGTTTGTTCTTCAGAAAAGCTGGATTTTACTTCCATTTCGAAAGTAATATCCACAGTTTCCACAGCCAACGAATTGATCGGGATAATGGTCAACATAGGTAAATTAAACTGTGTCGTTACATTTTGAATAATGGCTGGAGTTGCATCAATTTTATCAACGGCAGTAACGGCTTGAACCGCAGGCGTTGTAGCTGTTGCAGGAACGCCTGTAACAGCAGCAACGGCTGGGACTCCCTTTGTGCCCGGTGTGATAACGGCTCTTGTTAACGACATGACAATCATAATAGGAGCATACTCATCATGTTCGGGAACTGCTGGAGTTCCTATTTTTTCGGGAACAGCCGGTGTGGTACCGGTTGCGGGAATAGCTAAAGCACCCAGAACCTCAGCTTTTGCGGGTAAGTGGCTTTTAATAAAACATGTATCCAACAAAAACTTAGTTTGTGTAATTGCCATTGCAGCATTTGCATTAGCGGCAGCATTTAAAGGTCCACCGATTAATGCTTCCATGGGTAGCCCTGAAAATTGTTGGGCCATTGATAATAAACCTGATTCCATAATGATTGTTTTTAAATTTGTAATTGAATTTTCATTATTTAAACAAATATGATTATTGTAATTTCAATTGACCGAAATAAAGATAATTATCCAATTTCAGTTCTCTATTTTTTTTGTTTATATCATAAATAAAATAAGAAACAATGTGATGATCACCCAAACTAGATCAAGCAATAGTATAAATCTAATATTTACACAACTTAATCGCTTGCACTTTTTTTCATTCGGATAAAATCTAACCAATAACCTCTGTTTCATTTTTAATATTTAAAATCATGAGTGTCCACTTAAAATATTGTAAAGTTCTTTGAAGTCACTAAATGTCTGCATTTTATAAGCATTTTTATTGCGTGTCGACTTGAATTTTTTATCTTGCTCTAACTGGTTAAATTTAGAGCAATGTATTCAAAGAAGTATATTTTTAGTCAACTAATTGATTTTCTT
>Ga0209511_1000065_pt1 | contig 158578 bp, 110 predicted proteins | sample SSSSmetaG_FD_184141 | JGI IMG/M metagenome (GOLD analysis project Ga0209511, IMG submission 184141) | Glacier valley bacterial and archeal communities from Borup Fiord, Nunavut, Canada, to study Microbial Dark Matter (Phase II) - ​SSSS... | ecosystem: Environmental > Aquatic > Freshwater > Ice... | reverse complement strand
CTGGCACCATCAGAAGTACGGCCGTAGGAAATGTCAATGTTCTGAACACCATAGTTCAGGGAATCAACCATTACTAAAGTTGGATTGTATAAGCCGAGGTGCTCACCAGAGGCCGACATCTTGAAACCCGTATGAAGACCCGTTGCCTTGCCGTCCGCCCAGATAAGCAGATAGCCCTTGGAAGGGATCAGGATACTTTGGGGAATTTGCCATTTATTGGGGGTATTTGCATCGTCAGTCAGGTAATAGCCATTCAAATCAACAGACACATCTCCCGCATTGTAAAGCTCCACCCAGTCGGAATTTGAACCATAATCAGGATCGGAATTCACCGTAACATTGGAAGCCAGAAATTCATTGATGTAAATTTGGGAAAAACTGGAGGGAGCCAGGAATAAAACCAAGGCAAAAGAAAGGAGTGTTTTCTTGAACATGGGAAAAAAAATAATTAAACAAAATAAAGATCTTTGACGTTTTGTTTTGCAAAAGGTTCAAAAGTAAGTAAAATTATATATAAAAAGGGCCTGCAAAGTTTTTCTAAGCAGGCCCTAACCAAAAAAAACCTATTTTAACAACCTAAAACTATTAAACAACATTTACATAATTTTGTTCAACTGCTTTCCAGTCAAGCACCTTCCAAAAAGCATTGATGTAATCTGGTCTACGGTTCTGATACTTCAGATAGTAAGCATGTTCCCAGACATCGAGGGTAAGAATGGGATGACCACTACAACCGGATCCAGGCATCAAGGGATTATCCTGGTTGGGCGTAGAGCAAATATCAAGAGAGCCGTCGGCACTGACACACAACCATGCCCAACCAGATCCAAATCTACTTACAGCAGCCTTATTGAACTCTTCCTTGAAATTGTCCAGACTCCCCCACTTAGTCTCAATCTCAGATTTCAGCTTGCCCGATGGATCGAGAGAAGGTGTCGGTGAAAGCAAATTCCAGAAAAGCGAGTGATTGAAATGACCACCAGCATTGTTGCGAACAACGACACTGTATTTATCAACATTTCGTATAATATCTTCGAGGGTTTTTCCTTCAGCATCTGTGCCAGCTATGGCAATGTTGAGATTATTTACATAAGCCTGATGGTGTTTGCTATGATGTATTTCCATTGTTTGAGCGTCAAAGCTCACTTCTAATGCATTATATGCGTATGGTAATTCGGGTAGTTTGAATGACATAGTTGTAGTGTTTAATAGATTATCTAATAATAAAAGCTAATCATACTATCTTTGTATTTGATTATCTGATACAAATTTACTACTTTTGTTGAATATAACAAGCTTTTACTTGTTATATTACTAACTATTTTTGCTATGAATAGTACACAAGAACATATACTACTGACTATCAAACTAAAAGGTCCACAAAATGTATCTGATTTGGCGAAGATTGCTGGAATCACCAAAGAAGGTATGCGCCAACAACTGGAGAAATTGGAAAAGGAAGGTTACATTCTTTTTAAATCGGTTTCTAAGGGTGTGGGTAGACCAACAATCTTATACGATCTGGACAAAAAAGGACGGACCCAGTTCCCGGATGCACATACCGGACTTGCCGTACAGCTCTTGGAGTCCATCAGTGCGGTGTTGGGGCAAGAAGCCATTAATCAAGTTGTAGCATACAAACAGAAAAATGATCTGATGAAATACGCCAATGCTCTGGAAGGTCAAAAAACCATTCAAGGCAAACTGGAAAACCTCACAGCTATTCGATCAAATGAAGGATACATGGCCGAATGGGGTGAAAATACAGATGGTTATTTTTTTATTGAAAACAACTGTCCAATTTGTACTGCCGCCATGAAATGCGATGGATTTTGCCAGGCTGAACTTCAGAATATCCAAAAACTGCTGGGAGAAAAAATTCAGGTTGAGCGTACAGACCATGCTGTAAAAGGAGATCGTCGATGCACCTATACTATAAAGGATAAATAAGTTTTCACTTACACTTTAGTGCACAATCACACCCACAGCCATCACAGGAATTAGCCTTCTTTCCCGGCTTCATTTTTTTAAAGATTCTACTTATTGTAAAAAAAAATGCAGCTCCCACTACAGTAATCACGATGATTATTTGTACCATTTTTTACCTCTTAAAAATTAAAACTAAACCGGGCAATCCCTGACAGCGCATTATTCAAGTGCATATCGGTACCTGCAGGATGTATGATATATTGAAGATCCGGTTGAAAATAAAGTTGCTCTGTCAGCTGAACCTTATAAGTCAGTTCAATGGTGGTTTCACTGGAAAAAACGCCACTTCTAAACCCCGCACGAGCCAGCGCTAGTCCAAGTATATCATTGGAACGTGCAATTATCAAACCCTGGTAATTCAGGCCAAAGCCCCAATAATTAAAATTGGTATTTTTAGATGATGGACTCCATGCCAACTGAGCAAAAGCGGAAAGTTTTTTTCCATCATCATTTTCAAAAAAAGTTTGATCTGCTACCATATAAACCCCATAATTCTCATGTGAAAGCGATTCGAGAGCATCAGCCGGATTATTCCTACCATAATGATTGTGATAATAAGCACCTAATTTAAAAATTCCTGTTAGCGATTCGGGTAAAAAAGGGCTCATTGCCCATTCAGACACCAACAAATAGCCTTCATTGGGATCCAACGTCCAGGAAAGATTGGGCGTATTGTGCTTATAACCTTCAGGTAACCCATCAAAAATAGCCACTTTTCCACTCAACTGGCCCGTGAAGTCATACTGAAACAGCCACCCTAAAGCGGTGAGAGGAAATATTGGAGAAGGGATGTTGTTGGCAATGGTAGAATGAACGCCAAAAGAACTATTCAAAAATAAACTGGAGTTTACACTGGACGCAAATTCAGCATTCAAATCCTGAACACCTATAATTGAGCTGAATTTGCCAAAACACTGACGATACCACAATTCATGGACATACGTTAAGTTTCCGGCTTCAATATTGGACACTATCTGAAAGTCTCCGGTATAGGTTTCAGAAGGTCTCCCCCCATGTGTATTGGAACCATTGATATAAAACTGACCCCCTTTCCAGAAACCGGCCTTTTCCATATTGAAAGTAACACCGATATTAGCCATACCCAAATAGGTTCCTCCCTTTTGGATGCCACCGGAAAAATTCCTAAATCCATCGCCCACATAAGAGGCTTCAAAAGAAAATGGAGACTCTGGATCTGCAGGTTGAGCCTGAGCGACCAGCTGGTTACTCAGGAGGTAAAAGAAACTACTTACGACTAACAAATGATACCTCATATTTGACACTTATATTTGATAGGACAAAAGTAGATCACCGCCTTAAAACATGAAATCCCCAATAATAGCGAAAATCAATTTTGATACTCACTATTAATGGGGACTGTATGGTTGATTCTGATACATCCTTTAGGTGACAGTGTCCCTACTCCTCAACCTCAGTATCTGTTAAAATTAAACGGAGGGATGTATTTTTAGTAATGTAAGCCCATGCCCAGTTCACAAAAATAAGCACTTTATTTTTCACACTCAGGATAAGCATCAAATGCAAAAACATCCACATCAGCCACGCTACAAAACCCTTAAAATGCATGTGTGCAAAATCCACAACTGCTTTATTGGTCCCAACAGTTGCCATTGAACCGAAATCATGGTATTCGTAATCTATCGGGTGATTTGATTGGTTCATAGCTTTCAGATTCCTGGCCAGGTTTTTAGCCTGATTGATGGCGACATTGGCTACCTGAGGATGGCCCCTGGGGTAACGTGGCGTTTCCATATAAGCTATATCACCCAAGGCAAATATATTAACACATTTCTGAAGCTGATTTATACGGTTTACTTTCAAACGATTACCTGGACCAAACATTGTTCTGGACAGACCATCGATCTTATTTCCGGTAACACCGGCCGCCCATATAACCGTTTTTGTTTTGATGACATCCCCATTGCCCAGGATCAAGTTTGTTCCATCATAATCCTTAACCATTGTTTCGGTCATAACAGTTACACCCATTTTTCTCAAATATTTTTCTGATTCCGCTCTGGATCTGTCTCCGAAGTTATTCAAGGTATGTTTGGTACCTTCAATCAAGATAATCTTAAACCTGGAAAAATCGATTCTAGGATAATCTTTCGGCAAAATATTTTTCTTGATTTCAGCGAATGAACCGGCAAGTTCAACACCGGTAGGTCCAGCTCCAATGATGACAAGATTTAAGTAACTTTGCTTTTCTTCTTCGGTAGCAGAAATAATTCGCTCAAAATTTTTCAGAACATGATTACGAATTTTTATTGCATCGTAGGTCGTCTTGAGTGACAACGAATTTTTTTTGATATTCTCATTTCCGAAATAGTTGGTGGTACAGCCCATCGCTATCACCAAATAATCATAATGAAATTCACCGATGGTCGTCTTAATTTTCTTTTTTATCTTATCGACGCTCAGCAACTCGGTCAAACGAATCTGAACATTCTTTTTGCCGTGAAATATGTTTCTTAGTGGAAATGAAATACTGGATGGCTCAATTTGGGAGGTTGCAACCTGATAAAACAATGGCTGGAACTGATAATGATTGATTTTATCTATCAATAGAACATCAAATAAACTCTCATCCAAATTTTTAACAAACTGAATTCCTGCAAATCCCCCTCCTACAACGATTACCTTTTTTTTCTTTTTCATGAAAATGTCATCCTAAGTGTAATACAAATACCTATCTACCTTATACGCACCTCTGCGTTTCTGAAACCTGATTCTAACAAAACAATTCCCAGATTTTGGGAATAAAAACAATTAATCCTATGATGACTGCAGTTATTGCTGCAACCAAAACCCCGGCAGCGGATACATCTTTGATCTTTTTGATCCAGTTATGCTTTTCCGGGGAAATAAAATCCGAAATATTTTCTATGGAAGTATTGATAGCTTCAAGCGCTATGACAAAACCGATTGCAAAGACGACGGCAATCCATTCAACGACTGATAGACGAAAAAAAATACCTGCAATAACGACACATACTGTCACAAAGAGATGTATTTTTGCATTCGGTTCCTCTCGAACCAATATTTTCAATCCGTTCAACGCGTATCCAAAACTTCTTATTCTTTTCTTTATAGAAAAACCTTGTTGCTTCATAAAGTTGCTTTCTTCGGAATCAGCGAAAGTCAATGGCATCCTATGATGCTTCAAACCAAATTTGGCCTTTATTGGTTAAATTTGTTTAAAATTGTTTCCGTATGCAAAGATAATCATCCTTTTCTTTATTTGAAAATTTAACATCCCCGATTTATCACAATCTAAACTATAATTTGAGATAATGCATCACTTTTCTAATCAGCAAACTCTTATTAATGGGTTTACTAATGAAATCATTACAACCACAATCAAAAACTTTTTTAATTTCATCATCTGAGGTAAATGCCGTTTGAGCAACAACAGGCAAATTGGGTGAAAATTCTTTAATTTGTATGGTCGCTTGAAAACCATCAAGTTCAGGCATTTTTAAATCCATCAGGATCAAATCCAGATTGGGTATTGTATGGCACGCATACACAGCTTCAACTCCATTAACAGCTCGGATTATATTCAGTTTCAAACTTGACAGCATGGCAACCAGCAACATATAATTAGAATCCTCGTCTTCAGCTATCAAAACCGTTTTGGATTCTCTGTTTTTACTATTAGAACTATTTTCCTCCTTTAATTCAGCCAAGGTCTGTTGACTGACTTTTTTATATGGAAGGGTAAAATAAAAAGATGAACCTTTTCCCGGTAACGATTCAAGCCATATCTTTCCTCCCATCAGCTCAATATAGGATTTGGTGATGGATAGACCCAATCCCGAACCTCCAAACTTACGAACGGAATTGTATTCTATTTGACGAAATCGCTTAAATATCTCTTTATGCATTTCAGGAGGAATACCTATACCTGTATCTTTAATACAAAATTCCAAAAGACCATCTTTGAGCTCATACCTATAATCGATGCATCCTTCGTCCGTAAACTTTACAGCATTGCCAATCAGATTGCTCAATATTTCATTCAGCTTAGCACTATCGGTGACTATATCAGCATCTTCATCCGAAAGGGACGTCTGATAGGTCATTACAAGTTTTTTGACTTCCACTTTTACCAAAAAATGATCGTATAAACGTCTGAAAATGGAATTCAGGTTCAACTCATTTACATTTATTTGTTCCTGACCTGCTTCAACAGTAGCCAGAGTAATGATATCCGTAATGATGGAAAGTAGTTGCTCGCTGCTCTTTATGATGATATCCGTAAAAATATTTCGTTTTTCAATGGGTAGATCCGGATCATTTAAAAAGCTGGAGAATCCTACAATGGCATTCATCGGAGTTCTGATCTCATGCGACACATTGTGCAGGAATGCCGTTTTCAGGTGATCGTTCTCTTCTGCTTGCTCTTTGGCTACTATTAAATCATTGAGAATTATCTTTTTTTGAGTTATATCCTCCATGAGAATCACGAAGTTACTAATGGTGGTACCATCTTCCATGAAGATGGGTGAAACAACCACATTCTGGAAAATTTTAGTATGATCTTTTCTTACATTTTCTATTTCTTCAGACCATACTTTTCCATTTGTAAGACTTTTCCACATATCTTCAAAATAATTCGGAATCTTACTATTTGCAATGTACATCTTGAGACTCATGCCATTCACTTCTTCCGGAGTGTAGTACATTTCCTCCGTAAATTTGGTATTCACAAACTCAATGATACCCTTCGCATTGGTGATAATGATTGAAGTAGGATTCTGTTCAACGGCTTTACTCAATTTTCTCAGTTTTTTTTCTGCCTCCTTTTGTTCCGTCAAATCACGAATAACAAGGCTTGACCTAATTTGTCCGTCAATATTCTTAAAATTGGCAATTGAAAGTTCGCCTGGAAACTTCACTCCTCCATTTTTGATAAAAGTCAACTCTGCTTTGGCTCTACCTTTCCGGTTCATTTCCGCCAAAAGTGTTTCATAACGGGAATCGTTTATATTCACCAATGCAGATTTTCCTTTTTTACATAGTTCTTCCTGCGTCATATTGAATAATTCACATGCAAAGCCGTTGGCTGACAAAACATTGCCATTTGGAATAGCTAATAAAATAGCCACAGATGTATTATCAAAAATGGAGCGATACAACTCTTCACTTTCACGTTGGGCAGCAAGCGCTATTAAGCGTTCCTCCTGCGTCTTTTTATTTTCAAGGACTCTTTCTATGGTATGCGCTATACCCCGAAGATGGTTGGGAGACTTAATAATATAGTCTGAGGCGCCCATTTTTATAGCTTCGATGGCAATTTCTTCAGAGCCGGTACCCGTGACAATGATCACAGGTGTTTCAGGTGTTTTCTTCTTCACCACTTTCAAGACTTGTAAACCATCAAATCCAAGTATATTAAAATCGCTCAAGATTAAATCAAATTGACTTTCTGATAAATATTTTTCAAATGCTTGACGGTTATCAGCTTCAAAAACCTCATATTCAGAATGCTCCCTTAAAAGGGCATCACGTACCAACAATCTGTCGTGAAGATTATCATCAATATGGAGAATACGAATCATAGCTTTAGGTGTTATTCTATTTTAATTGTTTATTCATTTATGCCAGGTGCAATAACATTTAAGGTAAACCAATAATCTTGAATTTTCTTGACGACTTCAACGAATCCTTCAAATGAAACAGGTTTCAACAAATAACTGTTTGCACCTATATCGTAGCTCATTGCACGATCTCCATCATCTTTTGATGACGTTAGTATAACCACTGGTATGCGCTTTAATACTTGTGTCATTTTTATCTGGCGCAGCACTTCAAATCCATCCATACCAGGCATCTTCAAGTCCAGCAAAATCAAAGCAGGCAAAGGATATTCCTCTCTGTCGCTAAACATCCCTCGTCCGAAAAGATATTCCAAGGCCTCTTCGCCATTTTGGGCAATATTGATTTTATTTTGAAGTTTTGCAACCCGAAAAGCATCAAGCGTAAGTACCACGTCCATTTGGTTGTCATCAACCAATAAAATATGCACCTTTTTTTCCATTTTATTCTATATTTTTAGTCTCTGGTAATTCGACATAAAACACACTTCCTTCTCCTAAAACAGATTCAACCCAGACTTTACCATGAAGCATGCTAACAGCTTTACGCACGTTAGCAAGACCAATTCCAGTACCCGGGTATTCCTTTTCATTGTGCAAACGTTGAAACAGGGTGAAAATCCGTTCCTTAAATTCAGCGGAAATGCCAATCCCATTGTCAGAGACCTTAAAAATCCATCTTGAATCAAGTTGTTCAAAATGTATGCCAATTTTTAAAACAACATCCTTACGTCTGTATTTGATTGCATTATCGATGAGATTGGTAAATATCTGCCTCAACATGCTTTCATCACTTTGTATAACAGGATATTGTTCATCATTGTTTACTTCAGCACCAATCTCATCTATTTTTTGTTTAAAATCAGTCAGAATTTCTGCAATAAAATGGCTCATGTTTACAGGTTTTAAATTCAAATTTTTCATTCCGAGCCGGGAATAATCTAGCAGGTCATTTATTAGCTGTTCCATACGAACACTCGCTTCAACAATAAAATCAAGGTACTGGCGTCCTTCATCATTCAAAAATTCACGGTGGCGACTTGACAATATCTCAGAAAATCCATAAATAGCCCTGAGTGGAGCTCTAAGGTCGTGCGAAATGGAGTAACTAAATGATTCCAACTCCTTGTTGATGAGTTCAAGTTTAGTTGTTCTTTCTGATACGCGATCCTCCAGAGTCTTATTTAAATACTTAATTTCCATTTCCGCTTTCGAACGCTCAGATATATCAATAACTACAGCAATGCGCGCCTTTTTTCCCAAATAAATCAAATCGTGGGAAACAATAATGGCTGTAATAACAGTACCGTCTTGCTTCATGTGGTGCCAGCTATCTGAATAGGCATATCCATTAAGCTGATGGATCCTTTCAATGACGCTACTTCTTTCCTCAAGTGGGTATATATCGGATAAATTCATTTTCAATAGTTGTTCTTCCTGATAGCCATAATAATTCTTAAACGTCTCATTAACAGATACTATTTTCAAAGTATCAGCATCATATATATACATTGGAGCTGGGTTAGATTCATATAAATAACGATAGCGCTCTTCATTTAGGCGTAAGGTTTGCTCTGCTAGCTTTTTTTCATTTAGCTCGTCAATAATTTTATCATTGATTATCAACAATTCGTTGGTTCTTTCTAAAATCTTTAACTCGAGAATTTTATTTATTTTTTTCTTAGCGATAAATTCTTTTTGAATTAAAAAAAGGAATAAGATGAATAAAAAAAGGATGACACCAAAAACGTATATCATATTTCTATTGTTGTCAATGAACAAATCCTTGCCATTAACACTATCCGATTGTTGAGCTATAGCCTGAATGCTAAGTGCGAAACTTAAAAATAGAGCATAGAATATGCGAATCAACATTTTCATATTTTTAATCTTGCTTGTGTAGTTGAATTTCAAAAGGCAAGATTATTTTAAACTCACTACCTTTACCAACGACACTTTCTACGTAAATTGTTCCACCATGTTTTTCTATAAATTCTTTACAGAGCAATAAACCGAGTCCTGAACTGGGTTCACCATTGGTACCCAAACGGTTTGTTTGAACATCCAGTTTAAATAAATTACCTAACATTTCCTGGCTAATTCCAATACCAGAATCCTTAACCGATATTTCAACACTTTTATCAGTGAGAACTTTAGCAGAAACACTTATTTTCCCACATTTTGGAGTAAATTTTACCGCATTTGAAACCAAATTCCTAATTACGGTCTGGAGCATGTTATTATCGGCACAAATCTCAATGGTATCGGGTATATCGTAAGTAATTGAAATACCCTTACTTCGGGCAGGCTCCATTGAAATGCTTTCATCTATTAGCTGAAGCAATGGCCACACTTCCGGGTTAAAAGGTATTGTACCTTGTTGCATTTTTGACCACTGCAGCAAGTTCTCGAGGAGGCGATATAGGTTGGTAGCGGAATCCCTCATGGTTTCCGAATAATTTTGTATTTCTTCGATGGTCAAATTTTGTATGTCAAGTGACATTATTTCTGTAAATCCCAAAAAAACGCTGAATGGACCACGTAAATCATGGGCAATAATTGAAAAAAATTTGTCTTTTGTGGCATTAATTTCTCGCAATTGAGATTCGCTCTGCTTTAATTCTATTTCTGTATGAATTCGTTCGGTGATATCCTGGTTTATTCCAAATAGTTTGATTGTCTTCCCTTTGTCATCTTTTACAATAGCAAAACGTACCGTAATATATCCTACTTCTCCGTCAAAATATAGAATTCGATGCTCAAATTGTCGAACGTAATCAGGTTCAGCTGTTTCTATTGATTTATTGATTTCTTTACCTACTATGGCTAGCTCTTCGGAATGGACAAAACGTTTTGCATAATCTGCTGATGACATCGTAAACCCACCAACTTGACTGGCATTTGTTCTAAAGATGGAATAAAACAAATCGTTAAATGTAAATAAGTCATTGGCAACATCGTATTCCCACGAACCAAGATGTGCTATTTTCAAAGCTAGTGAAAGTTTGGTTTGGCTATCTTTAATAGCTTCTTCTGCGAGTTTTCGTTCGGTCATGTCACGCGCAACTCCTAAAACACCGATTAATTTCCCATTTGAATTGTACATTGGTGTTTTGATGGGTTCTATTAGATGTCGTTGGCCATCATCTACAAAGGTAACCCACTGTTCATTACTTGTCGGTTTACCATTTGCAATAGCAATGCGATCGTGCTCGCGGAAAAAATCAGCAAGTTCACTATTAACAAAGTCATAATCTGTTTTTCCGATAATATCGGATTCTTTCGCACCGAAATAACGCTCAAACATGGTATTGCATGAAAGGTAAACGCCATCTACATCTTTCAACCAAATAAGGTCAGGTATTGTTTGTACCAAGGTGTTTAAAAAAGCTTCCCTTTCTTGCAGCGCTTCTTCGAAAATTTTTTGTTCGGTAATATCATGTGCAATCCCAATAAGAGAAAGAACTTGCCCTTTACTATTTAATATAGGTGATGAACTTGAAGTGTACCATCTCCATTGACCATTTTTGTGTCTGATTCTGTATTCAACTCCACTTAGCTTTTCTCCTGTCTGAAAATTCCGTTTGATGACAGAACTTAAACGATCAATATCTTCGGAATGTATGAAAATTCTAAATGAATTCCCAATTACTTCAGTTAAATCGTGTCCGAGCTGTTCTGTCCAATTCGGTGAGGTATAAGTTAAAATCCCATCCACAGTTATGTTGTAAACTATATCGTTTGCACATTCCACGAACGAGCGAAAACGTTCTTCACTCATACGTTGTGCTTCTTCGGCTAGCTTACGATCAGTTATGTCGGTAAATGAAGTGATGGTCTTTTTGCAGGATTCAATTACAGAAACAGACATTAGTCCATGCCGAAATTCTCCATTTTTTTTATAAAAAACAAATTCATACTTTTCTGGAGCATCCGCAGGGTTACCAAGTCTAAGACGGTTGTATTCAATAAGTCGATTTCGTTCCTCTACCGGGATTTTTTGCACCCAATTAGTACCAATCAGTTCTTCTTTAGAATAACCGCTCATTTTACAAAAAGCATCGTTTACCATCGAAATATTTGCATCAACTTCAATTATCGCAATTGCAGCAGAGCTAAATTCAAATATAGACTTAAATAACTCTTCACTTTCACAAAGCAAAGTGTCTTTACTATTTTTGGACCTGTTAATTTTCGCCATATCGAGGACCCTTTTACGTTAATGGTAAAGCTGAAATTTAGTTCCTTTTATCTTTTTTTTATTATTATTATAATGATTAAAAGGAACAATAAGTTCAGTGAATTACAAAAAAAAGCCCTGCGAAAGTATCTCTATCAACTCGCAGGGGCATTTTCACGGAATCAGATCCGTTGTAATCTATAATTCCTTAGAACCATCGAACATAACATAAATCCTGACGATGAGGCAGATCTGGATTTTTTGGGAACATTCTGAAGGAATAGCTGAACATTCCAGCTTTACGAAGCATATATTCCACTTCGAAAGTAAGTACTCCCTTATTTGAATTCACCTGATTTAGTTCAATTGTTTTTATAATGTGAGAACCATCCGATTTTAAAAAACTGATAACCAATTCTACACCAATACCATTAAGAGGAACATTACTAAGAGTAACGCCAATGGTATATGGTTCACCAACCTTTGGGTTATGCATGAATTTTTCGGGAACATTTTTTGATGTCACCTGAATACTATCCCAACAATCAACCAACTCTTCTTTCCATGCGGAAATTTCCTTCGCTTTTGCAAAGTTATTTTCAGTTAGATGAACCGAACGGCTTGACAATTTTGTATAGAATTGATTGATGTAATCGTCAAGCATTCTCTTTGTTGTGAATCGAGGAGCAATCTTTGCAATGGAATTTTTAATATACATCACCCATTCTGGAGAGTAAGCTTTATCTTTCCTGTTAAAATACAAAGGAATGATTTCGTTCTCAAGCATACTATAGATTGTCACAGCATCCAATTGATCCTGATATTCATTATTCTGATAGGTATTTTTTTCTGTGATAGCCCAACCTGCACCTTTCACGTAACCTTCCAGCCACCAGCCATCCAATATGGAGAAATTAAGCACACCGTTCATTTCCGCTTTTTGTCCAGAGGTACCAGAAGCTTCAAGAGGACGAGTTGGCGTATTCAACCAAATATCAACCCCAGAAATAAGGCGTTTAGCCAATGCCATATCGTAATTTTCAAGAAAAATAATCTTACCCTGGAAATCTGGTAATTTGGAAATTTCCACAATGCGCTTGATCAAGCCCTGTCCCCCTCCATCAGCGGGATGTGCCTTTCCAGTGAAAACAAACTGAACAGGTCGTTCCGGATTGTTGACAATTTTAGAAAGACGATCCAAATTGGTAAACAAGAGGTGAGCTCTCTTGTATGTTGCGAAACGACGTCCAAAACCGATAATCAAAGCATTTGGATTAATTCTTTCCAATATGGCCATCACACGAGTTGGATCACCTTGTCCCTGAAGCCAGTTTTCTTTATATTTGGCACGAATATATTCAATCAGTTTTTGTTTAAGTACCTGTCGCGTTTCCCAAATTTCCTCATCACTGACCTGATAAATTTTTTCCCAATGTTTGCCATTTGATTGATCAGACATCCATTCAGGTCCAAAAAATCTATTGTACAGTTTTTGCCATTCCGAGGCTGTCCAGGTTGGCATATGCACCCCATTGGTTACATAATTGACATGGAGTTCCTCTGGAAAATAACCTTTCCAAATAGGATTGAACATTTCTCGTGAAACTTTTCCATGCAACCAACTAACGCCATTCACTTCCTGGCAGGTATTGCATGCAAAAACACTCATTGAGAATTTTTCGTGTGTATTACCGGAATTCTCGCGACCCAGATCCATAAATTCATCCCAAGAGAGACCCAATTTAGCGGGATAGGCACTCATATATTTTGAAAATAATCCTTCTTCAAACTGATCGTGTCCGGCTGGAACTGGTGTGTGAACTGTATACAATCCAGAAGCACGAACCACTTCTAATGCTTGTGAGAAAGACAGTTTTTGTTGTTCTATCAAGTCTACCAAACGTTGAGCATTGATTAAAGCAGCATGACCTTCGTTGCAGTGATACACTTGCTTTTTAATGCCTAGAGCATTTAGAAGTTTAATACCACCAACTCCAAGGAGATATTCTTGTTTCAGGCGATTTTCCCAATCTCCTCCGTATAACTGAGCAGTAATCTGCCTGTCATATTCACTGTTTTGCGGATGATCTGTATCCAACAAATACAAGGGTATACGGCCAACTGAGACTTTCCATACATTGCAATATACCTGATACCCTGGAAAATCCAATGTCAATTCAAAAGGATTGTCGTGCTCATCCTTCAGCTGTACCAAAGGAAGCATATTGAAATTCTGAGGTTCATAAATGGCAATCTGTTGTCCTTCCATGGACAAAGCCTGTGTAAAATATCCATTCCTGTATAAAAAACCTACTGCAACCATATTCACATTGCAATCCGAAGCTTCTTTCAGATAATCACCAGCCAGAACACCGAGGCCTCCGGAATATATTTTCAGAATATCAGTCAGCCCATATTCCATACTAAAATAGGCCACACTTGGCTTATTACTATCAGTTGGAGTATCCAAATAGTTTCTAAACTCGGTGTAAACCTCATTCAGACGATTCATAAATCCTGGATTAGCGACCAAGTCTTCCAGATTCTGATAATTGGTATTTTCCAACATCACAATGGGATTTCCTCCATAAGCTATCTCATATTCTGCATCTACTTCACGAAACAGGTTCACTGCTTCGTAATTCCATGTCCACCAAATATTTTGTGATATCTCCTGCAACTTTTCCAACCCGGGGGGCATGGTCGACTTTACGATCACATCGGCCCATTGAGCCTGATTGGCATTATTAACTTTTACCTTCATACAATTGGATAATTATTTAGCGCTATTTATTTACCTATTAAACTCTTTTTCTACTATTTTGTAAGGCTATATGATAAGCCAGATTATAAGCAGAAATAAATTCGGACCATAAAGCTTTCGTAGAAAGATCTTTAGCCTTTTCCCGTATTAATTCTTGTTCCGTTTCACTCTTTCCGGTAAATTCCAGCATGATCAAAGCAATTTCTTTAACAACGTCCAGTACATTGTGGTCTGATCGTGACACCACCGCCACGCCATCCGAAATACTAATCTGATCGCCCTCCTGTATGGCCCAAGAACCAAATCCGGCTAGATTGGTGGTAATAGTTGGTACAGAAAAAGCAATGCTTTCTAAAGGTGTATACCCCCAAGGTTCATAATAAGACGGGAAAACCGTCAGGTCAAAACCTGGAAGCAGATCGTAATAGGACTTATTAAAAATACCATCCTTTCCGTTCAGATAACAAGGTACAAAAATTATTTTTACCAAATCCTTTTCCAGATTTTTAAATCCTCTGAACTTAATCATATTTAAAACACGATCAGATTCAATATGGTTCAACCAATGAGGAGTAAATGGAAAATAAATTGGACTTTCTGGTTTTAATTCCGGATGAGCAAGCCTCTCCAGAACTTCTTGCCTTGGTGCACTCACATCAGCGGGTACCATTATAAAGGCAACCACTTCCCGTTCCATCGAGGGTTGTTTTATTAACGTATTCAGGGCATCAATAAAAACATCGATCCCTTTATTTCTAAATTCATACCGTCCACTTATACCTATAAATAAAGGGTCTTCGGACAGGCTGCAACCCAAAATTGATTCAGTCACTCTGGTGAGCGATTCACGGCTCTCTTGTCTGGCCAAAAGGGCCTTTTTGCCCTTGGGTACAAATTGATCTTCAAAACCATTGGGAGTAACCACATCGGGTTGCTTTTCAAGCAACTGCAGACATTCAGTAGCTGTAATGCTACTTACGGTGGTAAAACTATCGGCTTGATTGGCTGCAATCTTTTCCACGGAATGTTTTGAAATCATATTGAGTTGGCGGGCCATCTGATCACCATGATAGTCGGCAAGAAAATCGTAAAGTGGCATATTGTTTCCACAGATGGAGCGCCCCACGGAAGTGGCATGGGTTGTAAAAACTGTAGCAATTTCTGGCATATAGTGCTTGCAATATAGCAAGCCAAGGCCTGTAGTCCATTCATCAAAATGGGCAATCACATTTTTATCTAAAGTACCTGTAAACCGAGTAAAGCTTTTAATCACTTCCCCACAAGCATAAGCAAACATGCAGGATTCATCGTAATCTCCAAAACCGTTCAGTGAATCGACGCCGAACCATTTCCAAAAATCACCATATATCTGATTTTTCTGAGCGTAATACGCATCATGGTTCACCAGAATAACAATAGGCTTTCCGGGGATATCCCAGCGACCAATTCGTATACGAAGGCCATCCTGGAGCGCTTGCTTTTTCCAGGCACTCAACAACCTGGGTGATTCTACAAAAAACTGGTTTTCAGAGCCCAGATCAGGGCCTATAAAAAAGATATGATCTTTGTGTTGGAGCTGAAGAGTCTTTGCCTTCGTGGATAGAACAGTATAAATACCACCCACTTTATTGCACACTTCCCAGCTCGACTCAAAAATGTAGTCGGGACTTATATATTCATTCAGCATATGTTACAATCTTCAAACTTAAAAACACTGGAACAAAGATACTTATTTTTCAGTACGAATTAAAAAAAACGTATATTTGACTCTTAAAAATTAGACAAACTATGAAAAATTTTGCACAGATTATTCTAAACTTAATGGGCTGGAAATACGAAGCTTTAACGCCTGAGTTTGACAAATGTGTACTCGTAATAGCGCCACATACCAGTAACTGGGATTTCCTTATGGGAAAACTCGGATACTCAGCCATGGGCAGAAATGCAAACTTTGTAATCAAAAATGAATGGACTACCGGACTCCTTGGCCCCATTATTAAAAAAATTGGTGGAATCGGCGTTGACAGAAGTAAAGCCAACCGCTTTACCGACCAAATTGCAGAGATTTACAATTCCAGGGAAAAGTTCAGCTTGGCTATTACCCCGGAAGGTACCAGAAAAAGAAACCCGAAATGGAAAAAAGGGTTTTATCACATTGCCATTAAAGCTCAAGTCCCTATTGTTCTGGTTGTAATAGATTATAAAAAAAAGTACATGGCACTATTCGATGTTTTTACACCAACAGGCGATGAACAGGCTGATATCAAGGCTATACAACAAAAATACAAGGACGCAACCGGAAAAAATCCAGATCAGTTCAGTTTCGGAGATTAATAGAAAAATAGCATGAGAATCAGTCTGATACAAAACGATATCATCTGGGAGCACAAAAATGCCAACCTGATGAATTACGACAGTTTACTTTCTGGCCTGTCCGGGAAAACCGACCTGGTTGTACTGCCTGAAATGTGTACGACAGGCTTCAGCATGCTTGCTTCTGAGCTGGCTGAGGATATTGCGGGTGAATCTCTGATGGCTTTTCGCCGGATGTCCCGGGATTATGGATTTGCTATTACCGGTAGCCTCATCGGAAAGGATACAAATGCTACTTTATGTTTTAACAGGGGATTTTTCCTTCGCCCCGATGGACAGGAAACATTTTACGACAAGCGACATCTATTTAGAATGGGTGAAGAGCCGGAACATTATCAGGCTGGAAATCAGAAAATGCGAATAAACTATCTGGGATGGAATATCCGTCTCATCATTTGTTACGATCTGCGTTTCCCGGTTTGGTGTCGAAATGTGGAAAATGACTATGATTTACTGATTGTAGTGGCCAATTGGCCTGAAGTCAGAGCTCACGCCTGGCAAAGCCTGCTTATGGCCAGAGCCATTGAAAACATGGCCTATGTCTGCGGTGTAAACCGTGTAGGCACAGACGGGCTGAAAATGAATTATTCGGGAGATTCTCAATTGATCAACGCTTATGGTTCCATTCTTTCATCTATAGAGCCTGGCGAAGAAAAAATCCAGACACTGGACATCGACCTGGATTCGCTCAATCGTTTTCGCGGCAAATTTCCTGTCTGGAAAGATGCAGATACATTTGAGCTACTTTAGCGCATTTATTTAGGCCTTCGACAGGATTTCAGACCAGTCGAAGTGCCTCAAAAAAGGGAAGTTTTAAACTTATTTCTTCTTGTTTCTTTTATAGGCTATATACTTGGGTTCCATCGGTATATAATCGTTATTATCCCACAAAGTGCTGGTTATCATTAAATCTGCTGAATAACGATTACAAGCAATTGGAATGTTATGTACTCGACACTGACGCAACAACATTTGAATATCTGCTTCGTGTGGTTGAGGATTTAAATCGTCAATCAAGAAAACGGCCATATTCACTTCTTTTCGCACTACCATGGCTGCTATTTCTGCATCACCACCCAATGGGCCAGAGTTCATGCAGGTAACATCTGCCTTTACACCTTTATCTTCCAAAGCTTTAGCAACTAAACTCCCTGTAGTTCCAGTACAAACCAGTTTGTGTTTTGCCAAAAAATCAGCATTGTAAACGGCCCACTCCACTAAATCCGCTTTGCGATTATCGTGTGCGACCAATGCGATAGTCAATCTCTTTTTCATAAGTCAATTCTATTGTTAACACTACAAAAATAATAAAAAAAAACCGGACAGCTCTTCAGCAATCCGGCTTTATTTACATTTACGGGTTCTCTTTATAATACATCCGAAACAGGTCTGTCGGCTTTTGCAGCACCAAAAGATTTGTTTGGGTGATTTCCCATATAAAATTTCAGGTAACCTCCAGCCATAATGTCTTTATAAAGGACGTAGCTTTTGGTATAAGGCTTTCCGTTCAATTCCACTTTTTGGATATAAAGATTGGTGGCACTGTTGTTGACCGCTTCCACTTGAAAGGTCTTGTTTCCGGATACTGAAATGGTCGTCTTGTCAAATAGAGGACTGCCAAAAACATAAAGTCCACTGGCAGGATTTACCTGATAGAAGCCCATCGTTGAAAGGATATACCAGGCAGACATTTGACCGCAGTCTTCGTTTCCAATCAATCCGTCGGGTTGGTTGGTATAAAATTGATTCATGATTTGACGTGCTTTTTCAGCCGTTTTCCATTGTTGACCGGCAAAGGCATACAAATAGGCTCCGTGATGACTTGGTTCGTTTCCATGCGCATACTGCCCGATCAGACCCGTAATATCGCTGGATGCGCCAACACCCATATCGCCTTCAACTGTAAAAAATTGATCCAGTTTATTGACAAAATTCTGGTCTCCGCCCATTAGTTCAATCAATCCTTCTGGATTTTGGGGAGCAAAGAACGTATACTGCCAACCGTTACCTTCTGTAAAATCTCCTACCCCGTGGATGGAGCGGATGGGATCGTAAGGTGTACGCCAGCTGCCATCGTCCATTTTCGGACGGATAAAGCCGATAGATGCGTCGAAATAGTTTTTAAAATAGTCTGCGCGTTTGGCAAAATAGGTATAATCTGTCGTTTTGTTCATTCTTTTGGCCATTTGTGCCAAACCCCAGTCATCTACGGCATATTCCATAGCTACAGAAGTCGCTTCTGCTAATTTGTCACAAGGGATATACTCTTTTTTCATCAGATCGGAAACACCTTTCTGACCTGGATTCGTGGCAGAAACTTTGCAAGCGTTAAATGCACGTTCTGCATCAAAGCCCTTTATGCCCTTGAGATAAGCATCAGCTATAACAGGTACTGAGCTGTATCCAGGCATGCAATCAGTTTCACCACCAGCCAATGGCCAAATGGGTAAACGTCCTTGCTGATCAAAAATACCCAGCATGGAGTTGACCATATCGCCTACTTTTTCAGTCTGAATAATTGTAAAGAGTGGATGAATGGCTCTGTAAGTATCCCACAAAGAAAAGGTTGAGTAATTGGTATAGGATACATTCGTATACACTTTATCGTTGTGCCCGCGGAAATCACCATTAGCATCACTGTAGCGGGTTGGTGCTATAAAACAATGGTATAAGGCTGTGTAGAACACTTCTTTTTGAACAGCATCCTTCGTTTCGATCTTGATTTTCGAAAGTTCATTGACCCACAGTTTCTCAGCCTGTTTAACAACTCCGTCAAAATCCCATGCAGGTATTTCCTGATTGATGTTTGCTAGGGCATTTTCGGTACTTACAGATGAAATACCTACTTTAAACAATATTTCTGAAGGGGTTTTTTCAAATGAAACAACACCTTTTACCAATCCGTAAGCTTCTTTTCCTGTAACTGGTGCATCGTTGTTATAAATGGCCAAAGAACCGATCGGATAGTTACTTTTAGCAACAAAGAAGACTTTCTGACGTGGGCTCCATCCTTTTGAAAAGCGGTAGCCTTTTAGTGTATAGTTATCTACCAGGCAAATATAGGTAGAATCTGCCCTGTCACCATTTCCTTTTACAAGGTCAAAAATAACACGTCCGGTTTGACCTTTTGGGAAGCTGTATTTATGAAATCCGACATGTGCGGTGGCTGTCAGTTTTACTTGAACGCCATTATCCAGTAATACAGAATAACAGGAAGGATTGACGGACTCATTGCTGTGTTTGAATAAAGAACCATAACAGCCTGAAATACTGTTCTGGTCTCCCGATTGTATGCGAATAGCTCCTGTATAGGGCATCATCATGATGTCTCCCTGATCTATACAACCGGTACCATTGAGGTGTGTCTGAGAAAAACCGACCACAATGCTGTCACTGTAATGGTAACCTGAACACCAGTCCCAACCCTTTTCCGGATTGTTTGGGCCTACTTGTACTGCTCCGAAAGGCACACTTGTACCCACGAAGACATGTCCGTGACCACCTGACCCAATATAGGAATTGACTTGTCCAAAGGGACTGTTTTTTTCACCTGCTTTACTCACAAAGGAGAATAACATCATACCAACAGCTAATGCTGCTGTTAATACATTTCTTTTCATAATCTGCTGTGTTCTATCCATGATTATTTTTATACTTGGTACGTGCAAATATAAGAATAATCCAGTAGGAAGCATGTCAAAACAGTCTTTCACGCAAAATGAAACTGAAAGTATTACTCGACGATAAGATTTTTGTTCTTGGGATATTTCACAACATATTTGAGGTCAAAAACGCGCGTTTTACCAGGTTCGAGATTGAAAACCCATTTAACCTGACCGTCTTCTGCAGATACATTGGCATCGGGGGAGGTCTTGGTGGTCACTTCGATTTCAGCATTGGTTGTTAACGGCACCTGGTCCATTACAAGCATATTGATTGCTTCGGATCGGTTGTTTCTGACAGTGGTTTTCCAATCACGGGTCACTTCTTTTTTGTTTCCAATGAATTGTTTGGTGGTATATTCTTTGATCTTTTCACGCTGAACGGACACCTTCTTGTCACGACCAAGTGAAATAGCCATTGTATCGGTAGCTGCATTGACATCGAAAACGGTTTTGCCGACATAGGTGTCTTCAAAAAACACATTGGCTTCGCCTTCCAGAAAATTGTATTTTTCCCAGTCCATAAGTTGGGCGATGAGAAAGGCCTCTTTGTTGATTTTTGGAACGCTGAAATATTGATAGGAGACGGGAATGCTGAGTTCTTCCATGTTAACGGTCACCACTTTGTTGTCGGTCTGGATGGTGTAGGGTGCTTTTATTTCAAATTCAACGGAAACCTGTTTTTCCACTTGTGTTTGTTCAGGAAGATTGATAGCTCCGGTCAATTTAGCTTTTAATTTACCAGGACTATCTTTAACGACTATTTTATCCTGTTCCAAATCGGCTATATCAATTGCTCCATATCTTGCACCATAACCCACCACAACCATTTCATTCAGTTGATTTGGATTCTCAAACAGAATGACATTCTGCTCAGATCCCGTAAGAGGCACCGTTTGTTGATTATATCCTATAAAGGAGAATTTCAGTCTGAAGGCATTTGAAGGCAACGTAATCGAATAATAACCTTCCAGGTTGGTAACGGTACTAATGTTGCTACCATCAACCATGACCATAACTCCTACTAATGGTGTATTATTCACATCCGTTACCCGACCTGTCACACTTGAAAGACTTTTTCCGTAGACAGGTGGAGCAGAATTGTAATCCAGTAAATAGGGTTTAAGTTCAGGTGCCACGCCTGACACTGTAGGATTGTAGGAAGATAGTTTTAATTTTACGTTCGTCCAGTCGTTTTTAGTATCCTGACGGATATTTGCTTTATAAACTACCTCAAGGGGTTCGCTGATATTTTTGGCTCGTATATCGTAACTGGGAGACCATCCTGCATTGGAGACCATATAGCTCAGAACAAGGGAAGCAGTAACAGGTTTTTTTGATTCAACAAGTACCAGAACTTCACTGGTAGCGAATTCTTTCTTGCCGACAATAGATTCATACTGACTTTCCAGGTCACGCTTATGCAGATTTAGTTCATTTAGGGTTTTCTGCCTTTCTATCTGTTTGAGGTTTAAAGCCGTAAGCTTGTTGCTAAAAAATTCGGAGGCTTCTTTCAATGTAAGTACACTCAGGGATTGATCTTTCCCACTCATCATGCGGTTTTCCTTTAGAAAGGCTATATCTTCCTGTATGATATTCAGGTAGGCGTTTTCAAGATTAATTTTACTATCAAGGGTCTCTATCTGATTGTCCAGATCTTTTAATGTCTGTGATTTTTCCACTTTAAGGAGATGGTTCAACTGATGGTTTACAGTAAGTACGGTAACTTCACCATCCACCTTAAGCTGAATGCTTTTGGCATCAATAAACGGTGAAAGACCGACAAATTTCAATGTCGTTTTACCCTGTGGAAGATCAATTGTTGATTTTCGGGTTTCCTGAGCCCCCTCGAGATACACTGTCACTTCGCTGACAGTACTTTTTACCTCTTTTTCGGTATCCAATGCATAAACTTTACTAATGAACAAACAGAGTATAATTAGTACAACTTTTCTCATGGTCTTTTTAAGATTTAAATTGTAATACAAAAAAAGTAATAGTTTCAAATTAAGCCTTTGGCAATGTAAAACTAAAGGTTGTACCTTTTCCAAGTTCACTGGTTACAGTCAATTGACCATTCATTTTCTCAATGAGTTCTTTACATAGAATAAGCCCAAGCCCGGTTCCTTCTTCATTTGAAGTACCCTTGGTACTTGAATGTGAATCCAGACGGAAAAGCGTGGACAAATTTTCCGGAGCTATACCAACTCCGTTATCTTCAATATGAACTGTTACTATTTTTTCCGATTCTTCCCCGTAAACATGAATCAATCCTTTTTTATTGGTAAACTTGACTGCATTGCTCAATAAATTACGCATGACAGTATTTAGCAGATTAACGTCAGCCAATACCAAATAATCTTGCGAGCAGGAACATACAATCTCAATGTCCTTTTGTTGTGCTAAGGGAACAATTGTTGACTTGGAATCTGCTACTACAGCAGCCAATGATAAGGTTTCAATATTTATCTTGATTGCATTTGTCTGGGACCGGGCCCACTCCAACAAATTTAAGAGTAGCTTGTATCCCTGATCGGTAAAAGTCTTAAGAAGGATAGCATATTCTTCTAAATTCTCATATTCCTTCGCCTGAATATTGGTAAGCATTAAGTCACTTAGAGCCAGCAAGCCTGTAAAAGGATTCCTCAAATCGTGTCCGATAATGGAGAAGAACCTATCTTTCATGGCATTCAACTCCCTCAATTCTAAAACATATTCTTCGTTCAACTCACTTAGCCGTTGTTTTTCTTTTAACGAGACAATCATTTTATTGATAGCCTGAGAAAAATCACCGGAAAAAGAGACTCTTTGTTCCAAATCTCCTTCAGCAATTTCATTTATCTGCCAGGTGAGGTGTTTTAAGTCTGCCTGAAGTTGTTTATAAGGATTCGCGAAACTATTATTAACAGGAGGAACTACATCTAAATTTCCTCGGGCAATATCCATAACAAAGTTATAATTGGCGTTGTATTGAAAACTTAGCTCTTTTAAATCGTTAATCAAGGCATTCAACTCAAGAGATTCAGTCTTCGGTATTTTATTAAAATCGTAATCAAATCTCTGACCATTTTTGAACTGTTTGATTAAACTATTCAGCTCTGAAATAATTTTGCTATCATTTGATTCCATATAATTGTACTATTTTAAACCAATTTGAAAACGACATGTTCGATCGCCTGTAGACCAACAATCTATCTCTTTGACTATAAATTCCTTGTTGGTATACGTATTAAATATTCCTTCAAAAAAACCTTCATCGTATTTACAAACAGTAAAACCAGTTACAGGCAAACCTGAACAATCCAGATCTTCTGAATTGGTCAATATAAAATTCAACTTTTCTACGTCCATTTCTTCTAAACGCAAAACACCAATGGCATGTTCCAGAAACTTTTCGTGCATCTGAGCAATAAAGCTTTTCATTGGCAAAGAAATATCCAGATTATGTCTGCAAAATTCAACGCCTGCTAGTCTGCCTGAATCAATAAGAAGCTGATTGGCCACTTCCAGGCCGTAATTCTGTTCTAAAACAGCCCGAAGTGTAAATTGCATCAATCTATACATTTCGACAGTGGTGTTCAAACCAAGATTTGGACGTCCTGTTTTGAGGTCACCTAATTGTTCCCATGAGAAACTGTACTCTTTCATAAATTGTTTTTTTACAAATTTAATAAAAATTCAGTATGTTACTATTTCTGATCCAACTGTCCAAACACTTTTTGCAAGATAGTTGACACTCTGGCCGTCGGATTTTCACGGATGTTTTTTTCTTCGTTGCCTATCTGAACGAAAAGACCATTCAGGGCTTGTTGAGTCACGTAGGCGCTTAGATCTGTTTTGACAGGCTTTAGTCTGGCAGCCTGACCGATCATGGATTTTGCAACCTCGTTGTAGGCACTGGTCAAAGTCTCCCAGGATTCAATGGTGGAGATATTCCCAATCAGATCTTTACTGAGGGACGTTTTAATTTTGGGCTGAAAAGCGGTAGTCAGCTGGCTAAATGTTGTTTTTCGCAAATAATTGGTGGCTGCGGTATCTTTACCAAAAAGGATACCGGTGGCATCTTTTATAGTCATACTTGTGATAGATTTGATGAAAATGGGTTTGGCTTCACCCGCTGCATCTTCGGCAGCACGATTGAGACGAAGCACTACATCGTTGATCATTGTCTGCCCACCTGGAATGAGTCTGATGTTATCAACGATGACAGAAGCATCCTGAGGTAATAGAATTTTTAAGGCGGCATTGGAATAATAGCCATTATCCTGACTCAGAGCTTTTACTGCTTTGGTTGCACCAACAGACAAAGCTTCTTTCAGTCCGGCAGCATTGCTGAATGTTGTGCTGCCAGTTGTGCCTGTTTGGGTACTAGATGCTAAGGTTGCTATTTGTTGAAGTGTTTCACAGGAGGTAAAAAGTGTTCCAATCAGAATAAATGATAAAATCTTTATTTTCATAATTCATAATTTTATAAAAATGATCGGTTTAAACTACCATACAAAGATATCTTTTTAACGGTTATCTTTGCACCATGTTTTCAAGTAAAAATTTCTGCAAAGCACCAACTATGTTTAAACATCAAAAGTCTTTCGGACATGTAGCGATGCTCGTCGTTAATATTTTCTTTGGTATCAATATGTCCGTATCCAAAGATCTGTTGAATGGGACTTTGAGCCCCATTGGACTAAACGGTATGCGTTTCCTTTTTGGGGCAGTGGCGTTCTGGATCTGTTCGCTCTTTTTCCCGGAAAAAATAGAAAAAAAGGATTTTGGGATACTTCTTCTTGGGGCTCTATTGGGATTGGTAACCAATCAAATCTTATTTGTACAAGGTTTAGCAAAGACCTCCCCCATTGATGCTTCCATCATTAGTACATCTTTACCCATTATCACAATGTTGCTGGCTGCATTTATGATCAAAGAGCCAATTACCTGGGTGAAAGCATTGGGTGTACTTACTGGGGCCAGTGGTGCTCTATACCTGGTTTACACCGCACAGCATGAAACAAGTGGCAGTAGTAGTTTGGCCGGAGATTTGCTTTGTTTTGGCAGCAGCATTTCGTTTGCTTTATATCTGGTCGTTACCAAAAAACTAAATCAGAAATACAGTCCGATAACCATGATGAAATGGATGTTTCTATTCGCTTCCATCGCTTTCTTGCCATTCTGTTATGCGGATATTGCTTCGACAAAATTCATTGAGTTTAGTCCCAAGAGCTGGAGCTTGCTGGCTTTTGTTCTGGTATGCGCTACTTTTATTCCATACCTCCTAATCCCTGTCGGGCAAAGACGTTTACGACCTACTACCGTAGCCATGTACAATTATATCCAACCCGTCGTTGCCACCATTTTGGCCATTTATTGGGGGCTGGACAAATTTGGTGCAACGAAAGCTGTAGCAGCAGCACTCGTTTTTACGGGTGTTTTTATCGTTACCCGCAGCAAATCCAGAGCAGATATTGAAGCGGAAAGCAGAAAAAAGAAATCCTGGAAGTAGTATCAAAAGATTAACCTCCAGGATTTCAGTTCAACGGAATGACTATTCTAGTTCAAATTTTTCGTTTAAAAGTATATCTGCTGAGGAAGTGCCTATCATCAGATTAAAATCTCCCGGCTCGGCCACCCATTCCAGTTTGGAATTGTAAAAAGAAAGCTTTTGTTTGTCAATGGTAAAATGGAGGACTTTGCTTTCTCCTGGTTCCAGTCTGACCTTTTGGAAATCTTTCAATTCCTTGACCGGTCTCACAACTGATCCAACCAAATCCCTGATATACAACTGAGCAACCTCTTCGCCAGCTCTCTGACCGGTATTGGTTAAGGTAAAGGAGATTTCAATGGTACCACCTACTTTCATCGTTTTCGAACTCAATTTCAAATCATCATACTTGAAAGTGGTATAACTCAGGCCAAATCCAAAAGGATATTTGGGTGATTTCTGGAGGTCAATGTATCCTGAACGGTAATTTTCGACAACCTCATCGTTATCGGATGCAGGGCGGCCTGTACTATTGTAATTGTAATAGATGGGCAACTGACCCTCTGCTCTGGGAAAGGTGACCGGAGTTTTGCCCGATGGGTTGTAATCACCAAACACGACATCGGCGATGGCATTGCCAGCTTCGCTCCCCAACCACCAGGTATACAAAATGGCAGGAGCATTGTCGGCGGTCCAATTGAAAATCAGCGGTCTTCCGGCATTGATCAATACTACGACTGGTTTACCTGTTTTAAAAATGGCTTTGATCAAATCTTCCTGAACTCCCGGCAAATGAATGTTGGAACGGCTTTTGGCCTCTCCACTCATATCTTTTTTCTCGCCAACACTTAAAATGACATAATCGGCTTTTTTTGCTGCTTCTATAGCTTCTGCAAATCCGGCAGTTGAAAGATCGTTTACTTCACAACCTTTGGCATAGAGCAGGTTCTTTTTACCAATGCGTTTTTCGAGACCTTCGTACTGGGAAACCACATCGCTGTTGTCTGGCCAGGGAACGTTCCAGAAACCCAGCATGTCTTCTTCCGATTTGGCCAAAGGACCTATCAGGGCAATTTTTTTATTCGTGGACAAGGGCAATAGATTGTTTTCATTTTTAAGCAAAACAATGCTTTTTTGCGCCATAGATCTGGCTTTTGAACGGTGTTCAGGATTGTTCAATGCTGCTTTTTCCCTTGCCTCGTTGCAAAAACGGAATGGATCGTCAAACAATCCCATCTCGAATTTTTTGGTCAGGATGCGACTGACGGCATCGTCAACCAAAGCGAGAGGTACTACTCCATCTTTTACCAATTGAGCGAGGTGCCCGGTGTAACTACGACTTTCCATATCCATATCACTTCCAGCAGTAATGGCCAGTCGGGCAGCATCTTTCTTATCTTTGGCAAAACCATGTTCTATCATTTCACCGATGGAACCCCAATCACTGACTACAAAACCTTTGAAACCCCATTCCCCTTTGAGCAGGTCTCTTTGGAGATAGACATTGCCTGTAGCAGGAATGCCGTTTATATCGTTGAAACTGTTCATGAAGGTGGCGGCTCCTGCATCGCAAGCAGCCTTGAAAGGTGGCAGATAGACTTCCAATAGCGTACGGTCACTCATATCAACCGAATTGTAATCTCTTCCACCGATAGCAGCACCATATGCTGCGAAATGTTTGACACAAGCCATGACGGCATCGGTATTTCCAAGACCTTTGCCCTGGAACCCTTTTACCCTGGCCTTTGCGATCAGAGAGCCCAGATACGTATCTTCACCGGCACCTTCCATGATCCTTCCCCATCGTGGGTCTCTGGCGATGTCCACCATGGGCGCAAACGTCCAATGGACACCGGACGCCGATGCTTCTACTGCTGCAATTCTGGCTCCATCCTCAATGGCCTGAATATCCCAACTTGCTGCTTCTGCCAATGGAAGTGGAAATGTGGTCTTGTAACCATGAATTACGTCCAGTCCAAAAAGCAATGGAATTTTTAAGCGGGATTGCATGGCTATCTCCTGCATGGCCCGGGTTTTATCTGCACTTTTTACATTGAGCAAGGAACCGACTTTACCGTCTTTAATTTCTTGATTTTTATCCACATCCGGAGAAACCGGCCCGGTAGACCAGGAACTGGAGTACTGATTGAGCTGTCCCACCTTTTCATCGAGGGTCATCAATTTCATGACGGAATCAACGCGTTCCGGGATGGATTTGGGTTTTGCAGCAAAAGAAACGGGTACAAGCAAAAGGCTTATAGCTATGGAAATGCAGGTTTTTGTGTGGAACATCCTATTTTGTGTTTATGGGGTATCTTTTCAACAATTTGGTCCCACAAATATATTCAAAATCGGATTAAAGTGTCGCATCATTTACCAGTTTGTTCAGATACTCACGGCCTTCCGGCCAGTTTTGCAGATTCGAGGCTCCATTGATATGACCTACTTCTCCCAGATTCACAAACTGACTTCCCCACTGTTCAGCCAGTGCCTCTGACTCTTCGATACTTCGGTACTGATCGTTGGTACTGGCTAAAAGGATGCTTGGAAAAGGTAGTTTTTGTTGTGGAACCGGTGAGAAACCTTTTAGAATAGATTTCAGCTTTTCATCATCGGTGTTTGGGGGTGCCACCAGCAATGCACCTTTGATGCGGAGTTTTGTTTTTTGCGCCCAAAAGGCCAGGGCAATGCACCCCAGACTGTGGGCAACGACTATAACTTCAGTTGTAGCTTCACTAACAAATTTTTCGATGGTATCCGTCCATTCGTTTGCAATGGGTTGAGTCCAGTCACGTTGTTCTATTCGGATGTATTCCTTGTTTTCCTTTTCCCAGTAGGTTTGCCAGTGGTCGTCACCTGAGCCACAGTAACCGGGTGCTATTAATATTTGAGTTGCCATGTTGTCGGGGTTTAATTTACGCTACAAAAATCGAAGTTTTTCACAGTTCCTGAAATCCCATATTCATGGTAATCTTATTTTCCGTATTTTTGCAACCTAAAACATTCTAAAATGGACAAATTACAAAGCCTGGGTAATAATACGAACTACGCGTTCAACTACAATCCCGAAATACTGGAAAGCTTCAACAACAAGCATCCTGAAAACGATTACATGGTCAAGTTCAACTGTCCGGAATTCACCAGCCTCTGCCCCATCACCGGCCAACCCGATTTTGCAACCATTTATATCAGTTACATGCCCGAGGAAAAAATGGTGGAGAGCAAGAGCCTGAAACTCTATCTTTTCAGCTTCCGCAATCACGGTGGTTTTCACGAAGATTGTGTGAACATCATCATGAAGGATCTCATCAAACTGATGGACCCGAAATACATCGAAGTCTGGGGTAAGTTCCTCCCTCGTGGTGGTCTGAGCATCGATCCCTACTGCAATTACGGCAAGCCCGGCAGCAAATTTGAAAAAATGGCCGAATACCGCATGATGAATCACGATCTTTTTCCCGAAAAGGTTGACAATAGATAAATTTAACTTTAAATACCTACTTTAAGGTATTGTATTTGACCTTGCTATTTTGTTCTTTTGAAGATAAGAATTCATGTATCTCTAAAAACGAAAATCATGTCAAAACTCATATTGATCAGGCACGGAGAATCTGTTTGGAATCAGAAAAATGTTTTTACCGGTTGGGTAGACGTGCCCCTTTCCGGAAAAGGCATCAACGAAGCCATCGATGCCGGTAAAAAATTGGCAGACATTGAATTTGATGTTGTTTACACCTCTGTTCAAGTCAGAGCCATCGAAACCGCCATGATCGCTCTCGCACAAAATAAAAGCTCAAAAACCCCTGCCATCGTTCATACCGAGGGCAAAATGGCTGAGTGGACCGGCATTTACAGCGATTCGATGGAGAAAAGCATGATACCTGTCTATCAGGACTGGCACCTGAACGAACGTTATTACGGCGAACTGCAGGGTAAAAACAAAGCTGAAACCGCTGCCGTTTACGGGGACGACCAGGTAAAGCTCTGGAGAAGGAGTTACGACGTGAACCCACCCAATGGCGAATGCCTCAAAGACACCGCCGAACGAACCATCCCCTTTTTCCGCGACCAAATTCTCCCTTTGATCAAAGAAGGGAAAAACGTGTTGGTTTCCGCGCACGGGAACAGTCTGCGCTCTATTGTGATGTTTATTGAGAACTTGAGCAAGGAAGAAGTGCTGAGTTTGGAGATACCGACGGGTTTGCCGTTGTTGTTTGAGATTGAGGATGGGGTTTTGAGGAGGAGGGAGTTTTATCGTGTTTAAGGGAAAGATAAATCTCAGGTAATATTGAATTTACCAGTGGTACGAATTTTGATGAGCGACCTTGAGACACAGAATAAATCTTAACTTTTAAACGCAGAAAAGCCCTACACCCTAAATAGCTGGGCATTACTGTGTTTAAAATTTTAGAAATCTCGAAATCTATTATACTATTTTGAGATGTAACTATCCAGAAAAAGAAAATAAAAACTAAACATGAGAGCTATTGCAAAAACATAAGCTAATAGAATACTCCGCACGTTGTTGTTGTTTTTAGTTAGATTATTATCTTTTTTTATAAGCATAGTAAAAGCTACAAAATCGCCAATCCTTCTATTTCGAGAAAATAAGGTAACTACAACTTCAATTGGCCACAAAACACAAAATAAGTTCCTTATTACACATTGAAACGCAGTCGCAGGTTTGTTGTTTTTAATATTAACTAATTGAAACCCAAAAAGTCTTTTTCCAATACTTTGCCCATTAATTGAGTCTTTACAAAAGTACAATGAAAATGCTATAATAAAAAAATACAAGGATAATGGTAATTTAACATCTAGCATCATAACAGGCGCAAGAATAACTACAATTATCAAACACATAATGATATGGTCAATTAACATTGACAATAGTCTTAATCCTAAATTCAATTTTACCGTTTCCATTTTTTATACATTAATGATTCCTCTATCAATTTCTTTAATTAGTGTTGTAATTAAACGCCCGAAAACAAAAAGTAAAAGAAGTCTTGATAATGAATACTTTGTATTCATTTCTATTAATTTTTGTCCCATTTTAATGTATACATAAATATTTAAAACAGGAAGATATGAAAAATACTTAAGTCGTTGATTTGTTGAATCTTTTTCGTTGTAATGCATAGTGTATGCCATTAGAAAAAAAGTATTAGCCAGAAAAAAAGTACTATAAACAAAAAACATCAAATACCTGTTTTTCTTTATGTTATTCCAAATTAGCAGTTCTACATCTTCATACAACATTAAACGTGGTATCGCGGCAAACAAAACAAAATATGAAGTTATCAAAATCGCAAAAGGTCCAATTGAGAGTTTTTCGAACAAATTAAAATCTGTTATTGAATAAATTAAAGAAATATATACAGAAATACCTGATATAACCATTATACAAAAAAACAATAATGCATAGCAATAGCCTACTATCCCCATTATTTTGCCCATTCTTTTAGTCCACTCCATAATTTATTTGCATCAATTTTTACTTCAACACCAACAATTGCAGATAGTTTGATTTTTAATAATTCTTTAGTTTCAGTACTTGCTGAAATTTTTAGTTTATCTACAGTTTTATTGTTTGTTCTTTGTCCTAAACTATTCAATGTTTTTGTCTTTGTCTCTACAGTTGAAGTATTTACATATAATAGAGATACAGAGCTAGTTGTGGTAGTAGTTTCAACATTTGTTGTAACTTCAGAAGGGATTGAAGATTCACCAGTTCCAGTTTTAATAACCTTTTTATTTGTTGCTACGTTATATGTTGTTTCTTTACTAGTCCCAAACCAACCAGCTTCTATTGAAAAGCTTGAACTTGCGTATGAATTCTGCGTACCATTACCGTCAGTTCCGAGGTTATAAGACATTATATTGAGATTTGCTCCATATTTTCCAACTTTCGCACCAGCCTGAGCTCCGACACTAAAAGTTGCAGAAAATGAACCTAATAAAAGTTTTTTCGCTGTATCCCAATTCCTTCCGTCAGAGTCAATGAAATTCACAGGATTTCCAGCACAATATGCATAAGGTGAAATATTATAATGTTTTTCACATAATGGATCAACAGTCGTCCACCTCCCCACCGTCGCATCATAATTCCTCGCTCCGAAATCATACATATTCACTTCAAAGTCTCTTTCAAATTCCTTACCACCAAACTGATAGTCCTGATAGGTCATCTCGGTTTGATCCTCTGCAGATTCACCATATTCCATTCCAAAGGGATAATAGTTGCTCACCTGCTTGACAACGCCGTTCTGATCAAAAACCACCCGAACATTGCCAAGGTGATCCTTCAAGAAGTATTGACGATTGTAAATAGGACTGCTGCCAGTTCCTGTATTCATCAGCATACCATCGGATGTCAATATCTTCTTTTGAACTCCACTCTTGTAAACAATATTATCGTAATAACTTTCTACATAATTCTGATTAAATGCATTTTCATCAAATCCTACAGTATTATTGTAAAGAGTCTGGCCCACCGGCATCGTTATTGTTGAGCCAATGAAAACACGGCTGTTGGCGGTTATTTTCTCTCCAGTCGATAAATCATAATCGTAAGCCGTCATACAACCGTTCTGCATTTGTGTCGTATCGGGTAAATTTAAATAATTATATTTAATTGTAGCAATTTTCTTATCTAAATTACTGGTCATATTTCCAATACTGTCATACGTATAGTTTGCTGGGTAGGCTACATTATTCTTAAAATCTTGTCCACCGGTAAAAAGCTGATTGTAATCATTTAAATAATCATAAACATTGAGCAATTTATTTCCATCATATAAAGTTCCAAGATCATCTATCTTACCACATACATGGTTCGGTATCAATTTCGTAGCAGGATCTACCCAATTATGTTGTTTTAAACCATAACGAATGATGTTTTTGATATTTCCGTTCTTATCGTAATAGATTGTCTCGGAAAAGTTATTGCTGTTTGATTTAAGAATGGAAGATGTCAATCGATTTAGATTGTCGTATGTGTAATTGAAAGTTCTTGTTGTCGTTGACCATAAACTTGGATAATTTTTCCATCCTGCTGTATGAACATTTCCAGTAAGGTTTTTGTAGGAGGCCTGCTTGATATTTCCATTAAAATATCCATTAATACCACTACTGTCCTTTTCGTAAAAAAGTTGTTCAGAGAACATGGTACCGTCAATTTTCTTGAGCCAACCACGGATATTGTATGTATATGTTTGAGTTTCCAAGTTATTTCCATAAGCTTTGGTGGCAATCTGACCCAATTCATTATATGTATTGGTGGATGTAATTATTGCTGCAGCTTCACTTCCAACGTAATGTCTTGTAATTGTTTGACGGCCCGCATGGTCATATTCATATTTTGAACCTTCAGTAATAATCTTTGAGCCTGCTTTTTGCCTATGTCGCATATGAATAATATGACCTTTGAAATCATATAAATAGGAATAACGATCTATACCGAAAACAGTATTTGAAGAACCATTATAGAAACTGGTACAGTTCTTTTGTACCACACGTCCTTCCTGATCATAATAAAAAGCTGTGAATTTCTTTGCATTCTGATTTGAACTGAGAAAATCGATGTTCCCTGTCAAAAGGCCATTGGAGGAAATTAATGTTGTTGCATCAACATACCAGGCCCCAAGTGCGTCATTACTATGCCAATTAAGAGAATCTTTACGGCTACTAGCCATACCGCTATTATTTAAGAATGAATAGTTATCATAGTATGACACTTGGAAAAGTTTACTCCTACCGGTAAAATAAATGTTTGAATAGCCGTAATTGGCTGTGTTTTTAGTATATGTTTCTTTAACTATTGAATTCTTATAAGTACTCACCAAATTATTTACATTCAAGCTTTTTGAAAGTGGTATAATCCCTTTCATTATAAGCCTACCCATAGGGTCATATTTGTAAAAAGTCCAATTAGAATTGGAACTGGAACTTGTCCGCTGATTTCCATCCTGAGATAATACCAAACGATTGGCTTTATCATAAACCATATACTGAGGGCTGGCACCAGGAAGCTTCTTCTCTATACAGTTGCCACGGTCGTCATAATGGTAATAATATCCGTATCTATTGATATAAGTAACGTTATTCTTATTATAGGCGTTCCAGGATATGTTATCGGTGGTCAACCCATCAGAGGCTAACGGAGATAACACATAAATTAATTGGTCGAGATTATCATAAATGTAATATGTATTGTGATAACCGGCACTGTAAGTTCTTGTTAGCAAGACCCGTCCCTGATTGTCTTTAAAAGTCCAGGTCTTGTGCCTATCCTCATCTATAACGCATTGCACGGACAACAGACCCGTAGCATAAGTTCCACTTTTTATTAGTGAATTATCCGATTGAATTAAATATTTATAAACTTTTAGACTATCGCTTTGATCGTTGGCATACCAAAAATTTTCGACGGCTTTACTGTTTGAGCTCCAATTATTTCCTGGACCAATTCCTTTTATAATTCTATTTAATGGAGAATTTTCATAATAATTATCGCTATAAGTACGGGCATCATAAGGTATTCCGTCTGCATCTCCATGATAGCAAAGATTTGATTTTGAAGAAATGGAACTTTCCGGAACAAATGCACCTTTATTGTTATTGCCGGTTGTATTCTTTTCCAGACAAAAAGGCAACCAGTTTCTATAGGGTCTTCCAATAGTATCGTACTGTGTATGCGTGACAATGTCATGTCCGAGTGGGCTATTTCCAACAGCCACAGTTTGAATAGGTCTACCAAGGCCATCAACATACTGGATGGTGGGAGAAGTTTGAGAAACAGGAATGTCGCTTAGGATTGTGTCTTTTGATAAAGGTATATTCGGCTCATAGGTCATGATGTAATTCATTGTGTCGCTTGGTGCCGTATGTTTACTATAAACGGACAAGACTTGAGCCGAAAGAATACAACAAAAGACAGTGCATGTAATTTTAGAACGCCTCATTATCTTCATGATATCTAGTATTTGATAGTGAATTTTCAGGTTATATTTTTAGGAGCATCGCGTAGGCTATCTGTTTACCAACAATGATGTGCAGTACGTAATTTCCAAAACGAAGTCTGTTCGTCTTGAGGGTAAAATCATGCGTACCGGCAGAAAGTACACCTTCCATACTTGTAAGAATTATTTTTCCGGAAGTATCCACGATACGGAATGTTACATCCGATCGCTGGTCCAGCAACAATTCAACATTTAAATCATTTTTTACTGGATTTGGAAAATAGTTGTAATCAAAAAGTAAGGTATCGGATGATGAAATATCTTTGTCTTTCTTTTCTGCCAAAAGGCTGTCAATTATCGCCTTATTTTTTGGATCACTTTCTAAATAGGTATGCATGGACGGTGGAAAATAAAAAGCTGTAGCAATATCCTTCGATTCTGGGTTATCCTTTTTAGTTAGGTGGCTCTTGTTACAGATTGTCTCAAACAACGGATATCGGTATCCTGGTGCATACCAACGACAGGTCTCTGTCCGATAATATATACTGTCTGTCTTCTCCGTAAGCATTTGCCCACGGGATAGGCGTCTGGGTTTTCCATTTGAATGTCCGTCTTGTGAATCTTTGTCTTTCACTGAGGATTTTCCGATTCCCTCCACGCCAAAACCGCCTGTTAAGTTACCGAGAGGTTTATCGTTACTGACATCCGTAGTATTGTTATCTGATGCCTCCATAGGCATCTCATCTGTATCCCCATCTATTTCCAGTGTATCCGTCATACACATTCGAGTTTCGTCATCATATGCGATTGGGAGTGTACGCTGGACATAGCAGTGTTCAGACCTAACTCTCAGCACATTGTAGAGTGTATCACCATCCGGTAGAATCAGTGTTCCTGTGGCGTCAGCTACAGTTGTTATTATCCCTTCAGCCTGGGAATGGAGTATATTTAAATAACGGCCTGCTCCTTTATATGTATCAAAAATCGAATCACCTAAAGAAAAAGGATAAACAAGAGTGAGTTCAGGTTTAGTCAGTCTTAATTGAGATCCGGAGTTCTCAAATCCCATCAAGAACAACGAATCGCCGGTGATGGCGTATTTGTACATTGTTTGATGTTCTACACCTGTTATAAACATAGTATCATTGGCTTTTCTAACTGGCTCCATATATGATACATCGTATTTGTCGTTAATTGTCTTCAGCTTTGAGAAATTCCAGATTACGTTTTCACCTCTTCTTCCAGGGTCTTTATATTCAATCTGTTGTTTTACAAGCTTGTCGCCGCTGCGCATGTTATATAGTGCATGGGTAAGCGAGGTCTGGGCAAAAATGGAGTTTATCCCTAGAAATGCAATCAATATTATTATAGAAGTTCTTGATTTCATGACAGTTTGTTTTTTCTTTCATTATTATTAAACCTAAAACTAATTACTTAATTGGTATGAAGATGGTAGTCGTAGCTTTTAATAATAGTTTTAACACCATTTTTAAAATAATAGACAACCTTCAACCTTCCAGATTCATCATACTCATAATAGTTTTTTATTCCACGAGGATCAGTCTTTGATGTCAGCCCAACAAGTGGCTTGTATTCGTATGTGTTAATTAAAACCGGACCCTTATTTGAACCAATATAGATTGAAGAATTAAAATAATCATCCAGCTTCTTCCTTAATATACTGTCATTTGGATTTAATAAATTAGAAATATAATCAATATTTCCTATTGAGTCAATGGCTGATACAACATCTTCATATGTAGCATTTTCAATTTCGGCTATTGGATATTGACCTTTATAGCTCCATATAAAAACAATATTTATATTCTTTTCATTTTTTAAAGATACAGGATTCCCAAATTTATCATAGTGATCTATAATTACTGAGGGATCCATTACTATCGGTTTCGTAATTAAAGATTGAAATTTTGAAATTGTATCTGGATTAAAAATACCAGTCCATTCTTTATAATGGGTTCTTGTTATTTTCTGCATATCTCCAACAATCTGTTTTTCTTCTACTTTAAATTTAAGAATATTCTTATTGACCATATTTGAATAAGTAGTATCTGTAAGATAATCAAATGGATATTTATTATAAATAGTAGATGTTACACCTGCACTTGTTGTATTTATAATACTCGAAGGATAAAATGGGTATTCTTGGTTATACGTATAATTGGTAGTTTTGGTTATAGCTGTACTTCCGTTTCTTTCAACTTCTGTTAACGTTTGAAGTTCACTGTGACCGTATTTCACTAAAGTCTTGTATAAGATATATGGTTGCGGAATGGTAACTAAATATGAAGAAATACCAAAAGCACCATGTAAATTTTCATTATTCCACTTTAATTGTCTAGCTGTTTGATATGGTTTTTCTCCCGGATGTACACAATTCTGTACTATATTATAATTAAAAACGCTATCTTCTAGAATATATCTATATGTATAATTTTCTTCTTTGATTGGACTTGATTGACCAATTTTAAAAATTGACTTCTTAATAAGCTGACCATTATCCCAATTCCGATATTCTTTAATGTACCATTTTTTTAAGTCACGTAAATCTGAATATAAAAACTCTCCTGATGCATTAATCCAGTCCGGTTGATAAAAATCATAGACATGGCTGTTGTCAAATGAATAATTATACTCTGTATAACCAGAATAATTGTTGGTATCACCATTATATTCTTGTATTAAATCATATTTAGGGGTAATATCTACTGGTAGATTTATGATTTTTGTAGCTGTAAAGTTAATTGAAAGAAAAAAACCATTACTGGAATTTGTATTATTTATAGATCCAGTAATATGATCGAAGCCAATCTGAGACTGAACATAATCTAATGGATTATTCAAATTTAAACAGTTATTAACTATACCAGGATATTTATATGTCTTTTTTTGAGTAATGCCTGTTGTATTATCCGTATTTAAGATTTGTTGTATCCTTATTCCACCCCCATTTATTGATGAATTTTGCCCCTTATATTGGTTTTGCTCATAAATAAATTCGGTTTTCCCACCTGTTGGATAAGTGATGCTTTTCAGTGCGTTAGCTAAGAAATGACCCGATTTATTGCCTATATCATATTTTCCATTTATATTAAAAATAATATTAGTATTACTTTTAATACCTAATGAAAATTTATTAACATGAAAATATCCTAAATCAATATAAGGAACAGTACAATCTGATCCATTATAAAATCCCCAGAAATCACTCTGATCATATTGAATTCCTTTGGTTTTTTCATAATAATCAAAAGTATAGATTTCAACTGGCAGTAACGATAGTGTATCTAATATCTGTACTGATTCTAATAGATCCTGACAACCAATATTTCCATCATCAATCGTTTTAAAATTTATTATCTTAACACGAGCATGTAAATTATTATAAACTATAACCTGAGTAATTAAAGAATCTTTTGGATGACATTTAAATTCAACCCAACCATTTGGAAATACTATTTTTTTAGGAAAAATCATTTTCCCATAATCACTCGATAAACTTTCACTTGTCTTTTGACTTTCACTTTCAAAAATATCCATAAAACCCTGTTCAGTACTATAACTTCCATTAGTTGGAATCTCATATTGAGGATAATATGAGTTTGCTTCAACATCAGGGTTCCATTCAGTATGATTATCATGTGTTGTTGGATTAGCATTCGAATGTCCATCTCCATAATATTTAAGAATGGCTTTACGAGTTGACTTGTTATTATACAATCGACACGATGTTATAGTCGTATCATTAAACGGACTATAAGTGTAGTCTATTGATTTTCCTGAAGGAAATACAATTTTTCTAAGCCAATGCGTAACTGATGTTTCAACTATTCCTTCTGCTGGATAATCAGTATCATCATATTGATTTTCCGCTCCTCCGAAATAGAATATCACACCTTCATCATCAATGATGTAATTACCATTCGCATCATTACCTATTTTGACAGGTTTCTTCCCTAATTGTGAAAAAGGTATTACTTTTTCCGGAGTATTTAAATATTCACCTGTATTTCCAAAAAACGAGTAACTATAATTATCATATTGATAATCAGGATAATCCTGTGGGGCTGCTATTTTACTATCAATATCTTCTTGTAAAATATTTGTATCAGAAATTTTGCTCATACTCTCATCAGGCAAATCATTTACTGATTGTGTAATCATTCCCCCAAAGTCAAGATTCCAACCTAATGCAACGTTACTGATAATACCTCTAACCTTTTGAGCAGAGTGTAAATGGTATCGCAAGACGATAGGCAATTTGTATCCATTTATATCTATCTCATAAATTGGAATACTAATATCTGGAACACCTGTTGTATGGCCAACTGGTATATCTCCATATATCTTAAATGCAGCTGCATTTGGCGGTACTGGTATCATTTTTTTATCGTAGGTGTCTTGGGGTGTAGTTCCTATACACTCTGCTAATACACAATAACTAAATAACAGAAAAAATAATATTATTTTTTTCATATGTATGTATATTTTTTATGCATTATAATGAATTATATCTTAGTTTAAAATTTATATTTTGTATAAATAGATGCACAAATATAATACATTTAATTTCAATATGTTTTTTTATTTTGATGATCTATTTTTTTATTTTAAATATGTTTTAATGACGTACCACCGGCTATAATTGAAAGTTCTTGTTGTCGTCGACCAAAGCCCTGTGTTAGACTTCCATCCTAGTACATGAACATTTCCTATAAGGTTTTTATAGGAGGCCTGCTTGATATTTCCATTATAATATCCGTTAATATTACTACTACCCTTTTCGTAATAAAGCTGTTCAGAGAACATGGTACCGTCATTTTTTGAGCAAACCACGGATGCATAGCTATCATAGTTTATTGAATTTCTGTTAGTTATTGTTACACATGATACTTTTCCACTTCAAATGGAAACTTTTTTTCATTTATAATGAAAATGATTATATTTGCGGGAGTTTAAATGTTAAAGCCATGATTCAAAAGGATTTTTTACAGGAAATAATACAACAGCAAAAAAATGCGCTGGCCGCCAGAGATGCAGGAATGCTGCGCAACGGATTGGACGCATTGCCCGATATGGAAGACTTTGCACTCATCGTTTCAGGAATTCGAAGATGTGGAAAGAGCACCTTATTGTACCAGCTTTTAAAGAAAAGACACGCAGAAGCCTTATATGTAAACTTTGATGATCCACGGCTGTACGATTTTGAACTTTCTGACTTTCAGAAATTGGATGGTCTAATCATAGAATCAGGAAATAACGTGCTGATGTTTGACGAGATTCAAGTCATCAAGGGTTGGGAAAGATACGTGCGTCAAAAATTGGACGAGAAATTCAAGGTATTCGTCACCGGCTCCAATGCATCATTGCTCAGCAGTGAACTGGGTACTAGTCTTACCGGAAGACATATAACCAAGGAGCTCTATCCCTTCTCTTACGATGAATTTTGTCGTTTCAAAGGTTGCAACACCGACGAAATGTCCGTTTTGGAATACATGCGTTGCGGCGGTTTTCCCGAGTGCTTAAAAACGGGTTCGGAGGAAATTCTGGTCCATTTACTGGATGATATTCTGGTACGAGATATTGCAGTTCGTTATGGCATCAAGGACACAAGAGGCTTGAAGCGTCTGACCGTCTATCTGCTTTCAAATATCGGAAATCTGACCTCAGCCAACAAACTTCGTGAACCATCGGGTATCAGTTCCACCACTACTGTTCTCGAATATTTATCCCATCTGGAACAGAGTTACCTGATCAGCCTTGTTCCGATGTTTGATCCTTCATTGAAAAAACAATCTGTCAATCCCAAAAAAATCTATGCTGTTGATCTTGGTTTAGTGAAGGCAAACGTAAGTATGCTGAAGGAAGACATTGGGCATAAATTGGAAAACATGGTCTATAACAGCCTCCGTTCCCACTATAAAGAAATTTATTATCACAAAGGAAAAGGAGAATGTGATTTTATCGTACTTGATAAAGGTATGATATCACAGGCCATTCAAGTATGTTCCCATTTGAATCCGGACAATAGAGATCGTGAATTGACAGGCCTGGTAGATGCTCTTAGAAAGTATCATCTTACGGAAGGCATTCTGGTCACTTTGTCTCAGGAAGACTTTTTTGAAGTGGAAGGATTTAATATTCGGGTGGTTCCAAGTTACAAATATCTTTAACGTTGAAATTGGATTCAACGCTTTACCTAATGTAATTGAATTACTAGAAGTTAAAGAACTATTTTCTGAAGCTATGCTAATACAAAATAGTTGTAAACGATGCAAATTTCTCCTTGCTCGAAACATCGGATGGTGATTTTAAATTGACTCCGGCTTACGATCTGATAAATAAGAGTTTACATTTACCGGACGATACCATTTTTGCACTCAGAAAAGGTTTATTTAAAGGTGGAGACCAAACGAATTGTCCAATGGGAATAATTACTGGAAATACATTTGTAGAATTTGGTAAAAAAATTGGATTACCTGAAAAAATCGTGAAAAAAGAGGTTGAAAGATTCTGTGCTACTTATGACAAGGCTGAAACTTTGATTTCAAATTCATTCTTATCGGAGGAATTGAAAAATCAATACACGTTGATGTATCATACAAGAAGGGACTCGTATCTGAAGGGGTGATGGTTATTTGATTTATATAGACATAAAGATTAATAACAGTAAGTCATAAGTGGCTTTATATACTGGTAATTCATCGTATTGTGTCCTAATTTTAAAACTTGACCGCCTACGGCGGTATTAAAAAATAGTCAAATAGACAAATAAATTAATAATCCCTGACACAACGAACAGAAAAACCAGAACTCTTCGGAGCGTTGATCCCGTACAGTTCGTGGCCATTGTAGCACAAGAACCTGTACCAGGCATCCGTGGTACTGTCCTCGGTAGAGGACCACCAGTAACCGCCGTAGCCAATGTAATCGAATGCTCTTAAGTTGTTGCGGTCACCGCCCGGCAGAGCTGAAAAGCCAGAAGTGTTATTTTTTGTTAAATCATTACCAATTGCGCCTATGCGTGAATATAATTTCCAGTCTGTTGTCGCGGCTAAGGATTTGGCAATATCATTGTCCGTAGTTGTACCATAGAAATTATAACCGTTGGATATCAGGTAGTTATAAAGGGTTGTCCACTCGTCATTGGAAGCTACATGCCAGCCAACTGGAGCTATATTTCGACTGTCGTTTACCGCATACCATGTATAAAGTCTACCATATTGGGAGGTTCTGTTCTCGTCGCCAAAGTACGCCCACTGGTATTTGGGTTCACTTTCGTTAGTAATATCTTTGTCAGCCGGAGTTGTCGTACCTATTGATTCACCATTGCGATATTTAGTGGTGTTTAGGTTCTCCACCATCCAAACCTGGGTTCCGATTTGTACTACCGCATAGTGGTTGTTCTCTTTGTCAGTGCAATCAACAAAATTAAAAGTAATCGTTTTGCTTTGGGTTGGTACATCCGTTACAATAGTTTTACTATTACCTGAAACGCCTTTAAAAAGCAAATGATCTCCTTCATTGTAGAGCATGGTTGTTGTTGCACTACTATTCCTTAGTGGGGCCTTTTCTATGATTTTTGAAGAAATGGAAGCCACACTTTCAGGAAAATCAATTTCCGGCTTGCTTTTTGTATTGGCTTGACCAATCACTTTGGCAGCGTATGAATAACCGTTTCCTGCTATTCTGATTGCATAGACTCCTTTTGGCAGAGAAAGTTGAAATGAATTTTCGCCGGCAGACAAGTCTTTGCTTATCCAAACTAATTTTTTGCCATCAATTCCAAAAACATTGATTAGTGTACTGCCTGATTGTTTTGCAAAGAATAAAACGATGGATTTATCTCTTGCAGAATTAGGGAAAATACGCACTGTTTGTTCGTTTTCTGACAGCTGGTCAATAGAATTTGGAACACTATTCAAATTCAAGCCATTTCCGGCAGGCACTGTTACGGTCGTGCCTTGCGTCAGATTTTGAACTATTACACTGTCTACTATGTCGCTGACATTTTTTCCGGTAAAATTAATAGAGTAATTTGAAGCATAGCTTTTTAACGGAACAACAAGCATTAATAAAAATGCTGCAATAAGAAAACGGGAAAAAAACATTTTATTCATAATGGAATATTTTATTCAGGCAAATTTAATGAAAATATTATCACATTATGTCTTTACTTTAAAGTTTATTTTATCAATTTACCATATGATACCATTTTTGCGCTCAGAAAAGGCTGAAACATTGATTTCCAATTCATTCATATCGGAGGAATTGAAAAGTCAATACAGGTTAATGTATCATACAAGAAGAGATTCGTATCTGAAAAGTAGACTTTAATCCAACCTAAACCCAATCTTCCCCCTCACATCCGTCGACGACGCACCAACAACCGCCTCAAAATCCCCCGGCTCAGCCACCCATTCATGCTTCCCGGCATCAAAATAACTTAAAGCCGTCTTATCAATGGTGAAAGTGACCGTCTTAACCTCTCCCGGCCTCAACGACACTTTTTCAAATCCTTTTAACTCTTTTACCGGACGTTGAAGGGATGATTTTAAATCATGGATGTACAGTTGAACGATTTCTGAGCCTTCCCTTTTACCGGTATTCTTTACATCGACTGTAAAAGTGATTTTATCGGAGGAAGTCATCGCTTTTTTGTCTGCTGTGATTTTGCTGTATTCAAAAGTGGTGTAGCTCAAACCGTGACCGAAGCTAAAGAGGGGTTTGATCTTTTGGGCATCGTGCCAGCGATAACCTACAAAAATGCCTTCGTTGTAATTGACTTGGTCTTTGGTTCCGGGAAATTCACCCAAGGCATGTGCTGAATTGTCCTCCAATTTTACGGGGAAAGAAAAAGGCAATTTGCCGGAAGGATTCACATCGCCTACCAGAATGGCGGCCAAAGCGTTGCCGGTTTCGGTACCTAAATACCAACTTTGAACGATGGCGGGAACTTCGTTTACCCAAGGCATGGCTATGGCATTACCAGAGATATTTACAACCACCAGATTCTTGTTTGCTTTAGCCAGTTCGCGTATCAGTTCATCCTGGTTGTAAGACAAATTGAGGCCCAGGCGGTCGGCGCCTTCGCAATCCTGATTGTCGCTTTTGTTAAGGCCACCAATGAAGAGGACGTAATCGGCCGTTTTGGCGACAGCGATTGCTTCAGCCAGTAATTCCTGAGCCGAGCGTTTTTCGGTGAGATCCTGACCGGAAACGACACCATTGTAACTGCCGTTGGGATCGCCCACATAGCCACGTGCATAGACGATTTCGGCCTGAGTTCCCACTCTTTTTTTCAATCCGTCAAGTGGAGAAATTTCATATTTTACTTTTAAGGAGGAGCTACCACCGCCTACAGTCATCATTTTGATGGCATTTTCACCAATAACAGCTATCTTTTTCACTTTAGACAAATCGATGGGCAAAATGTTCCTTTTGTTTTGCAATAGGACAATGCCTTCTTCGGCGATTTTTCGACCGGCAAGCGCGTGTTCCGGGGAGCCGAAAGAACCGTATGGCTTGGTTTTATTCATGGAGGTCAGGAAGCTCAGACGTAGAATGTGTCGAACTTTTTCGTCCAATTCTTTGGTACCGACTTCGCCTTTTTGGATAAGCGCGAGGTAGGGTTTTGACAAATAGTAATTGTCGTAGGCATTGGTGGTTCCCATTTTTAAGCCATCCGTCCAGGTGCCAAACTCCATGTCAAGTCCATTGAAAATGGCCTGACGTGTATCGTGAACACCACCCCAGTCGGCAATGACAACGCCTTCAAATCCCCATTCTTTACGAAGTATATCGTTAAGCAGGTATTGGTTGTGGCAGCATTGCTGGCCTTTGTATTTATTGTAAGAGCCCATGATGGCCCAGGCATTGCCTTCCTTAACGGCTGCTTTGAAAGCAGGCAAATAGATTTCATACAAAGCGCGATCATCGACATTGACATTCACCGTTAAGCGATCGGTTTCCTGATTGTTGAGTGCAAAGTGTTTGACACAGGCAGCAACACCATTTTGCTGAACACCCTGAATATAAGGTACAACCATTTTGGAGGCTAAATAGGGATCTTCACCCATGTACTCGAAATTACGGCCATTGAGGGGTGAGCGGTAGATGTTGACGCCGGGTCCCAACAACACATTTTTGTTGCGATAACGAGCTTCTTCTCCAATTGATTTTCCGTACAGGGATGCCATTTCTATGTTCCAGGTCGCTGCCAGGCAGGTCAATGCAGGAAACGCAATACATGAATCATTTGTCCAACCGGCTTGAGACCATTCATCCCAAAGAACTTCGGGACGAATGCCATGAGGGCCATCCGTCATCCATAAATCGGGAATTCCCAACCTGGGCACCCCCGTTGAACTGAATTTTGACTGGGCATGACACATTGCCACCTTCTCTTCGACCGTCATCTTTGAAAGCGCATCTTCAACTCTTTCCTTTATGGAGAAGGAGTCATCCAGATAGATGGCAAGGTCTGATTTGGGTTTGCTGCTGGTCAAAGTCACGAAGACTAGGGCAACAGTGAGTAGATACAAGAATGACTTTTTCATGATTTAGTGCTATTTTAACCTGTTCGCAAAACTTTTTGAACAACAAAAGTAAGACAATTTGTTTGAATATTTTAAAAAGTGGCGAATAATTATTGTTAAATAGACACTAACTAAAAAAAAAGCAGAAATTTCACTCTTTGACGGATTGAAAAAAAGAATGGGAACTCAGGCCGAAATCGTTTTTTACCAACGCAGCGAGGTCAGTGATTTGGCTGGTAATTGAACAACAAATGAACGATTTCCACCCTCTATAGACAAAGACACATCAGCCTCTGAGTCATTTTGTAGGGCCAAAGCAAAACTTCCGTCTGGATTTACAAAACCAGAAAAATAGATGTCAGGATTTGAAACGGTAAGGAATGAACCAATACGAATGGCACCGGGTTTGATCACTTTTGAAAGATGCCCGATAGTGTAGTAATGGCTGTTTTTTTTCATGGTCCTATTGTCTTTGTCAATGTCAATAACCCCATAACAGGTATTGCAACCATTGGGACGGCTTGGACCATGATCGGCATCCAGCATCAGATTCCATACAATTACGGCTTTACACCAACGATTGATGGTGCCCAGACAAATTTCCCTGAAATCCCACATCAGGTTGTCCTCAAAAGTATACCCCCAGGAGCCAATGGACATTTCGGTGAAATATATATTTTTATCGGGCGCTGCTGCGTGGACTTTATCCAGTTCCGTGACGTTACCTCCATAGGCGTGCCAGGCTGAACCGTCAATATATTGGGCTGCTTGGGGATCATTGTATATTTTAGAAACGTAATTCTGTTGACTCGGAATATCGTCGTAATTGTAGTTGTGGTCAAAAACCAGAATTTTGCTGTCAATCCCGGACTTCTTGAAAGCAGGACCTAAATTGTTTTTTATGAAATCACGTTGCTCTTCCCAAGGCATAAAAAGTGATACGGAATTTCCTTTATTGAGCGGCTCATTTTGAATGGTGATCGATTCTATGGGAAATCCCTGCTTTTCCATCTCCTGTATCCAAAGAACAAAATAAGTTGCGTAATCTGCATAGTACAAAGGATTCAGACGGCCACTGGTCCAACTATTGTAAGGCTGATCGTTGTCCACTCCTATTTTCATCCAACGCGGGCATGTCCAGGGAGATCCCAGTATCTTGATTTTTGGGTTGATGGCCAGGATTTCATGCAAGATGGGATATAGGTCGCGTTTGTCAAATTCAGGCATCCCGAAGTTTTGGATACCGGGCTTATCACAGCATGTATATTCGTCTACAGAAAAATCAGAACATCCGATGGAAACGCGAATATAGCTGTAGCCCAAACCAGTCTTAGGATCAAATATTTCCTTGAGAATGGCCGCTCTGCCTTCGGGTGTCATTTTTAAAAGGTTGTAGCATGTGGATCCGGTTATGGCAGCTCCAAAACCGTCCATTTCCTGATATTTGAGGGTAGGATCAAGTTTAATCGTTCCATTGACCTGACAAGTTTTGGAGGTGCAGATCACCTTTTCGGATGAAAAAATCTTGGTCCGATCGATTGTGGTTTGATACATTTCAATGACAGGCTGCACTTTATCGACTTCGGAATTCGATGCTTGTTTCTTAATTACTTCGGTTGGTAGAAGTTCCGCTTTTGTCAGTAATGAAAAAGCAATAGAGACGAAGATTAACAGCAGTTTAAGACTTGATCGTTTCATAGGTTCTCGTTTTAATTGGTACAAACATAAAGAAAAATTGCATATCTCAGCGTGTTCAGATTTCTTTACTACTTTTGTGGTATGCGTAAAACGGATAAAAAGAAAGAGCCAAACATACAATTATTTGCAGCTGATATTGCTACAGAGTTGCCTTTACCATTGGTAGACAGTGGCATATCGGCCGGATTCCCCAGCCCTGCACAGGATTATATAGACCTAAGTCTGGACCTCAACAAAGAACTTATCTCAAACCCTTCCAGTACTTTTTTCGGACGTGTGCGCGGTGAGTCAATGAAAGATGCCGGGATTCTGGACGGTGATATTCTGGTGATTGACAAATCGCTCGAACCACAGGATGGTGACACGGCTGTCTGTTTTATCGATGGTGAATTCTTGCTTAAATACATTCGGATAGAAAAGGATGAGATTTTTTTGGTTCCGGCCAATCCCGATTTCCAACCTATACGCGTCACAGAAGAAAACAATTTTTGCATCTGGGGTGTTGTTACTTACTCGATCAAAGACCACAAGCACCGTCGTCATTAATAGTTGCAGCCATGTGCTTTATGTCCAGACTTACACTCTCAGCAGCCGAACTCAAGAAAAGATTTAAGGCAGAGCTGGTTCCGGAGGCAAAATTCGTTCCGGCAGAAGAAATCAATGGCTTTTTGTATCCCAAAACACCAGTGATTGCCAATAACGACCCCACACATATCCAAATGTACCATTGGGGACTGCTCCCCACTTGGGCCAAGGATGATTCTTTTCGTAAGAACACACTTAATGCCCGCGTGGAATCCATTCACGAAAAACCTTCATTCAAACCCTATCTGCAAAACCGTTGTCTGATTTTGGCTGACGGTTTTTACGAATGGCAATGGTTGGACAGTCGGGGTAAAAAGAAACAAAAATACCTCATCACTGTGGAAGACGAAGAAGCTTTTGCTTTTGCCGGTCTGTGGAATGGCTGGAAAAATCATACCACTGGTGAAATTCTGAATACGTATACCATCCTAACCAGGCCGGCCAATGCGTTGATGGCTGAAATTCACAACAGCAAGCAGCGAATGCCCTTCATCCTTTCCAGGAACATCGAACAGGATTGGCTTGGTGGCAAGGAGGTTGAATACCAAGAAATAGCATTGACGGCCAAAGCTTTGGGCCAAAAACAAAATACTCTTTTTTAATAAAATGTACGGCCTGGTCGATTGCAACAATTTCTACGCCTCTTGCGAACGGGTTTTTAACCCCAGCCTAAACGGTGTGCCCATAGTCGTTCTATCCAACAACGACGGATGTGTCATAGCGCGATCCAACGAAGCCAAAACACTGGGCATTCCCATGGGGGAACCGGCTTTCAAGATGAAGGAGCTCATTGACACCAATCAGGTTTCCGTTTTTTCTTCCAACTACGCGCTTTACGGAGACATGTCCAACCGAGTGATGAAAACATTGGCTACGTTTGTTCCCAACATTGAAATATATTCCATCGATGAAGCTTTTCTCAACTTGAAAGGCTTTGAACACCTGGACTTGACCACTTTTGGTAGAAAAATCGTCAGAACCACGTCCAAAAATACAGGAATCCCAGTGAGCATGGGCATAGCACCCACGAAAACGCTGGCCAAGGTTGCCAATAAATTTGCAAAAAAATACAAGGGTTACAAAGGCGTTTGTGTGATAGACACCGAAGAAAAGCGTATCAAAGCCCTGCAAAAATTCGATATCGGCGATGTTTGGGGAGTAGGTAGAAAGTACACCAAACTCTTGCAATACCACGGCATTTTTACAGCTTACGATTTTACACAGCGTTCCCGATCCTGGGTTCGCAAAAACATGACGGTGGTGGGTGAACGGATGTGGAACGAACTGAGAGGTATCCCCTGCATAGAAATGGATTCAACGCCCTCTGCAAAAAAACAGATCTGCACTTCCCGCAGTTTTGGCACCAAACTCACTGAATTTGGTGATATTTTTGAAGCGGTATCCAACCATGCAGCTTCCTGTGCGGCCAAACTCCGACGTCAGCAGTCGTGTGCAGCAGGCATGTTGGTTTTTATCATGACCAATCCTTTTTCGGAACGGGATCCTCAATACGTCAACAGCAAACACTTGACTTTTTCAGTGCCAACCAACTGTACTTCTGAAATCATTGAGTTTTCCAAGATGCTTTTAAAAGACATTTATAAACCCGGATATTCCTACAAAAAAGCCGGCGTCATCATTACAGAAATCATTTCCAACACCCCAATGCAGGCAGATTTATTTGATACAGTAGACCGCGACAAACAGAAAAAACTCCTTAAAGTGATCGATGACCTGAACGATGGTCTGGGTTCAAACAAGGTTCGGATTGCATCACAGGGTTATAGCAAAAAGTGGATGTTGAAAAACGAAAAACTGTCACCACGCTATACGACCAAACTATCTGATATCATCGAGGTCAAGGCTGAAAAATAAAAACTGGATTTTTGTGGGATGAATTTCCATCATTTTAGCCGTTTTATCTTTAAATTGCAGCATCCTATATAAAAGTTGATGAAGAACTATTATTTACTGACAATCAGCCTGCTTTTTACCCATATCCTGCTTTTTGCCCAGGGCACATTTGAAGATTACAATCGTGCCTATTCTCTGCGTCAGAAATACGAAAACAAAGTCTTTAATTCTGAAATTCAACCTGAATGGATAGGTAACACCCATTTCTTTTGGTATGTTCGTGAAACCCCTACCGGCAAATCCTATATTCTGACAGATGCTGTGAAACAGGTACAAATTACCTTATTTGACACTTCAGTTTTGGCCGGCCTACTTTCTACAGGTACTGGCAAAACAGTTAGCAGCCAAACCCTGACTCTGGAAAATATGCAGGTATTATCCGACTTAAATACCATCAACTTTAACTACTCCAGGTATCAGTGGAACTACAAAATAAAAGAAAACAAAATCGTAAAAGGCTTGTATGTTAAAATCCCCATCAACACTGAAGTGAATGACGATGAGCTGAGAAGCAGACCCATTAAATCGCCCGATGGAAAGAAAGAAGCCCGCATCAAGAACCGGAATATCTGCGTAAAGGACGTACTGACTGGTATGGAAACCATGATAAGTAAAGATGGAACCTCCAAGGATTACTATTCTGCCAACATCGAATGGAGTCCGGATAGTAAGAGAATTGCTTGCTTGAAAATTAAACCAGCAGAAACGAAATACCTTTACCTTCTGGAGTCTTCACCGGCTGATCAATTGGTACCTAAACTACAGAAACGCAAATACACCAGACCTGGTGATCCTCTACCCTTCAGGCAACCCCGGATTTTCAACTTATTAACCGGTGAATGCATTGCACCCTCCACCAGCTTATTCAGCAGTCAGTATGTGTTGTGGAATCTGAAATGGAACGAGGATAGCAAGGCGGTCACTTTTGAATACAACCAACGTGGGCACCAGGTGTATCGGGTGCTGGAGCTTTCGGCAGAAACCGGAAATGTCCGAACCATCATCAATGAAACCAGCGACACCTACATCTATTACAAGCGTCGTTACAGGTACGACATGAAAAACGGTTCGGAAATAATCTGGGCCAGTGAGCGCGACAATTGGAACCACCTATACCTTTACAATAAGATTTCCGGCGTGGTCAACAAGCAAATAACCAAAGGCGAATGGTATGTACGTGAGATCCAATACATCAATGAACAAAAACGCCAGATTTATTTTTCAGCAAACGGGATGACTCCCAATCAAGACCCCTATTTTATACGCTACTACCGAATCAATATGGACGGCAGCGGACTAATCTGCCTGACCCCCGAAGAAGGCATGCATGAAGCATTCTATTCCAGAGATATGCGATATCTGGTGGACATCTATTCCAAAACCGATACGCCTCCAGTGACTGTACTTCGTAACGCCAAAGACGGGCACATCCTTTTGTCGTTGGAAAAAGCAGACATTAGTGCGCTTCAGGCTACAGGATGGAGTGCTCCTGAAAAATTCGTAGCCAAAGGCCGGGATGGAAAAACCGATATGTGGGGACTCATTTTCAGACCAAGCAATTTTAACCCTAAAATAAAATATCCAGTCATTGAATACATTTATTCTGCACCTGGCGAGAGCTATGTTCCAAAATCATTCTACGCAGTATACAAAAATCCAACACCCTTGGTTGAGCTCGGTTTTATCGTGATACAAGTAGATGGAATGAGCACTTCTTACCGCTCCAAGGCTTTTGAAAGCATTTGTTACAAAAACCTGAAAGATGCAGGTCTGCCCGACCGCATTGCATGGATTAAGGCTGCAGCCAAAAAATACCCGTATATGGATATCAACAGAGTAGGCATTTTCGGTGCATCTGCCGGTGGACAAGAAGCCATGACAGCGACCTTATTCTATCCCGATTTCTACAAAGCGGCGTATGCTTCATGCGGTTGCCACGACAATAGATTGGGCAATATCTGGTGGAACGAACAATGGATGGGTTACCCGGTTGACAACAGTTACAAAGCCTCATCGAATGTTGAAAACGCCCATTTACTCAAAACGCCTTTGATGTTGGTGGTAGGCGAATTGGACGATAATGTGGACCCGGCTTCCACCATGCAGGTTGTGGATGAGTTAGTTAAAACCGGTAAGGACTTTGAGCTAGTCTTCCTTCCCGGCACAAACCACACGATGGGTGAAGAATATGGGGAACACAAACGCTTTGACTTTTTTGTCAAGAATCTATTGGGTGTAACTCCTCCTTCCTGGGAAAAAGTCAAAACGACTCCTTTGAAATAAGCTGTTCCACCAATTTGGGAAGGCCTTCGGCAGACTTTTCCTGAATCGTAATGACTTTGTTTTTAATTTCGGCGATGTTTGGTTCACCCGGATCAACCACATAGACCGTTGCTTCGGGTTTAGCATAATGTAAAAGCGATGCAGCCGGGTATACGACCAATGAAGTGCCTACAACAATCAGAATATCGGCTTGTGAAACAATTTGGGCTGCCAGATCAAACATCGGTACATCTTCTCCGAAAAAGACCACAAAGGGTCGCAAAAGAGATCCATCCGGATGCCTGGCTTCGAGCTTTTGTTCCCATCCTTCCAGGGGCACCGTGTTCAATTCATACATGCTGCTTCTGAGTTTACACAATTCACCATGCAGATGAGTGATGTGACTACTCCCTGCGCGTTCGTGCAAATCATCTATATTTTGGGTAACAACCTGTACATCATAATACTGTTCCAGTCTGGCAATGGCCAGATGTCCGGCGTTGGGCAGCTTGCTCATCATTTCTTTCCGGCGTTCGTTGTAAAAATCGATGACATTACGGCGATTTTTAGCCAAAGCTTCCGGTGTGCATACATCTTCAATCCGATGTTTGGCCCAAAGTCCATTTCCACTCCTGAAGGTCGATATTCCACTATCTGCACTAACACCGGCCCCAGTAAAAACAACAATTTTCTGACTATTCATGATCTTGCATTTATTTTCTGCAAGTTAAATAAACATGGGGAAAAAACGTAGTTATTCTTTAATCAATTTCTTCACAATAAAACTAGATCCATTTGTAAATATCTTTAAAAGATAAATACCAGAATTCAAAAACGATACATCCAGCATCTGCTTATTGGAATTGACGGGGTATGTTTTAAGAATGAATCCATTTAGATCCATAAGCTCTACTTTGCTAAGTGTTAGGTCCGTACTACTTGTTTCCAATTGCACAATAGTCTTTGCCGGATTGGGCAATAAATGGATATTCAAGTCTTTCTCCAAGCGTTCCAACGAAGTTTGACTTTCTGCTCCATACACCGCAAATTCGTAAATACGGGCAGCACCATTCGCATTATCGTATTCAGGTTTTGTAATGTAGAGACGGACATAGCGTGCTTTGAAAGCGACGGAGCGTTTGGTTTCATTGCTTAAATTACCCACTACAGCATCCACATCCTGCCAAATATCCCCCACTTTCTTTTGCAACTTAAAATCGGCGGTAATTGCATTTTTATTTTCACAACCAGCATGCAATACATACCATTGGCAGATTTCTTGTTCTTCTCCCAGATCCACTTCCAGCCATTTATCCCCCAACTCGCCTGCACACCATTTTTTTGTGCTATTTCCGTCAATGGCATATTTACCAGCCTCAGCAGTACCTGTTTGACCGGAAACTTTAACTATTTTAGCCTGTGAAAAGTTAACTGTACAACGATCTGTTTCATCGACATCGACTAGCCTTACCGGTTGAATGATGGTTCTTAATTCCATGGCTGGCTTTGTATCGTCGTTTTCATTGTTGGCAGCTGTAATGGCAAAAATGGAAATATTCTGATTGGTGGGCAATATCAATTTGGTCGCATTTTCAGGAAGTTCAATGCAATATTTAAACATATAGGTAAAGACGTAGGGTTCATCACCATCCTTTTTATGCCTGTGAGTTCCCACCCATGCAATATTTTCTTTTTTGAAGAAACCGGGCTTAATAGTTACCTGATCACCATCTTTGGTTTCGATGGTATTCCAGGCCCCTACCTGATCGGAAAAATATTGGATGTTTAGGTTGAAAGGGGTATTATCCACTTTGAAAATACTCTCAATATCAGTCTGATACAAAGAGGTGGCAGCCAGAATGTATAGCTTCTTGTAACCAGTAGGAATGTTAATGCTATTACCACGACAATTTACGATATTGTTGGCACCGGGCGTTTTGGGACCCATTTTAAAGATAATCCCATCTGAAAAAATGGAGTCTGGTACCAGATTGGCTGAATACGAATGTTCGCGTTCATCAAAATAGCCATTGCTACGATCCGTATCATAAGTAAAGGCAACCTTGTTGTAAGTCAGTGAAATGGGTTTGCAATCCGGTGCAGAGGATGATGTAGCCGGAGCAGCCAGTTTAACGCTGAATGTTTTTGGTTGAAAAGGGGTTAGGTTAAAAGTCAACGATTTTCCTGAAATTCCAACTTCGCCTATTTTTTCTTCAATTCCGTTTAATTCTGCTGCTGAGACTATGTCAGCATTAAAATTGACTGTAACATTTCCGGCACTTTTACCTTCTAATTCATATACCCTGAAAACGATATCGTCACTGTTTTCGGCTTTTTTCATCGTTTTAATGGCGACCTGATCGGTACTTACATCGACAAAAGAAAAACTCTTACCGAGCGCTCCGTCGTGTTTAGGAGCTTCAAAGGTCAACATGGGTTCATTTAGTTTGGCGGCTTCCCACTGGGTGTTGGAGTCACTGACTTTGCCGGCATGCCCATAAATAGAATAGGTGAACTGATGACTGCCCAGATCCTGATTTCCTTGATGCAGATATCTGTCTGTGACTTCTGGTGAATGGATCAATGTGAGACGGAGCGTATAAATGTTTGGCTTATCCCAACCGTATTTGCTGTCATTTAAAATGGAAACGCCATAGGTATCATCGGTATTTGTAAGGTCTGCCCATTGTTGAGCATAAACTTCGAAAAGATTGGCTGTATTACCTGGCCGTTCAATTGTCCCCAGACCAAGGTCGTAAGTAGCGTTGGGATTCGTTGGAATTAATGGAAAAGTGGCTTTAAGAAGTGCTTTTTTGGTACCCCATTCTATACCGGTAACAAAATCTACGCGTTCTTTGGGACCCTTTTCGGTCAATCGGATTCTTTGTACAAAAACGGATCCATTTTTCTCACGGACAATTTTCAAAGTAACACGTACAGGTCCATTTTCTTCAATAGTTATGGTTGGGGTTCCATCCACATAGGATCGTGGAGCTTCGGTCACCGATTCGGTTACAATTTCCCAGGAAGGCCAGAAACTTGACTTGTCGCTCATAAAAGCCAGACGGAGTGGCAGTCTTACCAACTCTTTATTGTTGTATCGCTTGTCAATGATGGAACTCACATCCCCTTTTGCATTGATGGTCACTTTGTAAACTGAGTTCTCAAGGGTATTACCAGTGATTACCAGATTGTCTGTAAAATCAGGTATAGATGCTGAAATTCGTGCATCATAAACGGCATAACCCAGTGATTTTACATTTGCTGTAAAAATAAAAGTGACCTTCCCATCTTTGTATGAAGTTATCTGAGCTGGTGTTTCAACGCCATCCTTGTCGAAAACCCGGACAGCCGCAGGTTTCGTAGTGGCCACAATACTAGCTTCCACCAGATCTTCCCGATTGATGGACAATGGGTTGTAGATAACTAAACTGTTGCCTTCTGTTCTGGTATCCAATGAGCGAACTGTTGCACCGGCGGCATTCTGAAGTACAGTAGAAAACTTATTCTGACATATCACTTCATCATTTAAAGAGAAAGTGTATGCTTCAGGTATACTAGTTCCTGTGAGGTCATCGTGAAACTGATGCCAAATCAGTTTAATCCATGCTTCATTCAATTCATTTTTCGGATAGGGTAATCCACCAAGCCAACTGGCCATTACAGCACTTTGTTCAGCTGCTTTTCCCAACAACTCATTTTTACGGTTCCACAATTTCATGGCACATTGGGAAGTATAACATCCGGTTCCATGCCATTTCATAGGAAGTTCTCCGTTATACAAGGGGAAATCTTTGTACTGGGCAGTAGTAAACCGATCGTATATTTCTCCAGAAGTAGCAACAACCACTTTCAATGGACCAGCACCTTTTCCAGGTAAGCTCTTTTCTACCCAGGAAACAGATTCTTCGGATGGTGAACCGCCAAAATCCCCTGTTCCATAATATTGATAACCCACAAAATGTCCGGATGCAATTCCAGTATTATTGACCGCACTCAGGTAATCTGTTTTTTGACTGACGTCTGAATTATAGGTCGTGCCATAAGCCCCAGGATCCAGAGCTGCTAAAATTTTTGAACCATCAACACCTTGCCACACGCCAAAAGGGAAGGGTGTGCCATAAGCAGAGCCCCAGGATAATTTTTGTGAGGAGAAACCTTTCAATCCACAATGAGAAGCGATCGTGGGGAGCGTGTACCCAAAGCCGAAACAGTCGGGAAGAAAAATATCGTTGCTTTTTTTGCCAAATTCATTTTTATAAAAAGTCTGACCTAACAGCACATTGCGAAAGAAGGACTCCGTGGAAGGTATCAGAACGTCATTGGCATTGAGCGAACTACCGGTAACATTCCAACGACCTTGTGCCACATAGGTTTTCAATTTAGCATACAAATCCGGATAATATTCTTTTGCCCACATGTAATGGATGGCTCCTTCAAAATTGAATTTATAATTGGGGTACTTATCCATTAGGGCAAAATTCTGTTCCAAGGTATTTTTAATGGCATCTCTTATGGTACTTTGCACGGTCCAGTTCCATTGAGTATCTAAATGGGCTGTAGAAACGACATAAACGGTTTTGTCTTGTGCAAATCCGATACTTGAAAACATAAAAAAGGAAAACAAGAGTATTTTAATCCGTTGAAACAGGGAGTTTTTCTTCATCATTTTGATTGTATAAAAATATCAAACAGTATATACGTTAATTGACAACATAACAAGCTTTTATTCATCCGTGGTAAAAGTCGATGCAGGTAATCTTTCTTCCTTAAGCGAATTGGTCACTTTATTGAACAAAGTGGCTACCGAGCCATCACTCCACGCATATCTGGCATATGCAGGCGCTTTTACGAAAGGACTACTGAGCACCACTTTGTTGTTCACTATATGCGCTTCAGCTGGATAGTAACTTTTATTTTTTCCTGCAATTTGGAAATTCGTCAGTCCGTTTTCAGATGCTACCAGCCCTTCACCAATGGACTCAAATTCAATGATTAATGTATGGCCCGACACAGTGGCTTTTTTATATAAAGGTCCTGAAGTGACCAGGTGTCTTCCGTATTCATTTGCCAGAGAAAATCGCGCCAAACGAGCAGCAACCTCCTGCTTGAAGGCGGGATGCGCCGACTCAAGACGACCAATATCCAGCGTTACGGCCATACCGGTTTTTGGTGTTTTCAAAGCAAGACGTTGGGCGTTTCTCAATTTTTGTGATTTCCCCTCCTGTTCGTAACTGTAAAAATAAGGTGCTATTTGCACATAATAAAAGGGGAACTGGTACCCCCACTTATCGCGCCAATCTTCAATCATGGCTGGAAAAAGCCGTTTGTACTGTTCATCTCGACCTACATTGGATTCACCTTGATACCAAATAACACCTTTTATAGTAAAAGGCACCAATGGATGTATCATGGCGTTGTAAAGTACGGTGGGTGAATTACTATTCATCTGTGCAATGTTGGGACGCTCTGAAATAAGTGTTTGCAGGTTATAGCTGTAAAACTGACCATTGTAGATTTCAGCTATCAGTTGGGATTTCCATTCTCCTTCCAATGCTATGGAAAGACCTTGATCGTTGGAGATAGTCATTTCTCCACTGATGGCGCCGGGACCTCCTGTGTCTATGACCCGAATAGCGATGGTGTTGATTCCGAGTTTCAGGATAGCTCTGGGTATGGTCATTATTCTGGGAGCATTGGCCGCACCCTGACCAGTAAGTCCGCCAATGTTATAGCCATTGATAAATGTTTCATCAAAATCATCAATGGCATCGATTTTAAGAAGATAATCAGTGGTAATATCTGACACCTCGAACGTTTTTCTGAACCAAATGGCACCGTCAAATTCTCCTGAAGGTAAAATATCAAATCTTCCGGGTAGCATGGTTGTTGACCATTTTGAATCATTAAATCCAGGATCTGCAGCTGCCTTGTCGTTAAAAGTGATTGTTTGCCATTCAACATCGGTGAATGGTTTTTTCTGTGTTGGCCATTTTTTAAACCAACCATGGGTTAAGCTTTCCAGGCTTTCTAAACCTTCAATGGTTTGATTAAAGTCACCAAGTAGGGCGAGGTGGTCTTTACTCGTCCAAGCTTCCGCCGGAGTGCCTCCTATGCTTGATACGATGATGCCAATGGGAACATTCAACTCCTGATACAGTTTTTTTGCGTAGAAATAAGCTGTGGCACTGAAATCTCCTGCTGTTTGAGGTGAAGCCGGATACCATTCACCCCCGCTTAAGGTATCAAGAGGTGTACTGGATAGACTGAATGGCACTTTAAACATCCGAATATTCGGGAAATTGGCTTGAGCTATTTCCTGTTTTGAATTTAGAATGGTATCGTTAGGCAACCAGCCCTTAACAGGAATATCCATGTTGGATTGACCGGAAGCGAGCCATACTTCACCTATCAAGACCTCTTTGATTAGAATGGTGCTATCGGTTGTTTCTATTTTGATTTCGTAGGGTCCGCCAGCTTTTGGGGTGGCTAATTCTATTCTCCAGTTACCCTTAGCATCGGAATTGGTTACTGCTTTTTGACGCCAGCTTGCAGATACGGTTATTTTTTGCCCCGGGGCGGCTTTTCCCCAAAAGTCTGCTTTTTGTTTTTGTTGCAGTACCATGCAATCAGAAAATAGCTTCGATACCTTTAATTCACTTTTAGCATTCGCTATTATGGAATAGGCAAAGAAGCAAAAAAGGATGGTTAGTAAGCAGCTATTTTTTCTCATGACACATTCAACTATTTGTCGCAATATTACAAAAAAGTTTACAGTGGCAACACCCTAATATATCACCACTGTAAATCTAATCAACAACACACAAAAAAATTACTTTCTAAATTTATAAACGACTCTACTATTTTTATCTGTTTGGATAGACAGAATGTATATACCTTTTGCCAAATTCTCAATATCTATTATTTTATTGTTCCCTGTATTGCTCGTACTTTTATATACTTTTCGACCTAAACTGTCAAAAATGGTTGCATTCAGAACCACCTGTTCGCCACAATCGATCGTGAGTTGGGTGTTTACTGGATTTGTATAAAAACGAATATCCTTGACAAAGCTCGTTTTTTGAATACGTGTAGGGACACCTTCAACAGCGCTCCACCAGTTGATATTAAATCCACCGGTTACGGCATATATCCTGAATGATTGTGTACCGGCTATCAAATGGGCTGTAGTGGTTACAGTAGACCAGTTTTGCCAATCACCGGTATTGAGCAAAGAGGTTGTTGCCAAGGTTTCTTCACCAAGCTTTAAGGCCAGGCTCCCAACAGATGTTCCAGCAATCCGAAAACAAAGGGTGTAGATACCCGTAACAGGAATGTTTAAACTGTATTCCATCCAGTCACCTGTCTCAATATAACCCACATCTTGACCGCCACCTAAATCCTTGGTCGTCTCTTTTTGAACACCGCTCATTCGGGTGTATTTTTCTGCTTGTATGGTACCGGGTAGTGAAGGATTTTCCAATTTGGCACTCCATTTATCTATGTTCCAACCACCTTTATTGGCTAATAGTTTGATGGATTGTATACCTGCCGATAATTTAACGGTCTCATAGACTTCTTCATAGGTATCTAAACTGCCGGTATTGGGTAAACTGGTTGTTGCCATCGTTTGTCCATTTTCCAGGATTGAAACTGCACCTTCAATGGTACCGGATACATAGTAACTGATGGTGTACGTACCACTGGTTTCGACATTTACAATATACTCGAGCCAATCTCCTTCCGTGATTGAACCTGCATTCTTTCCATGACTAACTTTTGAATTTGACTGAATTTCGACACCATTTGTAAAGTTGAAATTTTCGGCCTCAATGGTATCGGAAAAAGTTTGTAAAACAGGTGTAACTTCCTGCATAACCACCGAGCTATTGCATTCTATCACTGATGCAATTTCATCAATTGGCATCTTTTTGGTCCAGTCATTCCAGGCTATGTTCAAGTCTGTTCTTCGTACACTCCACGCTGCATCCGCACTTCTTTTCATAAAGAAGTAATATTCATTCCATAAATGGTTCTGACGTACAAAATCACCTAAATACCGTATATATTCTGCCAAATCAGTACCACCTCTGGTGCCCGCAGCAAGAATTCCAGACGAAGTCATATTGGTAATCACTCTATCAAAGGTCTTTTTGGCATCGTCAAAATATTTTTTTTCTCCTGTTAATTGATATAAATAGTTTGCTGCTCCGGCAAAACCGCCATTATTGAAAACACAAGCTGATTTATTGACAGTACCATTTGGGAAAATTTCTCCCCAGACTTCACCCGTATTCTCGTTGTAAAGATTGTCCCGAGTCCATTGATAAATGGATTTTGCTTTGTCCAAATAGTCTTTTTCACCGGTAAATTCATACAGATAGCATGCAGAGATCACGGCTGGTGAGTTACTCAAAGGTGATTTCATATCCATTGCCTTTCGCCACCAGATTCCGCCATTGGTCATATCCCATCCCCAGTTACCTTTTCCGGTATGGTTATAAGTCAGGTTAAAGCCATATTTTGCAACATCCAGAAATTTGACATTTCCGGTATACTCGTAACCTCGAAGGTATGCCAATACTGCCCAGAGTAAATCATCGTTGTATTCATTCCATGTCCAATCACCCAAACCACCACTTCCTGAATTTTGTTTGTTAAAAGTGGTTAGCAAATTGGATATCAACGTTTTGTGGACCAAACTCCTGGTACGAGAATAGGCATCCTGAGCAGTCTGAATATCCAGCGCCTGCATCCAGAAGTAATCCTTGGTGTTTTTATTGATGGCTTCTCTATAAAAAGTGAGCGTAGGAGATTGTAGTAAAAAGGATGAATTGAAAGCATCAAATGCCTGATCAGCAATAGGATTTGACACTTGCCCCTTCAAAGAGAAAGTCGCAAGTATTAAGAGGCATACTAGAAACAATTTAAATAGTATTGATTTATTCTCCATTAGTATATTTCAGTGATGTTTTCGGAAATACGTTTATATTTGAAAGCATAACTTTGCTGAATCACAGTCAAAGCATCCTCCATCCTGTCCTTACTTTTAAATTCTCCTGAAAACGAACTGGCCAATAGTGAAGCGTTTGAGACTTGGAAGGTCACATCATAATAGCGCTCCAAGCGTTCTAAAACCTCACCTACCGTTTCTTTATCAAAGGTATATACCCCGTCATTCATATGACTGACTTCGGCCATGTTCATAGGAGCTTTCACCAAATTGCCACCTAGCATTTCCGCTTTTTCGCTGGGTTTAAGGTAAATCTTTTTAGAATCTATCTGACCATCATCAATACAAACCGATCCATGTATCAGGGACGTTTCAAATTCGTTGCTTTTTGCGTAGGCATAAACATTAAATTTCGTACCTAAAACATGAATATTGTATTTGGATGTTTTGACTATAAAAGGTTTGCTTTTGTCTTCAACAACTGTAAAAAGAGCCTCCCCATCAAGCTCCACCAATCTTTGATCTTTAGCGAACTTGTCAGGTACTGTAATGCTTGTATTGGACCCAAGTAACACTTTCGTACCGTCAGCCAATGTCAGTTGGCGGGTTTGACCAACTGGAACTTCAATTAGAGTATAGTGAACCTTATTTTTTTCAAAGACAAATCGATCTATCATGTAATAAGAACCCAACAAAAGTAAGAATACAGCCGCATATTTAGACAGGGTCAGGGTCATACGACGCATTTGATGTTTTTTGGTTCTAAATCTAAATTGGCTGAATTTTAATGCTGCATATGCACCATCTCCTTTTTCACCGACCATTTTTGATAAGGAAAAAAGATTCTGTAACGAAACGAACTCTACCATTATCGCTTCATCTGCTTCCAAATCCTTGAAAAGTCTCAGCTTTTCAGTATCGGAGAGTAGTCCAGAAAAATAAGTTGTCAATCTTTTATCCATCATAATACGTTTCATATTGTTAAGACGTCTTAACTTGAAAAAAACACCAATCAAAAAAGTGAAAAATCACTCAATTAACTTAAAAAAAACACTATAAAAAGCGGTAAAAAATCCTTCAATTCTATTTTTAACTTTTTCAACGCGATAGCAATTTGATTACTGATTGTATTGGTCGATAGTTTCAGTTGGTCCGCAATTTCCTGATACTTCATGCCATCCAGTCTACTCAGCATAAATATTTCACGACATTTCGGGGGGAGCGTATCTATTGCTTTATTGATCATGGTTTCAATGTCCTCATTCGATAGGCTCTGCTCATCAAATTGTTCTATAGAATACATTTTAAACTGAAGTTCCTTTTCTTCAACATCCTGAAGAGAACAATGTAAATCTCCGATTCTGATTTTATGCCTCAAAAAATCAATGCATTTATTTTTTGTAAGCCTGAAAAGATACGCATTGACATTCCGAAGCTCATCTATATTTTCACGCTGTTGCCACAATATAAAAAAGACATCCTGAACAATGTTTTCGGCATCTTCAATGGAGCTAACATACTCTCGGGAAAAACGCACCAATTTCGGGTAATATAAGGTATATATTTCCTCGAAATTAAGTTTGTGTTCCATGATAGTAGTAGTGCTCATTCAGGCTTTTATTATAGATTAACAAGAGACATCCTGGCGTACATCTCGACAAAGGCCGTTTGAGTTAATATCCACTTTCGATAGTGCTGACTATTTTTGCTCCAGTCTGTAGAAAAAAATCCATTTTGATCTCGCCCATGATCCCAGATATAATCCAGATTTTTCTGAAAAACAGTCAAATAGGTTTTGTTGCCATCCACTTTATACAAATCGACATATCCCCTTAAAAGTATGGCGGTAAACCAGGTACTGCCTTTCTTCTTCATTCTAAAGAGTGATCCATCCGTCAATTTATAATCAAAAAAATAAAAATTATAAGCAGATTGGGCTATAACCTGAGCCTCCTTTAAATACGTACTGTCTCCTGTCAATTTATACAATAAGACAGAGGCATGCATCATATATCCATTGTTGTAGGAAAATTTGGATTTGCTCATTGATCCATCGAGCCTGATGTTATCGAAATACAAGTGATCTTTGGGATCTTGTAAGTGTGTTTTGGTCCATTCAAAAATCTTTTTACCCTGATGAAAATAAAGAGAATCTTTGGTTGCCTCAAATAATTTAAAGGCCAAAACCGAAGCGGATGAATTAACGCAGGTGTTTTTTGATTCTCTGGATTGTTCCGACCAATAGATTCCACCTCCCAATTTTTCATCCATGCCACTTTCTGCAAATTGCCAGAGTCGTTTTGCTTTGGTCAGGTAGGCCTCCTTTTTATTCATAGCATATGCCTCCAGAAAATAGATAGCGAGTCCGATATTATCATCGTAAAAACGATCAGACGTATTTGGTAACCCTTTATTTACTGCAGAACAATATCCAAAAGGAATTCTATTGGGATCAAAATAAGAATCAAGTCCTTTCATTACTCTCGAAGTCAGAAAAGCTGTATATTTTTCATTCTTTGTGACATTCACTAAAACATTTACGCAAGAGAACATTCCGGTGTAAGGACACAAATGCGCAAATAAATTCTGATCGGGCTGATGTTCATCTGTGTTCAAAGTATCTATTAAACCATCTTGATTCGGATAAAAATCTTCAATCAGGTCATTGGTCTTTGGCACCGAATAATATTTGCAAATAGAATCCAGCGTGGCAATGGCACGTGCCTGATTACGAACACTGGCAGGCTCTTCTTTCAGATGGCAGCTTTGTAATAAGCATAAAATGAAAAAAAGCGGGCAGAACCGTAAGTATGCTGTAGCATTTTTGAAAGAAGCAAAAGATAAATATTCCGTCTGATGCATGGGATTCAATTTGGTGATGTATTTTATGTATGACGTCGATAATCAAAAAAGGAACTAAATGAAAATCAAAAATATTGAAATAAATCGAGATACTAAAAATCAAAAAAAGATGTTCTTTCAATAAAAGTTACTAAAATTTATCTTTTTTGAATATCTTGCGCTACCAATTCTCCATTTTTAACTATTCGTTTATTGAATCATTAATAGTTCTACACTAATAATTTAACCTATGAAAACTTTTAAACTCTTTCTGTTTGTATTTTTAATGCTGCTCCCTTCCATGCTTTCAGCCCAAGTGAACACGAAAGACTCATTGTCAAACGGATATCTTTTCACAGACTTTACGGATGGATTTGTACTGACTAAAGATGGAAACAGGACTCCTGCGAACCTTAACTATTATTGTATACAAGAATTAATGTTGTTTAAAGATGCCAATGGTCAAGTTATGGAATTCGCTGTACCTGAAGATGTTGAGGCAGTCACTATTGGTGACCGTCTTTTTGTCAATTCTACTAAAAGTGCATTTTACGAAGTCATAGAAGTAGGAAAAACGTGCTATTATATCCAGTGGATTGGTAAGATTATCTCAGAAGGCAAAGGGAGTGGTACAGGTTATGGATACACAGCTACTACTGCCACAACAAATCTTTCTGGCCAGCTCAGACCTGGATCTTCCAAATTAAAAAATGATGAGAAATTTATTACAAAGACAGAGTGCAACTACTTTTTAAAAATAAAGAACAGTTATAAAAGAATTAATACCCTGGGTATGCTAAAAAAGGTATATAAAGGACATGAGGAGGAAATTGATACGTTTGCAAATGAACAGAAGATTGATTTTAGCCAATCGTCACAAATTACCAAAATCGTACAATTCTGTTCCAAATTCAATTAGTAGCTGATTCTTGAAAACTGGATTTATGGGTTTGATACATTCGGATCCATAAATCCAACTGCCACTATTAATACAAACCCATCTAAAACCAGAAAACGCTAATCATCTATTTCTAGATCATTAGCGTTTTTCTTTGCGGTGCGGACGGGACTCGAACCCGCGACCCCATGCGTGACAGGCATGTATTCTAACCAACTGAACTACCACACCGTTTTCGGTAGTTTCTATCGTTCTTGATAGCGGGTGCAAAGATATGCAGATTTGTTTAATCTGCAAGTATTTTGATGGATTTTTTTCATAAATCGTGCTTTTTTGTACTTTTGCATACGAAGCGGCCTGTTGTTTGGAAAACCCCATGCATAGGCGTCTGTCAAAGTAAAGACTGGTTTTTGAAAACATAATGTAAACAATCAATTCAAGCATATGAAAGATACACCCATTGATTATTCAGTTGTTCAAGAAGTTATCAACGAATTCAATTTACCTGATTTTGGTAAAGCCACTATTCGCGAAGTAGTCGGAATGACCAATCAAATAGAAAAACGCAGCGGAAAAAGGTTTATTCGCATGGAAATGGGTATACCCGGACTTCCTGCTTCACAAATAGGAGTTCAGGCAGAAATTGCAGCACTTCAGAAAGGGGTTGCTTCTATTTACCCTCCACTTGACGGTATTCCCGAAATGAAAGAACAAGCCTCTCGCTTTGTAAAGGCTTTTATTGATGTGGACGTTCCCTCCTATTGTTGCACACCGGTGACAGGCTCTATGCAAGGAACCATGGCGTCCTTTATTACTTGCAGTCAACGTGACACTGCCAAAAACAAGATTTTATTTATTGATCCGGGGTTTCCTGTTCAGAAGCAACAACTCATTATGATGAAATGTCCCTGGGAATCATTCGACGTTTACAATTACAGAGGAGAAGCACTTCGGGAGGAATTGGAGAACTATCTGAGCAAAGGCAACATCACAGCATTGATTTATTCCAACCCCAACAATCCGGCCTGGTTTTGCCTTCAGGACAGTGAGCTGAAAATCATTGGCGAGCTGGCAACCAAATACGACGTGATTGTTTTGGAAGATTTGGCCTATTTCGCCATGGATTTCCGCCATGATTTAGGTAAACCTTTTGAGGCACCTTTCCAACCAACAGTAGCACATTATACCGACAACTATATTCTACTGATATCAGGCTCCAAGGCTTTCAGCTATGCAGGGCAACGCATCGGATATACTGCCATTTCTGAAAAACTATTTAACCGGGTTTTCAAAAGCCTGGAGGAACAATACGGCACAGGTGGTTTCGGAAATGTTTTCGTTAACCGTGTGCTTTACTCCCTTTCTTCAGGTACCAGTCATGCTGCACAGTACGCGATGGCAGCGATGTTGAAAGCTGCATGTGACGGACAGTTCCCATTTCTTGACAATGTAAAGGAATATGGTCGACGTGCAGAAAAAGTGAAGAACTATTTCCTCGACAATGGTTTTTACATAGTATATAATAACGACCTGGGTGAAAACCTGGCAGACGGATTCTATTTCACCGTCGCCTATCCGGGCATGACAGGTGGTGAACTGATGAAAGAACTGATGTTTTACGGAATAGCAGCTATTTCTCTGGAAACGACCGGAAGTGATCAGCAGGGATTGAGGGTTTGCACCTCGTTCATCAAGGATGATCAGTATGAAGATATGAAGTATCGATTAGAATGCTTTAGAGCCAATCATTAAAAAAGAAGATGTCTCAATAGGATGCAAATCTCTGCGCTGCTGCTCATTGGGCAATCCTCACGTACGAAAAGTACGCTCAGGTATACCTTATAATCAGCGCCTTGACCTTTGCACCCTATTAAAACATCTTATATGCATATATGAAAAAAACTATTTTCTGAATGGCATCTTCATCACTTCCGCTTTCAACATACGATCTCTGATATTGACAAAAATTTCGGTGCCAGGTTTTGCAAAAGCAGTTTCAACATACCCCATAGCGATACCTATTTTACTCATCGGAGAAATACTGCCTGAAGTCACCTGACCAATGACGCGGCCCTCTGCATCCATCAATTCATAACCTTGACGGGCAATGCCTTTATCGCGCATTTCAATCCCTATTCTTTTTTTGGTTACACCTTCCGACTTCTGTTTTTCAAAAATAGCCCTTGATGGAGTATTCTTTTCAGGGTTAAACTTGGTCACCCAACCTAAACCTGCTTCAATGGGAGAAATCGTATCATTCAGTTCATGACCGTATAAACAGAAACCCATTTCCAGACGCAAAGTATCACGTGCACCTAGACCCACCGGGGCAATTTTAAATTCTTCACCAGCCTTAAAAACAGCGTCCCAGATTTTCAGTCCTTGTTCTGGCGCAAAATAGATCTCAAAGCCACCCGCTCCGGTATAACCAGTGTTAGCGATCAAGACATTATCCACACCGGCCAGCTGACCAAAGGCAAAATGGTAATAAGGAATGGTTGAAAGATCAACGGTTGTCAGTTTTTGCAGGGTCAGGATTGCTTTTGGACCCTGAACAGCCAATTGGGCAGTACGGTCAGAGGCATTTTCAAATTCTGCCCCTTCTGCATTGTGTGCCAAACACCAATTCCAGTCTTTTTCAATATTGGATGCATTTACAACCAACAAATACTCAGTATCACTCATTTTATGAACCAGTAAATCATCTACTACCCCACCCTGTTCATTGGGTAAATAAGTATATTGTACTTGTCCAACCTGTAAGGCACTGACATCATTGGAAGTTACATTTTGCAGGAAAGATAAAGCCTGCGGCCCTCTTACCCAGAATTCGCCCATATGGGATACGTCAAAAACGCCTACACCTTCACATACGGCATGGTGCTCTGTTAAAATTCCTGAATATTCAATGGGCATGTTGAATCCAGCAAAGGAACTCATTTTAGCGCCCAAGTCCTGATGCAATTGAGTGAATGGAGTTGTTTTCATTTAATATTGGATATTTCTGCTATTTTTAGGATGACCTGCATGGCTTTTTCCATGGAGGGAATAGGTATAAACTCAAAACGGCCGTGGAAATTCAGACCACCGGCAAAAATATTCGGGCAGGGTAAGCCCATATAAGAAAGACGGGCACCATCCGTACCTCCACGAATCGGTGTAACTTGCGGAGTCACCCCAACAGCTTCCATCGCAGCAAAAGCAAGTCGGATGATATGCATGTTGTCCGGATCTATTTTCTCACGCATATTATAGTATTGATCCTTCATTTCCAAAGTGGCAGCGTTTTCACCGTATTCATTTTTTATTTTGTTGACTAGGTGAACCATTTCCTTTTTACGTCTTTCAAAACGGTCACGGTCGTGGTCTCGGATAATGTAATTCAAAATGGTTGATTCTACATTTCCATTAAATCCCACCAAATGGTAAAATCCTTCATAGCCCTCTGTGTGTTCCGGCGTTTCTGAACGAGGCAACATAGAAACAAACTCATGCGCGATCCGGATGGAATTCATCATTTTATGCTTGGCGTATCCTGGATGTACATTCCTGCCTTTGAAAGTGATTTTAGCACTAGCTGCGTTGAAATTCTCATATTCCAGCTCACCTATTTCACCTCCATCGATGGTATAAGCAAAATCAGCCCCAAATGCTTTCACATCGAAATGATCTGGACCTTTGCCTATTTCTTCATCTGGTGTAAAGGCTATACGTATTTTGCCATGTTTTATTTCCGGATGTGCAAGGAGATACTCCATTGCCGTAACAATTTCTGCAATTCCGGCTTTATCATCTGCCCCCAAAAGAGTTTTGCCATTGGTGGTAATCAAGTCCTGACCAATATAATACAAAAGTTCAGGGAAATCGGTTGGAGAAAGGACAATGTTCTCTTCGGGATCCAAGATGATATCACCGCCGTCGTATGAATGGACGATTTGAGGTGAAACATGCTTGCCTGACATATCCGGACTTGTATCCATGTGTGCTATAAAACCGATAACCGGACGTTTATCACTCGAATTTGAAGGAATAGTTCCCATAATATAGCCGTTATCATCCAGCGTCACATCCTGGATACCTACTATTTTCAACTCTTCAGCCAAATCTTTGGCGAAAGACATTTGTCCGGGGGTACTGGGAACAAAAACAGTATCCTCATCAGATTTCGTATCTATTTGTACGTATTTAAAAAAACGATCGACTAAATTCATTTTTGTAATTTTTTAAACGGTGAGTTACACAAAAGTACAAAATCTATACTGTTTTCTTTTCCCTATTTTTGAGTTTTTGGACATTTTGTCAAATGTTGGAGTTCAATGGTCTTAAAAAGCTCATTTTATACTAATTTAACGCTTTAATAGCCCTCATTTACTCCTTTTAAACATTAAAAACACGTTAACATTATGCCAGAATGGACAATTTGACTAATTTTGCACACCTTAATTATTTCTTACTAAATTTTCACACCGCCTTTATTCATGAAAAAGACTTTTTTTGCTCTAATGCTATTGGCTCTTTGTTCTTTAAAAGCTCAGGCCGAAACTCCCAAACAACTCACGAATCTACCCACTGTCTATATTGAAACCACAGACGGAGAAGACATAACAAGCAAAGAGTATTATCTAAAGGGTATTGTCACCATTGTTTCAGAAAATGGATCAAAAATTTTCAAGGACAGCCTCGATATAAAAGGCCGCGGAAATTACAGTTGGAACAGCACCCCAAAAAAGCCCTATCGAATAAAGCTCTATAACAAAGCCAACCTTCTGGACATGCCTGCCAAAGCAAAAAACTGGACATTAATCAATAATTACGGTGACAAGACTCTGATGCGCAACTTACTGGCTTTCGATTTCAGCAGACGTTTAGAAATGCCCTTTTCACCTTCAGGTAAACCCGTCGATGTTGTTTTGAACGGCGACTATAAAGGATGTTATCAGCTATGTGATCAAATAGAAGTACACACTGGACGGGTTGAAGTGGAGAAGTTGACTGATGTGGACAATACTGAACCGGCACTTACCGGTGGTTACCTGGTAGAAATTGATTCATACGCCTCCGGCGAAGACCAATGGTTTGAATCTCTATGGAAAGAAGGTAGAAGAAACGATGTGTATATCCCAGTAGCCATCAAATATCCGGATTCAGAAGACATCACAGCAAATCAAATCTCCTATATCGGGGCCCATTTCAACGCTATGACCACTACCATTCAATCCAATACAGTGGTGGGAGTGACCAAATACATTGACAATGCGACATTCGTCCGTCATTTTCTGGTAGGTGAATTTAGTGGAAATACTGACACCTATTGGAGTACCTACATGTATAAAAAAAGGGGTGATGACAAATATTGTTTCGGTCCAGTTTGGGATTTTGATATTGCGTACGAAAACGACAATCGGACCTATCCAATTAACGATAATCCAGATTGGGTTTTCGCATCCACTGGCAGTACAGCTTCAGGAGCCAGAGATATGATGAGCGCTATATTATCAGTAGCATCGGTTGATGATGAGTTAAAATTGGTCTGGTCTAAATACAGGAACAGCGGTGCTATCACAAAAGATGCGTTATGGAAAGTGGTGGATGATTATGCTACTGAGCTAAGCGAATCTCAAAAATTAAACTTTGAGGTTTGGGATATCATGGATGTTGTTGTGCATCAGAATCCTGTGATTTGGGGATCGTATGAAGCCGAAGTACAGAATGTAAAGGATTATATCGCTGGCCGCATCGACTGGATGGATTACAAACTGGATTTTCATTCGGCTGTAAAAACAGCAGATGCTTCAAAAATATTGCACTGGATTCAAGCAAATGAACTCAATATAAAAGGACTATCAGATAATGCCAAAGTGGAAATTTTTGACTTAACAGGACGAAAAATACAAACCACTATTTGCTCAGGCACATTCCAAACAAATTTGGAACGCGGCAGTTATATTGTGCGTATTTCAGACAGCCTCTCCGGCAACAAAACACTTAAATGCCTCATTCCATAAAAAAGCTTAGCCGCTTTGATTATCCATAATTATTTTTCGGGTTTTCTCTCTATATTCTATAGGAGTAAACCCGATTTTCTTTTTAAATATCCGACAAAAATAGTCAGGATTCTGAAACCCCACCTCGTAAGCTATTTGCTGACTGGACAGAATAGTATAAGTCAAAAGTTCTTTTGTCTTTTGCAATTTAAGCTTCTGAATGTACTGCGCCGGCGAACAACCTGTATCTTCTTTGAAAACATGCCGAAATCGAGAGTAGCCCATGCAAACCTGATCAGCAATGCTTTTGGGATTGAGGTCTTCCAGAAAATGTTCGCGTATAATGACCTTTGCCTTACTTATCTGTTTGGTGGCCTCTAAATCTTCCAGTGAATAGGCTTTATCCAGTGAATAGGCATACCCCAGCAACAAATTGACGATGCCTGCCAACATTTGCTGATAGCCGGTCTGCTGTTTCTTGGCCACTGTTAAGGCTTGTTCATATAACTTCAGAACCTCCTCATTCATGCCAATATTTAAAATGGGCTTTTGTATAGAAAAAAAGCCATTTTGCACTCTATTATCAATATTTACCCCGCTAAATCCTATCCAATGTTCGTCCCAGCCTATCTTTTTGTTTGGAGAATAGTTGTGCCATTCTGATGGAAACAACAACATCATATTGCCTTCTTTAACATGTATTTCTTCTTGATGTGCCGACTTAAAAGTGCCTTCTCCCCTAGTTAGGAAAAGCAATTGATATTCATTGAGTACTCGACCGTAATTAACAGAAAACAAATACCTTGACGGATGGTTTCTAAGTGGGTATGTTGTGTTTGGCTTCACATGTTGGTATCCAACTGTATTGATTGTCAAGCCCCAATTTAAGTCATTGTCATTTACTACAAGGTATCTGACGTCATCTACATCTTCCATGATATCGATAAATAAGTATATAAGGTAAGTGCAAATATAAGTATTAATTTATATAATGCCATTTTGTGCAGTTAGTATATCATTTTATCCTACTTTAGGCTCCAACTAGACATTATTTTTGTGACCGTATAAGCATGCCCAAAAATGGACTTCGACAAAAGAACACATTCAACCTTCAATATTTTTTTAATCACCGTGTACAAAAGAAACAATTTTAACAATGAAGAAAAACCTTAAATTACTAGTCTTATTAGGTCTGATCCTGACAATGCCATTATGTGCCATTGTACAGGCTACGACTGAAGTTAAGAACCTACGTACGGAATACCTTCGAAATCCCGTCGGTATTGATGTCACAACGCCAAGGTTCAGCTGGGAATGGAATTCCACAACACGTGGAGTAGAACAATCAGCGTACGAAATCACAGTAACCTCCGACAAAGCAGGTGAAACCATCGTCTGGAAATCAGGCAAAATCGTATCTGATAAAAGTTTGAACATCAAATATGCCGGAACTGCGCTTCTACCTATGACACGTTATTATTGGCATGTAGATGGCTGGGACAAGAAGGATGCCCTGATTTCTTCCACAGAATCGGTTTATTTTGAAACCGGTCTTTTGAGTTCAGGTTGGGGAACCGCCAAATGGATCAAAGCTACAACGGATGCACAAGGTACAATAGATCAAAACGGCGGTTTTGACCCATCTACCGTTACAAAATACATCATTAAAATGGATTTTAATATCAAGGCAATAGCAGCCGGCCCTTGTTTTGGTGCAAAAGATGCCTCCAACTTTTTTATGTGGCAAATTAATATTGAAGGTGGAAAACCTATTTTTCGTCCTCATTCCTGGCAAAATGGAAATGGCGCCTGTCACGAAGACAAGGACATTTCCTCATTAATCGACATTACAAAAGATGTAACCTATCATCTGCAGATAGATATCGATGGAGATAAAGCTACTACGTACATTAACGGTATTATGATTGATGAAAACAGAGTCAATCCCAGAGGTGGTGATTATGGCTATGGTGACATCGGATTCCGTCAGGACAAAGCTCTTGTAGGTGAAACATTGGAAGAGTCTTATTTTGACAATATTCTAGTAACCAGCATTGTCGCTGAGAAAGAAGTAACTTTGTTTCAGGAAGATTTCTCAAAACCAACAAACTTTGCTTTTACCGCTGGAACAGTAATAGATGGCCGTCTACTTTTAGGCAATCGAACATTAACTTTCCAGAAAAAACTAAATATTCTTCCTTTATATTACACATTGGAAATGGATATGACCTTGAAAAGTGGAAACGCAGGCGTTATCTTTTCAGGATCTGATGTTAACAACATGTATATGTGGTCTTTCAATACTTTTGATAAGACTGAACCAATTATCAGAAGACACTTTTATGTAAATGGCAACCCAACAACTTCTGAAAAGTTGCTCGGTGCATTCTTCACAAAAGCAGACCTGATTGATCATGAACGTCATGTCAAGATTGAAGCTGACAGCAATATCATCAAAACCTATATTGACAACATTCTGGTTGATACCTATACCGATAACAGCGGAAAATTAAAAAATGGATTGATCGGATTCAGAGCTTATACAGGTAATGTTGATGAAAGAGCCTATTACGACAACATTGTTGTAAAAAATGTTGATGGAGACACCCTTTTTGCTGAAAACTTCGAAAAAGAATCCAACAATTTTGATTACGCAGAAATCGTTGATGTAGCCGGAAACAAAAAAATGAATATGTACTCCAAATCCGGAGAAACCAGATTGTTACAGACTTCAAATAACGGAATACCGATGTTCAGAACGGACTTCAACCTGGACAAGGTAGTAGCTTCAGCCAGAATTTATACCTCTGCATTGGGTATATTCGATCTGTTTATTAACGGAAAAAGAGTTGGTACATTGAAAGATGACAATACAACTGTTTACGATGAATTGAAACCTGGTGCAACCGAATATGGTAAACGTACCTATTACTTGACCTACGATGTAACCAAACTTCTTCAATCTGGAACCAATGTTATTGGTGCACAAGTTTCATCGGGTTGGTGGAATGGTGGTGTTGTTCATGGAATGTATGGTGGTACCAATGGTTTTATTGCCAAAATGGATATCAAATACACAGATGGCACAACAAAAACCATCGTTACAGAACCAGCTACCTGGGTTTCTTCTACACGCGGTCCTGTCTTGATGGGTGACATCTACAACGGTGAAACATACGATGCCAGAAACGAGAGTGACTGGACTAAATCTACTTACGACGATAAGGATTGGTACAAAACAGCCATAAACAGTGAATTCAAAGGTAAATTGTATGGATTTGTTGGACCAACCGTCCAGGTACGTGACAGTTTGGAAATAACTCCTATTAAAACAACGATCTATAATGGAACTGTTATTCCTGCTGGAAGTGCTGATTATGGTGAAATCAGCAAGGTCAGCGAAACAACAACTCCTGGAACTGTAGTATTGAAGAAAGGTGAAACCGTTATCTATGACCTTGGTCAAAACATGGTTGGTTGGGTAAAATTCACTGTAAAAGGTACCGCCGGTTCCAAAATGAAATTGCGTTTCAGTGAAATGCTAAACTCAACAGGAACCAAGACCAGAGGTGACGACGGAGCTGCAGGAAGTATCTATACAGCGAACCTAAGAAGTGCTAAAGCAACAATAAACTATACGCTTAAAGGTGTAGACAATGAAACGTATAATCCTTCCATGGCTTTCTTCGGTTTTAGATATTGTGAAGTTACAGCTACACAAGATATCGAAATCAAGTCACTTATTGGTGAAGTAGTTGGAAGTGCTACTGAAGAAGGATCCACAATGGAAACCAGCAACAGCCTGGTAAATCGTTTATACAAAAACGTTATCTGGGGTCAAAGAGGCAATTTCCTAAGTATTCCTACAGATTGTCCGCAACGTGACGAACGTCAGGGATGGTGTGGTGATGCACAGGTATTCTGTAGAACAGCTGCTTACAATGCTGATGTTTCTTCTTTCTTCCGTAAATGGATGAGTGATATGAGAGACAGTCAACGTGCTGATGGTGCTTATCCAGTAATTGCTCCTTATGCTTGGGGTGTTGGTTATGGCGCTGGTGCCTGGAGTGAAGCAGGTATTATTATTCCTTGGACCATGTATCAAATGTATGCTGATAAAGGCATTGTTGAAGAGAACTTTGTTTCCATGGAAAAATATATGGTTTGGCTTGCTGCTCAAAAAGGAAGTGGATACCTATACAACGGTGCAGGTACAGCTTATGGTGACTGGCTATCTAAAGAAAGCACGGATTCACGTTATGTAAGCGTATGTTATTATGCTTATGCAGCTCAATTAATGGCAAAAATGTCTAAAGTCCTAAGCACTGTAGATGGTGACGCTTATGCTGTAAAAGCTTTGAATTACGACACCTTGTTTACCAATATCAAAACTGAATTTCAGAAAAGATATATTAGTACAACTACGGGGGCATTGAAACAAAATTCACAAACAACCATTTTGCTTGCTCTTAAATTGGGTCTTTATCAGGATGACGCTAAGAAAACTACTGCAACAACATTGTTGAACACCAAGATTAAAAACAATGGTTATAAACTGACCACTGGATTTATTGGTACAGGTACTCTGAATCAGACATTAAGTGAAGTAGGCAATAATGACATGGCCTATAACCTGTTGCTTCAAAGAAACAATCCATCATGGTTATACAGTGTTGACCAGGGAGCCACAACTATTTGGGAACGTTGGGATTCTTATACTGTTGCCTCAGGATTTAATGATGTAAACATGAATTCCTTCAACCACTACTCATACGGAGCAGTTGCAGAATGGATGTATCGTTATATGGCTGGTATTGAAGTGGATGAATCTAATCCAGGTTTCAAACACATTATTCTTCAGCCTAATCCTGATATGAGAACAGTATTCCCTACAGGACAAACTGCTATCACTGATGTAAAAGCCAAACATGTTTCCTATTATGGTAATATCGAAAGTAGTTGGGTTAAGAATGCAGACGGAGGTATCAACTATACAACCACTGTACCTGCCAACACAACAGCTACATTGTATCTACCTGTTCTTTCTGCCGGCGATGAAGTTCTTGAAGGGGCTACTCCTGCTGCAGAAGCTGAAGGTGTAACATTGGTAAGCAAAGGTGAAAACAAAGTGATTTACACATTGAAATCAGGTACTTACAACTTTACAATTAAGGTTAATACCGGAATTAAATCCAATGTATCAGATAAGGATTTCGATATCTATCCAAATCCTGTAAGCACTGTACTTAACATAGCTAAAGAAGCAAAAGACTTTCGCATTACTGATCTTGACGGAAAATCGTTAATGTCAGGAAAAGGAATTTCTGTAAATGTTTCTGAACTGGGTACAGGTTTATACATCCTATTTGCAGGAGATCAAGCTTATAAGTTCATTAAAGATTAAGAACCTCCTATACTAAAAAGATTGCCTCCTAAGTTCGTTCAGTTTCACTATCATGGTTAGTGATTCTTAACGGCTTAAGAGGCAATTTTTTATGTTTCTGGTTAATCTAGTCAAAAAAAATGGAGGTTGACTCAACGTTTGAGCAACCTCCATTTATATAATAGGACCTGAGTGACAGCTATTCCATTATTCTGGAAATATCCGTGCTAGTTCATTTGTTAGGTCTTCTCCCCTCAAATTCTTAGCTACGATAACACCTTCAGGACTAATCAGTACATTGGAAGGTATAGAACGAATCTGATACACAGCAGCAACCTCGTTTTTCCAACCTTTCAGGTCTGAAACATGGCTCCAGGTTAACTGATCTTTTGCGATAGCCTCGAGCCATTTTGCACGATTTTCATCCAGAGAAACACCTAAGATGGCAAAACCTTTGTCCTTATATTGATTGTACGCCTTTACAACATTTGGATTTTCTCCACGACAAGGTCCACACCAGGAAGCCCAGAAATCAACCAATACGTATTTTCCTTTAAAATCGGAGAGCTTTACAGGTTTATCATTCTGATCCATCTGGGTAAAATCAGGTGCAATTGAACCAACAGCAGTGAGTTTCAGTTGGGTTATTTTCAATTGAATATCCTTACCAGCTTCTGTTTTACGTAAACGTTCAGATAAAAGATTGAACATCGGTTCCAGAGTAGCAACATCGGGTGATCCACCTCCGTAATTTTTCATCACTTCTAAAGAAAGGTAACTATCTGTATGAGCTTTTACATAGTCATCGTTCAATTTAGCCAATTCAGTTTGAATGGCCATATAGCGACCATTTATGTCGTCCATAAAAGTCTTGTCTTCTTTCTTTTCTTTAGGGGCTGCTTGATAATCATTCATCAGCTTTGTCATTTTGTCAAGACTAGGTTTTAAGAATTCCTTGTATTTGGCATTTTCCAGGTTGACTGCTGAACCGGTTATTTTGGCATTCTTCAAAGAATCAGAGGTTGAAACATTGATTTGACCTTTTTCTAGAAAAACCTCAAGCCCATCGGGCTTTAGGCCGTTTTTATTCATACCAACACCCTGATGATCCAGAATGAGAGTCGCTTTTGCGGGATCAGTGACTTGTCCTGCAAATTCAAATACTCCCTTTTTAACGAAGGAAGAATCTATTTTCATAGCTGTTGCTCCATACTGAATTAAATAGACTTTAGCAGGAGCATCCAATTGACCGACTTTACCTTTAATTTGGTAGTTAGATTGAGCGAACAAAGCACAAGGTGCCAGAGCAAGAATAAGCAATCCGTTTTTTTTCATAAGTATGTTTATTTGATGACAGATAATTCTTTTCCAATACTGATAAAAGCTTCAATACATTGATCCAGTTGCGCTTGGGTATGTGCTGCAGAAAGCTGCACTCTGATACGGGCTGCACCCTTGGGTACAACAGGATAATAGAAACCAGTAACATAAATACCCTTTTTCAGGATACGGGCAGCAAAATCCTGAGAAAGTTTGGCATCGTATAGCATCACGGCACAAATAGCCGATTGGGTGGGTTTAATATCAAAACCGGCGGCCAGCATTTTATCCCGGAAATAGGTCACATTTTCTGCCAGACGATCGTGCAGTTCATGACTTTCCTCCAGCATTCTGAAGACTTCAAGAGAGGCTCCAATGACTGGAGGTGGTACCGAATTCGAGAAGAGATAAGGTCTTGAACGCTGCCTCAACATATCAATTATTTCTTTTCTTCCAGTAGTAAATCCGCCGATACCTCCACCAAAAGCTTTGCCTAAAGTGCCGGTATAAATATCTATTTTTCCGTATACATTAAAAAGTTCACTCACGCCATGACCGGTCTTTCCAACCACACCAGCAGAATGACTTTCATCAACCATCACCAATGCATCGTATTTTTCTGCTAAAGCACAAATTTGATCCACTGGAGGAACATTTCCATCCATTGAGAATACACCGTCGGTCACAATAACTCTGAAACGCTGTTCCTGGGATTCCTGCAAGCATTTCTCCAATTCGGACATATCAGCGTTTGCATAGCGGTAGCGTTTAGCTTTGCACAAGCGTACGCCATCAATGATGGAGGCATGATTCAGGGAATCGGAAATGATGGCATCTTCTTCCGAAAAAAGAGGTTCAAAAACGCCTCCGTTTGCATCAAAACAAGCTGCGTAAAGGATGGTGTCTTCCGTCTTGAAATAGCGGGAAATGGCTTGTTCCAATTCCTTATGAATATCCTGTGTTCCACATATAAAACGAACGGAGGACATCCCGTAACCACGTTTATCCATCATTTGTTTGGCGGCTTCAATTAAACGTGGATGATTGGATAATCCCAAATAGTTGTTGGCACAAAAATTTAAAACCGGACGATCCGATTCCTGGACGTTAATTTCAGCTCCCTGAGCCGAAGTGATGATCCGCTCCTGCTTATACAGGCCGGCTTCTTCGATAGACGACAATTCAGTCGTCAGATACGTCTTCATTTTTCCAAACATGATTTTCTATTTTATAAGAGAAGTTTTAATTTTTGTGTCATATCCTTGGTCATACATTCCAGGTCGCATTTCGGGTTCCAGTCCCATTCTTCCCGAGCACAAGTATCATCAAGTGAATTGGGCCAGGAATTGGCTATATCCTGACGTAAAGTATCAATTTTGTATTCCATTTCAAAATCAGGAATAACGTTCTTGATTGATTTATAGATCATTACTGGATCAACACTCATGGATGCTATATTAAAAGCATTTCTGTGTTTCAGTCTGGAAGGGTCAGCCTCCATCAGTTGAACTGCTCCATCTAAAGCATCTGGCATATACATTAAATCTAAAAAAGTGCCCTCACTCATTGGGCATGCATATTTTTCACCTTTAACAGCTGCGTGATACATATCGATGGCATAATCCGTCGTTCCTCCTCCTGGAGCAGTCGTATAAGAAATTAGTCCGGGAAATCTCACCGATCGTGTATCTACTCCGTAACGATGGTAATAATAGTCACTCAGCAATTCACAGGTAACCTTACTGATCCCGTAGATGGTGGTTGGGCGTTGAATGGTGTCCTGGGGTGTATGGTCTTTGGGAGATGTATCACCAAAAGCACCGATGGAACTGGGGGTAAAAACCGACAATTTCTTTTCCCTGGCTATCTCCAGCAAATTCAAAACGCCATTGATCTGAATGTTCCAGGCCAAAATAGGTTTTCGCTCGCCTACAACTGACAATAATGCCGCCAAATTATAAACACTATCTACCTCATACTTGTCAACAACTTCAGCCAATTGTTTTGGGTTCAGTATATCGGCCACTTCCAACGGGCCACCAAATCGAATAGCATCAGGTACATTTACGCCCGGAACATACCCTGCAATAACCTGGTTATCTCCATAAATGGAACGCAATTTAACAACCAGTTCGGAGCCAATTTGTCCGGTTGCTCCAATAACAAAAACCTTCTTCATACGTACTTTTTTTTCACTTAGTCATTGAAAATGGCCGTTGTTCTTCGTTAAAAACTCTTTTCTTATTTGGTTTTGAACCCATAGTAAATTCTAATACTCCACCATTTACAATCTCATTCTGAGTCAGGTAAGATCGACCAAATTCAATACCGTTCAACTTTACGGATTGTACAAATTTGTTTTGTTTGGAGAGTTTTTTTGCAATGATTTTAAACTGATTCCCATTTTCCAGACGAATAGTCATCTCGTCAAAATAGGGAGCACCTAAAACGTATTGATCTGTACCAGGACAGACAGGATAAAAGCCCATGGCAGAAAAGATATACCATGCAGACATTTGACCACAATCGTCGTTTCCACAAAGACCATCTATTTTGTTTTGATATTTGGTATCCATGATTAGACGAATACGCTCCTGAGCTTTCCAGGGTTGTGATGTCCATGCATAGAGATAAGGCACATGGTGGCTTGGTTCGTTGCCATGAACATAGTTACCTATCAATCCTTCCTCTGTAATATCCTCATTGTGTTCATAATACTTTTTGTCCAGATGCATGGTAAAAAGTGAATCCAGTCGTTCTACGAAACGTTTGTCACCACCCATTAGACCCATCATGCCTTTCACGTCCTGAGGAACATAAAAGGAATAGTTCCAGGAATTGCCTTCGATGAACCCTTTCTCACTGGTATCTAAAGCATCAAAGTCTTGCAACCAGCTGCCATCAGCATATCTGGCACGAACAAAACCCAGATTCGGATCAAAAACGTTTTTATAGTTCATGGCTCGTTTATAATACGTTTCAGCCACATCTTTACGACCTATGGATTCAGCAAACCGGGCGATGGTAAAATCGTCATAGGCATATTCCAACGTAATGGACGCGCCACTGCCATTTGTATTTAAAGGAACATATCCCAGCTTCATGTAATCTCCAGTACCGTCGTAGTACTTCACAGTGGAGCTACTGATCAATGCATCCATAGCCTTCTCCTTGTCAAACTTCAGGCCTTTGGCTGCTGCATCTGAAACCACGGCTACAGAATGATAGCCAATCATACACCAATCCTCATTTCCCATCAGTGACCAGACAGGCAATGCATGATGAACGCTTTGTTCAGAATGAGCCAGCATCGACTTTACAAAATCAGTGTTGCGTTGAGGTTTGAGAATAGTTTGTAAAGGATGATAGGCACGATAGGTATCCCAAACAGAAAATATCGTGTAGTTGGTGAAATCTTTTGCCTGATGAATATTATGATCCACTCCACGGTATCTTCCATCTACATCCATATAAACAGAAGGATTTATCATCGTATGATAAAGGGAGGTATATAAAACACACATGGCATCGTAATTTCCTTTAGCCTGTACCACTGAAAGCTCTTTTTCCCATTTGTTTTCGGTCTCCCGACGAATCTGGTCAAAGGATTTGCCTGCTGTTTCCACTTCCAGATTGGCAAGTGCACCCAGACAGTCTACAGGAGAAAGTGCGACTTTTACCTCCAGTTGTTCTCCTTCTTCAAAATCGAAATTAAAGAAAGCAGTAATTTTGGTACCGCCCATTTCGGGGAAGTTGTCTTCCAGTTTGAATTTACGCCAAAAACCATTATAGACCACTTTCTCTGCATTGCGATGGCCGTAGCTTTTGATGGGTTTGGAGAAGGTAATGGCAAAATGGGTGTAATTGGTCCTGGCCCAACCTCTGGTTATACGGTAACCCGTCAGGGTCGTATCGTTTTCCACACGCAGATTGGCCCAAAGAACTTTTCCATCGTAATTGTAAATACCATGTGTCAGGTCAATGATAACATGTGCCTCTCCTTTTGGAAAAGTATAACGATGTACACCTGTGCGTTCCGATGCTGTCATTTCAGCCTGAATGCCATAATCCTCAAGAAATGCAGAATAATAACCCGGACTTGCTTTTTCACGATCGTGTGAAAAACGGGATCTGTAACCTGTCTCGGGATGATCCGATGTGCCTCTGTCCAACTGAAGTGGACCTGTAGTAGGCATAATCAGGATATCACCCAGGTCGGAATGACCAGTCCCATTCAAATGGGTATGGCTAAATCCAACAATGGTGCTGTCTGCATATTGATATCCGGCACAATAGCTGTAGGCATCTTTTTGATACTGTCCATTGATGGAGTGAGGTATCATTTCTGTATCAGGGCTGAGCTGAACCAAACCGAATGGGGCACAAGCCCCTGGGAACGTATGTCCCATGGACTTGGTGCCTACCAATGGTTTTACATAATCTATCACGCGTTGTTGAGCTTCTGTATTCACTGTCATTATCAGGCACATGGAGATCAATAGGTATTTTCTCATTTTGTTCTTACAATTATTTTTCAGTACTAATGGAATAGGGAAGATCTGCTTCGGTTGTTCCACGTTTCAGATTGGGTCTGCCTGACATTTTTACATCAATCTTAGCGCCCTTCATCAGTAATGAATGATTCAGATAATTTTTAGTGTATTCAGTTCCATTGTAGTCAATGCGATCAATATAACGATTGTATGCATTATTATTGGGTGCATTGATTTCAACGGTATTTCCGTTTTCCAGATTCAGGGTTACTTTTTTGAAAAGCGGTGCTCCAATGACATATTGATCAGATCCAGGACAAACCGGGTAGAAACCCATGGCTGAGAAAACATACCAGGCAGAAGTCTGTCCGTTGTCTTCGTCTCCGCAATAGCCGTCAGGTGTAGCCATATACAAACGGTTCATGACTTCACGCAACCAATATTGTGCCTTATGAGGTGCACCAGCATAGTTGTACAGGTATATCATGTGCTGAATAGGTTGATTTCCGTGTGCATAGTTGCCCATATTCATGATTTCCATTTCACGGATTTCATGGATAACACCACCATAATAGCTTTCATCGTAAACAGGAGGAAGGTTGAATACGGAATCCAACATACTGACAAAGGTCTTTTTACCACCCATCAAATCAATCAGTCCATTTACATCATGAAATACAGACCATGTATAATGCCAGCTATTTCCTTCGGTAAACGCATCTCCCCATTTGAAAGGATTGAATGGTGTCTGGAAATTACCATCTGCATTACGACCACGCATCAGATTGTGTTCTTTATCAAATACATTCTTATAATTGAAAGATCTGGATTTGTACAAATCTAGTTCTGCTTGTGGACGGTTCAATTTCTTACCCATCTGGTATATACACCAGTCGTCATAGGCATATTCCAATGTACGGGCTACAGATTCGTTGATTTTGACATCATAGGGAACATAACCTTTGGCATTGTAGTATTCAAAACCATATCTACCGGTTGATTCGATTTCTGGATGAACACTGTTTGCTCCAGAAAGAAGACCTTCGTACATTTTTACAGAATCGCATTTGGTGACACCTTTCATGAAAGCGTCAGCTACAACGGAAGCAGAGTTGTTTCCGACCATGCAACCTCTGTGACCGGGACTTGCCCATTCTGGGAAAAAGCCGCTTTCTTTATAGGTATTCAACAGACCTGCCTGCATTTTTTCGCCCATAGATGGGTAAACCAGATTGACGAAGGGAAACAAGCAACGGAATGTATCCCAAAAACCAGTATCTGTAAACAAATATCCGGGAAGCACCTGACCATTGAAAGGGCTATAATGCAACGGATTTCCCTGAAGATCATATTCATAAAATGAACGTGGAAACAATACTGAACGATACAAACAGGAGTAAAAGGTTTTCAGCTGATCGGTGTTGTCACCGTCAACGGATATTTTTCCCAAAACTTCATTCCAACGGTTTCTTCCCTTTTGTTTTACTTCATCGAATGTTTGGTTAGCAACTTCCTTCATATTCAGCTCTGCTTGTTCAAAACTGATAAAAGAAGATGCAATTTTAGCCGTTACCTTTTCTCCTTTTTTTGTGGAGAAGCCTATGGCTGCTCCTACATGTTTGTCCGTAAGTTCAAGTATTCCCTCCTTGATTTCTTTGCCACTCCAGGCATTGTTGTAGTTAAAGGGCTTGTCAAACTTAATTACGAAATAGTTCTTGAAATTTTCTGGTACACCACCGCTGTTTCTGGTAGTATATCCAATGATTTTTTGTTCTTCTGGTATGATTTTAATATAAGATCCGCGATCAAAAGCATCTATAACCACGTAAGATTTATCGTTTTGAGGAAAAGTGAAACGAAAATAGGCGCAACGTTCGGTTGGAGTTATTTCGGTTACCACATCGTATTCCGACAGGTAAACACTGTAATAATAAGGTGATGCCTTTTCTGATTTATGGGAAAACCAGGAAGCGCGGGTATTTTCATCAATCTTTAGATTGCTGGTCATTGGCATGATGGAGAACTGACCATAATCGTTTATCCATGGACTGGGTTGGTGGGTTTGTTTGAAACCTCTGATTTTATCGGAAGCGTAGGTATAAGCCCAACCATCTCCCATTTTACCTGTTTGTGGCATCCAGAAATTCATACCCCATGGCATTGCTATTGCTGGATAAGTGTTACCGTTTGACAAGGAACCTTTGGAGTCGGTACCCATCAAGGTGTTGACATAGTCTACTAAACCATCTTTCTTCTTACGGTCAGCGTCGAAAGCAATCAAAAAATCCTGGTATTCTTTCCACAAACCGTCGGTCGTTAGGTTCTTGCCAAAAATGTGCTGTAGAGCTGCATCAAAACTCCATGGATCAAGTTGATCGGCTGAAAGGTTGAATTTGCGTAAGAAATCGGGATCTTTTGTAGTTAGCCACTGTAAAAAAAAACCAGTCGTCTGGTATCCATCCATCCAATTTCCACCTTGACGGCGATTTGTTACAGGAAAAAATCCGGCTTGAAATCTGACTGCATCGGCCAAACCTTCAATAAAGGCCCAGTATTGGTCACCTTGTCTGTATTCACCACAACCTTTTGGGCAAAATTGATATCCATGGGTTAGTTCATGATAAAGAACGCCACGGGTTTCATAAAGTACATCCAAATCGCCTTTGGCCTGAGCTGTTTTAGCAACCCAATCGGCGCTATAAAAAATATCAATGACTGGAGGTTCACCACCTTTAGCGGAGATTCCTTTATCCGGACGCAATTCATAATTGATGGTGCGGATGTCCATTCTTTTATCCTGGTCGGTCCAATACAAGATTGATGCTACCTTCTGGGCATGTTCTCTGATAAATTCTGAAGGATTTTGAACCAGACGAGCATAGATTTTTGAACCATTTACGGTTTTATCCTTATCGGTAAAATTCACCTGTGGATAGATAAACTTTTCCCAGTTTGTTATCGAACTCTTGCCTTCACTAAACAAAATTTCGGAGAGAGCCACTTTTGATTTTGCCGTAGACTGTAGTTCGAGTTTGTAATATTTATAGTTTCCGGGACGTGTAATTTCAAAAAGCTCTGTTTGAAAACGAGCATCGTATTTTTGGTTTTTACGCGCATCAAGTTTAACCCAGCTTTTACCATTTACGGAAGCTTTCAGTACCCATTGCGAGGGATCATTGACCGCATCCACATTGGCTGATGTGAGTGAATAAGAGGTTGCAGCAACGGGTGTTGCATATTCACAAATGATTGATACCGCATTTGAACTGGCCTGATAATAGGAATTCAGTTGGTTGTCCTTTAGAAAATCCACATCTGAAGTTGTCCGTACATTGATGCCTTTGTCAGATATCTGCGTCGGTACCAGATTTCCGGTTTGAGCCTGTGCCATCCCGCAACTCAATATAGAAGCGATCAGACCTAAAAATACTTTCTTCATAAATTCTGTACTTTTTTAATGATATGATTGTTAGATTATTTCTTGATAAATTTCATATTCCGGATGCCATTTCTGGTTTGCAAACGTAAGAAGTAGGCTCCACGTTGCAGATTTTTGACATCAATGGACGGACTGTCAGCACTTATTACTTTCATACCTACGGAATTGAACACTTCAAATTGGGTATTATCCTGTGTCCCTTTCACATTCAAAAGATCACCTACCGGATTTGGAATTATGCGTATATCTGTTTCGGAAACCTGATCCAAAGCAGCTGCTTCCTCCGGTCTACGCAGGATCCATTTTCCACCCTCCTGGTTTGTATCGAAGTTTTGTCTGACGGCATTGGGAACCACAGGCAGAACGACATCCAATAGTTTGTCACTGAAATTATTGTATATTTTAAAGTAACCATTATCAACCGATTGAAAAACAAACTGTTGGTTTTGAAAAGCACCTACTGTTGGTGTTCCCAACAGTTCCAGTTCTGCTATCTGGGTATTGACACCGGAATTGTTTTCCATGTCAAAACGATAGTATTTGTAATCGGAAAATTTCTTGCATGCAAAACTTCTTTTTAGATATCTGGATGCAAAATCCACTTCATTTTGAGTATCCAGGGTATCCCAGATCAATTCATCGTTTGACCCTTTCAATACCCATTTTATAGGATCCCTTTCCTCTGAATCATTGGCAGAGGTGATGGTATATTCTTTCACTAAGGCTTTTCCGGAAACATTGAATTGAATCCAGATCTGACTGTGACCGGTCAGATATTTGGTACCGGTAGAATTATCAATCAGTTTATCAATAGTCTCACTGGCAGGTGTATCTAAATATTGTGCAGAAATAACACCTCCAATATTGGTTATATCGGCAAAGCCATTATCCCATTGTTGAAGAATTGCTCCAGCGTCTTTGCTGGATTTTGCAATGCTCAGGACTTTTTTGCTCTCAACTGCTTCCATCTTATAGTAGCCACCCCCTACATTCGTTAGATTAAACTGCTGACTTGGTTTTCCTGAATAGTTACTCTGCACAATAGTTGTTCCGTTGGTTAAACGATCGTTCATGACCATCATGTAAAGACCGCTTTCCTTATTTTGCAAACAATAGGTTCCTGAAAGATTCGTAACACCTTTCCTTCGGACAGTCAACGATTTTGTCTTATTTTCAAAATCCTTATCAATCAAAGAATTAGCGTTATTTTCCAGAACAATTGAGTTTCCCGTAAAATTTTCATTGTCATAAAGCTCTACTTCAAATCCCTCCTGTACTTTAACGGAAGAAATGGATCCTTCTGCAAGACCCATCGATAATAGATTGCTTTTTGAAAAATCATCTTTTCCTAATTTAATGGAATCGCCCGAATAACTGGAACCAGTAAATACAGTGACGGGGCCATCCAGAAAGCGTCTGTTAACACCTTCAAAAGTCATTACAACGGGTTGAATTTTCCCAGAGCTATTGAAAACCATCCTATCGACACAAGTGACCCTGGCATTGCCGTCGGTTATACCCAGTGGTCTGCGGTGATAAACGATATACCAGTCATCTGTTCCCGGATAATTCAGGACAGAGTGGTGACCCGCCCCTGTTGCAATTGCAGCATCTTGTTGCAGGATCAGACCGATCCGGACAAAAGGCCCGAAAGGTGAATCACTCATGGCGTAAGCAACTCTGTAATCCGAAATTGTCCAACCACCCTCCGACCACATGAAATAATATTTGTTATTTCTACGGAACATAATGGGACCCTCCACATAACCACTTGGAGTTATTTCCTTGAATGTCGTATTGTTTTCAAAGGGAAGAAATCCGGTAAAGTCGTCGTTTAATTTGACAATGTTGCAATGACCCCAACCTCCATATATCATATAATACTTTTTGTCCACATCCTGAAATACGAACTGGTCGATGGGTTGAGCACCGTTGTAGAATTTATCGAGTAAGGGTTTACCCAAATGATCTTTGAAAGGACCTTCGGGTTTATCAGAGACGCCTACTCCTATACCACCTACAGAAGAGTTGTTCTGAATATCGTTGGCAGCAAAAAAAAGATAATACAGACTATCTTTCTTGATGATGGACGGAGCCCACATGGCTTTATTGGCCCATTTAAACTGATTTGTATCTACAATCCGGCTGTGTTTGGTCCAATTTACCAAATCCGGCGAGGAGTACGCATCCATGAATGTTTGCTGTTCATATGGTGCTGAATAAGTAGGATATATCCAATACTTATTGTCAATAATGATGCCCTCAGGATCGGCGTACCAACCCTCAAAAACCGGATTACCCGATTTTTGAGCGTGGATACGTTGCGTACTGGTTGATAAGAACAATACACCTGAGATAAAAAAACATCCTAATTTAAAAATTCTATTCATTGATTGTATATTTCATGGTTTTGCCTGGAACGCTCAGGGATGGGGGAACAGAGCCATCGGATACGGCTCTTTTATAGTTTGGTTTACTGCTCATAATGTAATGAATCTCTGCACCATTTCTGATATCATCGTAGGTAATGAATGATTTGTCGTATTCTTTGCCATTCAGATACATCTTCTGAATGTAAACATTCTTTTTAGACCAGTTTTTGGTGGTAACTTTTACCAGCTTACCATTGCTTAAATGCATAACTACACCTTCAATAGCAGGAGAACCGACGTTGTAAATGTTGCTGGATGGTGCTGTTGGGTAGATACCCATGCAATTGAAAATATACCAGGCAGACATTTGACCACAATCATCATTTCCACTCAGGGAGCCTGGTTGATTGCCATAAAATTGATCGACAACTTGTCGGATGAGTTTCTGACATTTCCAAGGTTGTTTGAGGTAATTGTACAGGTAAATAATCTGATGGCAAGGCTCGTTTCCATGCCAATAGGCTCCTATTCGACCCTGTATATCGTGAGCTCCGGGGATATCTTCGGGCATTACCATTGTAAACATGGAGTCCAGTCGATTCAGGAACAATTCTTTGCCTGCTTCATTGATATAACCTTGAACATCCTGTGGCACATACCATGTATATTGCAAAGTAAATCCTTCTGTAATATCACCCCAACCTTCTACAGAACCAGGTCCTGAATAGGCTATCGGTGCAAATGGTGTACGCCATGCACCCTTTGAATTTCGGCCTCGCATGTATTTTGTACTCGGATCGATTAGATTCTGGTAGGACAATGCTCGGTTTAGGAAGTAGTTGTAATCTGCTTGTTTGTTCAGTTTTTTAGCTGCCTGAGCTATGCAATAATCATCAAAGGCATATTCTAAAGTCTTGGAGACAGATTCTTTTTCCTTATCATAAGGAACCCATCCAAGCTTGGTGTATTCGGGCAGGCAATCGTAATGAGGATTCATGGCTGTGGCCTTTGCAGCCTTATAAGCACGTTCGTAATCAAAACCTTTCACGTCTTTAACGATGGCATCTGCGATGACAGATACAGCATGGTAACCAATCATACACCATGTCTCATTGCCATAAAAAGACCAGATGGGCAACATCTGTTCCACACTTTTATCGTAATGTGCCAGCATGGAATTGATGATATCGGCATTCACATTCTGCTGAACAAGATTGAATAGCGGATGCAATGCGCGATACGTATCCCACAAGGAAAAAACGGTGTAATTGGTAAAGCCTTTGGCTTGTTCAATATTTTTATCCAACCCCCTGAATTTTCCGTCCGAATCCTGAAAAATAAATGGATGTTGGAATGCATGATAAACGGATGAATAGAATGTTTCTTTTTCCTCCTGAGTACCTGTCACTTCAAAAAGGTTCAGTTGCTTGTTCCATTTTTCCTCGCCCAAGAGTTTCAAGGATTCAAAATTCTCCGATTTGAGCTCTTGTAGGTTTGCCATTGCACCATCCGTGCTCACTGAAGATATGGCTGTCTTGACAGAAATCTGTTCCTTGTCTTTGGTCTGGAAGGTCATCCAAACCTTAATATCCTTGCCCCAGGCTTCTTTGTCACTTCTGAAACGATTTGTGTTGTAAATGACCGGACCACCGTTCTGTACAATACCATATTTAGCAAAAGGTTTGGAAAATATGGCTGCAAAATAAACATGACGTTCAGGTCCCCAACCTTTCACCAATTTATATCCGGTCAAGGTTGAGTCGTTTAGGAAACGGACATTGCTGAATTCACAACTGAATCTCAACGTGTGATCCAGGTCAATCATAACATAGGCACTGTCCGACTGTGGATAGGTAAAACGAAGGATACCGCTTCTGACGCCAGAGGTCATTTCTGCTTGAACACCTTCTTTTTCAATATTGATGCAATAATAGTTGGGAGAAGCCTTTTCCTGATCGTGGGAATAAATGAAACGATAACCTTTTTCCGATTGATCTGGCTTGCCGGGAATAAATTTGATGGCACCGACTCCGGGACGAAATAGAAAATCGCCCAAATCAGGTATTCCGGTTCCGCTCAGGTGAGTTAAACTGAAACCCATGATGGTGTTGTGATCGTATTTATATCCTGCAGCTACATCGTAATCGTCATGATCGGTATCGGGACTGATCTGAATACCTCCGAAAGGGATCTGAGCTCCGGGAAACGTATTCCCGAAGCCGGATGTTCCTATAAAAGGATTCACATAGTCCTTTTTTGGAGTTGTATTTTCTATCTTTTGATTGGTAAAGGAGCTTCCACATAGAAAGATAAGAGCCAAAAGAGTCCAGTTACCCGGTTTATTCAATTGAAATTTTTTAACTTTTCGGGAGTAAGACTTTTTGTCGGAAATCATTTTCATCATCGTATCCATTTAATATTAACTATCTACACTGCCTTATTTTATGATCACTTTTCCACAAACAACCGGATCAATTGGACTCCGTTTCAATGAAAGTATATAGAGACCTTGAGGCAACACATTTCCTGTTTGAAGTGCTTTCCAATCGGCAAGACTCATCGTTTTGTCATAAACACAACGTCCATCAAGTCCAAATATTTTGACTTTATTGATTGGATAAGTATCCAGATGATCCATAAGCTGGTAGATATCTGCAGCCTGATTTAATACAACAGGTTTTACAGAAACAACGCTCAGATCAGCTTGCATCCCAATAAATTGAAGTTCAGCCAAACAGAGCTTGGTTTGAGTATTGTCAAACAGTTTTGTAATCTCCAGTTTGTAGTTGTAATAGGGTTTAGCTGGGGTCACTGTATAAGTCTTAGTTTGCATACGACTTGTAAAAACCTGATTGGCCTGAGTTTCTATCAATTCCCAATCGACTCCATTCTGAGTACCATACAAATTCCAATCTGTGGGATCACATTTTTGAGGATTGGTAAAACTAGAGGATAAGGAATAATCCAACAAGGTGGTTGGCAAACTACCTGAAACCGTAATAGTGAAAGGTGTTTGGGGAGTAGCTAAGCGGTTTGCCTGATAAAAGGTCTTCAAATCGTTGTCAAATAGTTTGGCAGAATTCATACTGCTAACCAAATTTTCATAATTGGCTACAGCTTTTCCATCATCCATCAAATTGATAGGTGCATCAGGATACTCTGAAGGAAAATCAGCTTGGGCTTTAACAAACTGTAATTCCCATTCATCGCTCCAACCAAAAGCTTTTGTAGCTTGAGCTTTCAAATTGATGCCTGCTGCAATGCTGTGAAAATGGATATATTCACCCCAATTCATATCACGGGTATAAAATCCATTCTTTTTAGGAATGTATTTTTCCATTTGTACAAAAAAGTTACCTAAAAGTTTATTTCCACCATATTGTGAATAGATGGGATAATACCAGTCCCTAAACCAATAGATACCGGTGGTTGGTGAAGTGCTGTCATTATTTTTAAGCAATTCTGAATATATATTTTCTGCTCTGGCCACCATATTAGTATGCAAGAGAACGTCATAAATGAAGATTTCTGCATATTTACTGTCGCCCCAGATGGGACGTTCCGGTGAACCATGCACATACAGGGATGCACCTTCCATGATATGACCAATTTCGTGAATAGGAAGATTTAGATTACCACCTGAAGAATTTTGCCAGGCAGTAGCTGTACCATCCATTGTGCCGCAATCTATAACATTTCTGTAGTGATGGTCGGCTCTTGTATAAGTGGATGGATGACCACCGGAATATTTACTGGCATGAAAAATAATATACAAACGTGGATCGCTGTAATTACCGTAAACTGTTTTCAAATATTTCCAAACGGGTGTAAAGGCTGTAAATGGCCATGTAATGGTAGGATCAATATCTCCATCATAATAAATAGCGACTTCATCGTCAAAATATTTCAGTGTAAGAGTTGCTCTATGCACATCCCAATCCTCAACAATAGTTTGAGGTGGTACATCTGTAATGGTGGTTGCAGATGTGGTGACATAAGCTGATTCACCAAAATCATTGATTGCTTTGAGGCGATAGAAATACTTTGTGAGTGGTTTTAGTTCAACGGACCTAAAAGTAGTCGTATTTTTTTCTAATGTTGCTGACCAATTCCAATTAACCTGATCGGTGGAACGTTCCAATACAAAATGATCTTCATTTGTCGAAGCATCTGACCAGTTGAGAATAATCATATTTGAAGAAGGCATGATTTGTTCGAGGTCGTTAACACTACGTTCTGCCAGAAAACTCAATGCTGTTGGTGTAGCAGGTACTGCACTATTTCTAGTAATGAGTGCACCTGCAAAAAGTTGCACTTCCGAAATTTGGATCATACTGCCATTACCATTATTTTTCTGAATGTTCAGACGATAATAGGTATAACTCGTTGTGTTTTCAATACCAAAATGAAGATTCGAGAAACGATCGGCAAATTTTTGCGACTTTCTAGTATCCAAGACAGTCCATAAAGTACCATCTGCAGATCCTTCGAGGGTCCAGTCTTTTGGATCTCTGTCAGCAGCATCGTTGGCTGAAGTTATCAGATACTGCTTTACAACTGCGCCATTCGGATAAAAAAACTGAAGCCAGCCTGAAGTTGAATAAAAAAGATATTTAGTGGAAACATCATTATCAATGGCCTTAACAGACTTTTCATCAATACTTGAAGGATTCTCTGTTTTTACTGAAAACACCTGATTGATATCGTCGGTGATGTCTGTCAATTTAGCTAAAGGTTTGGTCGCTACTCCAACCACAGTGGAATAGGCGGACTTTTTACCATTTTTAATGGAACAAACTTTGTACAAAAAGGGAGCAGATGCACTTAGACTCGTATCTGTATAACTTCTGGCATTTTCATCGAGCGTGACCAGCGTTTGGAAAGTCTTTCCGTCAGCTGAACGTTGAATGGCAAAACTGTCTTCTACCCCAATCCATTTCAACTCAACACTGGAAAAAGAAAGTGCTTTAACTCGAAGCCCCAGAGGTACTGTCTGAGCAAAAGCGATATTGTTAATGGAAAACAATCCCAGCAACAATGTCGTTTTTAAGAGAAATTTGTGCTTGTTCATTTTTAGTAGTTTTGAAAGGGCTCTTAAAGTTCAAAGATAGATAAATAAAAGATTCAGACTGCGAATTTAACTTGAAATGCGTTTAAAAAAGGGTCATAGTCCATCAAAGTTGTATCCTGAATCACAAATTATATCGTTGAACTTAAGTAGTTTTATGTTTTGGTATCCAGTATCATGGTGCACATATAAACTAATTGATTAATTTTGCCCATCCTTATATCCAAATCGTATTGAGTACTATCATGAGAAGATCCTTTTTGTTATTTTTACTATTGACCGGAAATGTAGTCCTTGGTCGTGCTCAGTCTATATCTGTAAAACTTTCTGGTACCATTATAGGTACAACCGAAGGATATGATTATTCTACAGGAAAAACCTCTACACTTATTAATACAGCCAAGGCCGTTTTTGATGGCAATTTGACCACTTTTTTGGCCGCAGCGCAAAGAAGTGGTGGATGGGCAGGACTTGATTTAGGGAGTACGCATAAAATCACACAAATTTCTTATTGCCCATATGTCAATAACCCACAGCGATTGGTGCAAGGTCTTTTTCAAGGAGCCAACCGACCCGATTTCATGGATGCAATAAACTTATTCACCATAACAGTGCAACCTGCTACTAAGATTATGACTTCGCAATCCATCAATAGCGAAAAAGTATTCCGATATGTCAGGTATATTGGCCCGGCCGATACCCGTTGCAATATAGCCGAAGTGGAATTTCAAGGATACAAGGCAATAGGGGATAGTACCAGCAAAATAGTATTGCCTCAATTGACTAATTTACCCACCATTTATATTCGGACAGAAAACGGAGTGGATATTACAAGCAAAGACTATTATCTGCAAGGTGATGTTTTTATTATTACAGAAAAAGGTGACAGTCTATTCACGGATAGCATTGAAATAAAAGGTCGCGGAAACTATAGTTGGGGCATGCCCAAAAAACCGTATCGTTTAAAATTACGGAATAAGGCCAAATTGATCGGTATGCCTGCAAAGGCAAAGGATTGGACCCTAATAAACAACTGGGGAGACAAAACCCTAATGCGTAACCTGCTTGCTTTCGACTTCAGCAAACGCCTGGAAATGCCTTATACTCCAGCCGGAAAGCCCGTCGATGTAGTGCTGAATGGCAATTACGTAGGCTGTTATCAACTTTGCGACCAAATAGAAGTCAATCCAGGACGCGTGGAAGTGGAAAAAATAGATGAAAACTGTACCTCAGAAGATTCCCTCAAAGGTGGTTACATGATTGAGATGGATGCTTATGCTTCGGGTGAAACCGTTTGGTTTAGCTCAAACAGAGGCGTCCCTGTCACTGTCAAGTATCCGGATGAAGATGATATCACTCAGTCACAGCAAGATTATATCAAGTCACACTTCAATTTAATGGAAAGTACACTCTTTTCAAACCCCACAAAAGCCATCAGTAATTACATCGATACCGGAACTTTCCTAAGACATTTTCTGGTGGGCGAATTTAGTGGAAACACGGACACTTATTGGAGTACCTATATGTACAAATATCGGAACGATGAGAAATTCTACTTTGGGCCTTGCTGGGATTTTGATTTAGCTTACGAAAACGACAATCGTACCTATCCAATCAACGGTACGATCGACCAGCCCAGAACAGAATGGGTCTATAAAAGTGGAGGTAGTGCTGCAGGCGGTGTCAGGGATATTGTTGACAAAATTTTGAATGATAGTTACACCTACAAACAATTAAAAAATATTTGGGCACAATACCGGGATCAGGGAGTCATATCAGAACATGCCTTGCATTCGGTTGTAGACAATTACGCTTCAGAAATGGAAGCATCTCAGCAGTTGAACTTTGTACGTTGGCCCATCATGAATGACTATGTACATCAAAACCCACAGATATATGGCTCATACGAAGGTGAAGTTCAGAATGTAAAGAACTACATTTCCAACCGTATTCTATGGATAGACACTAAATTATCGTATGTTCCAGGTACTGTAAAAAACAGATCTACCAACACATCAGATGTTCATATTTGGACAGATGCAAACACGCTACATGTTGCAGGGCTTTCCAGTAGTGTTAAAGTGGAGATCATTGACCTTACTGGTAGAATGATTTTTTCTCAGATTGCATCTGAGACTATGACTGTCTATTTAAATAAGGGCATTTACATCGTTCGAACAGGTGAAACAGTCCTTAAATGCATCATTCAGTAAAATCGCTCACCTGCTCCTTTTTCATTAAAAACCGATACTCTTTGGGCGTCGTATGGTATATCTTGGTGAATTCCCTATAAAAATAGGACCTATTATTGATGCCCACTTTATAAATAACCTCCTGCACAGATAGACTGGTGGAAATTAAAAGCTTGGCAGCTACCGCAAAACGGTATTTCTTTACAAATTCACTGGGTGAAAGGGATGATATAGCTTTGAATCTTCTATAAAAAATCTGTGGACTCAATTTCAACATCTCAGCAATCAATTCCGGACGCAATTCACCCTTGGAAAGATTTTCATCAATGATGCGGTTTACTTGCATCAGAAGATCTTGTTCTTCCTGATGAATCAATTGTCCACCTTTTAACTCGACCGCACTCAAAGGAGAGTTAAAATAGTTGCGTAGAACCGTCTTCTTATCAATAAGATGCTCAATCATGGTTCTCAGATACGATAGACTAAAGGGCTTTGTCACATAAAGATCAGCGCCATATTCCATCCCTTCCATTTGATCTTCCAAGGTATTCTTGGCCGAAATAACGATAATGGGAATATGACTCGTGAAACGATTGGATTTAAGTCGCCTGATGAGATCCGCTCCATCGAGCTCTCCAGGCATAATGAGGTCTGTCACAATCAGCTCTGGAAGGTCATTATCCAAAAGAATTAAAGCTTCCTGTACATTGTAAGCCTTGATGATCTGATATTTATCAGACATCAACTCCGACACCATCCAGACGATATCACGATTATCATCAACAACAAGAATCTTCTTCAAACTAGAAATTACTTCCTGTTTATGTATTGTAGATTCTTCGTGTTTTTCTATTGTTTGGTTTAAGGTTGCTTCTTTTTGTTTAACACTTAGAGGTAAATAAGGTAATTGAACAGTAAATTCGGCGAACTTGCTTTCCTCGCTTTTTACATTAACTTGACCTTTAAGCAATTGGGTCATATTATAACAAATACTCAACCCCAGTCCATTGCGGGAAAAACTGTCTTGACTATCCTCTTTCTCCATATTATCCAATATTCTAAAGCGATCAAAGACTTTTCGAATCTCATTTTTCGGAATACCTTTTCCTGTATTGTAAACCACAATAACCAGTTCGTCCTCGGCTTTTCTTAGAGACACCCGGATTTTTCCACCTTGTGGTGTATATTTAAAAGCATTTGAAATTAAATTCATTAGAATCTTATTCAAACACGAAACGTCAGTATTCCAATACAAATCCTCTTCCATATCTACCTTAAAATCAAGATGGTTACTCTCAATAATTTCAGAAAAGCCTAAATAAATGGATTGGACAAACGGATTTAAATGAACACGCCCCACTGTACGTTCATAATTTCCAAATTCCACCTGCTTGCTAAAATTAATGATCTCATGAATGAGCAATTGCAATCGATCCACATTCATATGCAGTATAGAGGCATACTTCAGGATATATTCATCTGAATTTTTATAGGTCAAAATCCGTTCGCTGGGTCCTTGAATTAACGTAAGCGGAGTCAGGAACTCATGAGTAATATTGGTGAAGAACTTCATTTTTGTTTCATAAAGCACTTCTTTATTTTTCTCAATGATCGATTTATTGAATGCCTGTTGTTTTTTCCGGATATTTTTTCGGAAGTAAAAAATAGTAGAAACGATCAACCCAATCAAAAGAAGACTATAAATAATCAACGCAAAAGCACTTAGATACCAAGGAGGCAAAATAACAATAGGCAACAAGTACATCTTGGATTCGTTATCGAAAATATCATTTTTGCATTTGACCTTTAGGGTATAATGACCGGGAGGAAGTGCATTAAAACTGGCTTCATTCAAATCATTGGCATTGATCCATTCGTTGTTGTAGTTTTCCATGGAATAGAGGTATTCCATGTTGGCACCGTGTATATAATCAATGGCTATGAAAGACACTGAAAAGGAATTCTGGTGATGCGTTAATTGCAGATAGGAACCCTTTTTGCCCTTTTTCATAAAGTCAGTCAGAACCATTTTTCGACCATTAAGTTTCAATCCGTCAAAATAAACAGGAGGCTGAATGCCTTTATCATTGGGAATATTCTGTTCAATCCAAACTAATCCATCGATTCCTCCAAAGAAAATTCGGTCGGTATAAGGACAAGTATAATCCGCATTATCGCTAAACTCAATAACATCCAGACCTATATGGTTTATGTACTTGTTAAAATCCTGACTCAAAGTATTGTACTTTAACAAACCTCGATTGGTGCTCATCCAAATGCTTCCTGTCTTATCCAACTGCATTCCGTGAATCATTTCCTTCATCGTATTTCCATAGTTGTTGTTGGAAATACCCTCCAGTTTCATTATACCTGAAGCACTTTGGATCTTGACAAGACCTGATGCAGATCCAAAGAACATCACAGAATCGGTACTAAAGCACGTACTCAGAATATCATCCGTTGTGGAATTTAATCCTCGTCCGGTAGTAATAAAGCGATACGTGTTTTTAACCGGATCAAATCGAATCACACCGTCCCCCCTGCTACCTATCCAAAAAATGCCATTCTTGTCTTTCAACATGGAAAAAAAATCACGGACTATTTTTTTTCCTCTTTTAAACAAATAGGTATCAATGTTTGTCACTTTGAAAACTGGACCATTCTTTTTGTAATTGACTTTCATAAATCCGAAGTCAGAGGTGGCCAGCCAAAGGGTAGTATCACTCTCTTCCAACAAGGAGTGGGCTGCAATTATGGGCTTTGAAGTCCCATTGAGTAGAGTATGTATTTTCTGATCCTTATAGGAATAGTAGGATAAACCCGGACCATCTGTTGCCAACCAGTTGATATCGTGAAAGCGGCTGCTGACAATATCGTAAACCTGATTGCTGGTAAGCCCCTCTCTTATGGTATAATGCTTCACATGGCTTTTAGGGATACGTTGGTCTTCAAATTTATCGTAGTCGAAAATACGAACCAGCCCATCCCCTTTTGTTCCAATCCATAAAGTATTGTATTTGTCTGTATAAACTGATCGAATGGGCTTGCTAACCCGAAACGGCAAAGACTCTGATTTAATGGTATTAAAAATAGACGATTTTTTACTATTCATAACAAGTCCCTGTCCATCGGATCCTATCATAACGACGTCCTGATTTATGTCCTTATGCATACAAAAGACGCCTGAACCAAAGTCTAATAATTCTTCCGCATACCTTTTTGCTGCAACCAGCTTAAAAATTCCGCTTCCAGAAAAAGATATCAAAAGGTCGTCGTGATAGGCAATAATGGATGACAAATTACCATATTGAAACAAAAGTCCCTTGATGTTACGAATATATGTACTTCGCTCACGGTCAATATCATAAGAAAATAGATTACCCGCAGTATCTACGAAAAAGAGGATGCCATTTTCCTCATAAACCTTAACTATCGGGAGGGCATTTATTTTGCGGATTCTAGGCTTAATTACAGGCTTGCTTTGTGTGGCAGACCAGGTGATGTTTATTGTCCAAACATGATTGTCGGAAGTAAAAACCCATAAATCATTTTTTTGATCTATAAACGAGGATATGACTTTAAACGGGTCAATATCAGGGGATGGTACATCCACAAATCTTTTTCCTTTTGTATCATAGACAGAAATAAAACGACGTTTAGCTACCAGACAAGTGAGTTGCTTGCCGTTTGTGGCCAAATTGTAGGGTGAAGTAAAGGATGGATAATTTTCTACCACCTTGTTGAGTGAAGTAGAAAATTTGCTGAGACCCATATAGGCTGAAACCCACAAATGTGTAGAGTCTGCTCCTTGAATTTTTTGTATAATATTGCTGGATTGTGTTCCATTTCCGTCCTGGCCCAAATAGAATGACTCAACAAATTTACCATCGTATCGATTCAATCCATTGTACGTCCCGACCCAGACATACCCTTTATGGTCTTGATATAGTGAAAGAACCGCGCTGTTAGATAAGCCATTTCTGCTGTCTATACTTTGCATCCGATAATTGGCAGCATGAAGTGTCGTGATTACAGAGAAAAGCAGTAGGATGGGAAGAAAAGGGTTCTTCATGCAAGAATCAGGTTAACGAACTGTAGGCCAAAGATACTGAAATTTATGAAAAGCGTGAGATTTATCAAAAGACATGCGTGTGGACAAAAAAAAGAGGAGAACAAACTGTTCCCCTCTCCTCTTAAAAAAATAGAATTATCTTATTTGTTAATCACTTTAACAATACTCTTTTGTCCTTCAACATTAATTTCTACAACATAAAAACCTTTTGAAGGTAATGTAGTAGTATAAATACTTGACGTTGCAGCAGCTTTAGAAACAACACGACCTACTGCACTAAAAATAGTGATAACGGCTTTTGTTTCCAAATTACTTATTTGAATAGAATTACCAGATGCAACAAGTACATATTTGGTATCAACATTCATTGCTGGAGCTGAAGTAATCGTTTTGTTAAAGACTTTCAAAGTTGGATATCCTTTCGTTTCAGAGATTGCCCAAACATTTGTCAAATCCCAACCCATCGTTGTGGTATAGAAAGCGGCAGTCATAGCATCTGCATCATTTGCAATATTTGCACCTTCTCTGTCTGCTGCACCATAATAAAGTGAGTCCGAAGTAATAGGATGGTTCGTTGTTTCATCTTTTCCGCATTTTGTAGATGCCAAAGAATAATTGTTAGTCAAATCAATGGTTGAACTTCCTGTATCTATGATACGATAAAGATCTTTACTACCACCTATGGAATAGATTGATGGAGAAAGGACAACGCAGTTTTTAACACTATTGTGACTCAAATTGTTTGTACTATGATCCACCATAGAAACGATACCACAAACCCTGCCAGCCAAATTCGTAACAGTTCCTGATTGATAGGAATTTTCTACGTGACCAAATTGAATGATACCAACAAGACCACCAGCTTGATAACTTCTGGATTGAACCTTACCTTCTGAGTAACAATTTTTTACCATTCCTTGATTTCTGACAGCACCTGCAATAGAACCAACATGGTCACGACCTTCAATATAACTTTTTGAATTTAACCAACATTTTTCAATAAGTCCGCCCCACATATTTCCAATAATACCACCTGCATCAGCGTTACCTACGATGCGTACACTGTCCATTCCAAGGTTCTTGACTGTTGCATTATAGGAACAATTGATTAATCCAGCACGATCCTGATTCGTATTCTCAAGCTTTAGATTTTTGATGATAAAACCATCACCATCCAATACACCCATAAAAGGTTCATTTTCAATACCTATTCCTGCAAACGCAACACCTGTCATATCAATATTATTGCTCAATTTGAAATACTGGAATGGATATTGAGTCATTAGGGCTAAATCTGCCGGTGTCGAAATCATTACAGGAGCATTGTACAATTTAACTTTGATTGTTTGCCCTGTAGATGAATAATTTGCATTTCCACCTACTGTCAATAAAATCTCTTCTTCATTCGTAAATGCTGCATTAGGAGCAATTGACAACATATTTTCAGCAGAGATAACGACTTTAGGGCTCACACTTGTAAAGCTCAACTTGGTCCCAATAGTTGAAAATTGTTTATTCAAATCAATTGAAACCATCGTGTTCAGTTTCAAATCTTTTAGTTCAATGATACTTGCCTTAATGGGAGCTGTTTGCCATTTGAGAACAGGATAGCCATCACCAATGAATTTCCATTTATTGGCAAAATCCCATTCCAAAGAATCGGTATAAAACGAAGCAACTTTAGCATCTGCATCTTTTGGAAGATCAGCACCATGTGGCTTGTTTGGACCATAATTACCATCTTTTGAAGGGATGCCTTTTACATTATACCAACGGCTACCAATTAAACAAGAACCAATAGAATAATTGTCTTTCAGGTTTACTGTTTTACCATTGGTTGAAACAATACGAAGATTGCCACCACCAATAATATAAGGTGCAAGATTAACACAATTTTCAATGATGCATGGAGTTAAAATTGAACCTGCATCCACTAGGCTAACAATTGCACAAGGCCTGTCATTTACAGACTTAACGACACCAGAAAAATAGGATTTGGAAACCGTTGAGTTCAATAAGACCCCAATTAGACCACCTGCTTGTGATGATCTGGAAAAAACATAAGCTGAAGAATAACAATTTGTTACTACGGCTGGTACGCCGGCTATATCTGCCAACCGACCAACAAGACTTGCTACGTGGTCATTACCTTCAAAGTAACTATTAGAAACATAACAGTCGCTGAGAATACCACCATTCATCTGACCAACGATAGCTGCTACATCATTATGGCCAATAACATTGGCATTTTCAATTCCTAATTTTGTAATAGTTGCGTTATGCGTTTTTCCAAATAAGGCTATTTCATTGCCTACTGTATTATTGGCAGTAAGTCCATAAATAATATGTCCATTGCCATCAAATGTGCCAGTAAAATCGGTAATAGGAATCCAGGCTTCAGTTAATGTAATGTCGGCTGTCAGCTTATAACTACCGGCTAAATCATTTTGAACTGCAATTAAAGCTTGGGCTGTACTAATCTCAGTTTGACTGAACGCGAAACCCGAGGAAAATAAAAGAATCACTGAAAGCGCAATAGATTTAAAAAAATTGTTTTTTTTCATGGTTGTTTTAGTTTTATAAAAGTTTTAAAATAATCGCATATTCTCGTAAATCCCATTAAGTTAAAATAAACGAGAAATATGCGACTTATTATACTGGAAGGCTACACTACTTTCAAAACATTCTTCTTGATGGAAACGGTACCGGAACTTTTCAGGGTTGGTTTGTCTGCCAATGTCAAATCTTTGAAAGTGTAGACCATTGTCAATGCCGTTGTCACAATCTCGTACCGGTTGTCATTGGGGTGATTTTCCTTGGTAATAGTAATCTTGGCACTTTCCTGTTTGAACATCAAATCTGGATTGGGGCTTTCCATAGTAATTACACCTGCATTGTCAATGGATATATTGACAATGAATTTGCTCCTGTCAGTCTTAGACCTATCCATTTGTCCGGCAAAAAAGTAACACTGATTGCTTGAAATAGCAAAGAACGTTTTACTACTTACTGTAATTTTGTTACTGACATCCGTAGTCTTAAAAACACTCAGATCGCCTGAATAATTACCGGAAAAACTATTCTTTAGTAAAACATGTAACAGCGCTTTACTAAAAATATTTTGCCCCACTTTGTAATCGGACACGCTTTCTATAGCGATGGGGATTACATAATCGGCATATTTATCGGTTATCTGATTTTCATCAAGCATCATAAAAGATTTTGCATTGATTTTACCGGAAGGGATATTGATGGTCGCATCTTTAAAGGTTACAGCTCCCTTAGGTACTTCATTGTAGTAAAGTGCTTTCTGGTTGCGATACTTATTAAAGTTATAAGCAGTCAAAGTATCCGAATCAAATTTCATTCGGACATCCACTGATTTATCATTTCCCTGAGTTCCATTGATGGAAAGCACAAACGGAATTTCAATAATACCTGATTCAGTAATAGTTATTTCTTCATCTAACCAGCCATTATTGGTGAGGAGAACCGTTTTTTCAAACAACTCTTTATCCAAACTATCGTTGCAGGCATAGTTAAATGTTAGAGCTATAGCTGATAAACATATAATTACAATTTTTTTCATACTTTTTTTCTTAATGGATTACAAATCACCAACCTGGATTTTGTGTAAGTCTCTTATTTCGTGTCAACTCATATTGAGGTATTGGCCAAAGATACATACTGGGCAAGAATAGTTTTGGATACGTAGTAATAACTGTTTCTTTATAAAAGTCCTGTCTAAGCAAATCACCTTTTGTTATATCTACATTACAGCCTGTAATAGGCATGTTTTCCTGAACCATGGCATCTTTCCATCTTCTCAAATCATAGTAACGTTTGGATTCAGCAAAGAATTCTATCTGACGTTCGTGTTTTAAGGAAGCCCTGAATGCATCTGGATCATTGTAAATATTATCTGCAAGGTCAGGCAAACCAGCTCTCACACGTACACGCTTCATACCATATCTCATTTGCTCAACATCCCTGCTTATCGTTACATCTTCGCCAGTAAAGGCAGTGATCGTGTAAGATTTTCCTGTTTTCAGTTCATTGAGTGCTTCGGCATACCATAAAAGGACGTCAGCATATCGAATGGCTGCCTCAAATTTAACTACGACGTATCCACCAGCACCTCTAAAATCTTCTTTGTTGTAGTATTTTTTCATACCAATACCTGTGACCGGAAATTTATCGGCATTGTTATAAAGTTTACCGTCTGACAAGTCTTTGTAATAGAAAATCTGTTGATTCCTGAATTTGGCATCTGAGGCACTTTCACATTCCCATATACTGCCGTTGTAAGCAATAGATGCATAGAATCGAGGCTCTCTGTTGGCATATTGCAATGAAACATTGGGCGGAAGAAAATCATAGTCAGTTCCGGTGGTGAAACCAAGCTCCTGATAGTCGCCAGTGGTTTTTGCATCATCAATACTGCGTCCATCTCTCATATAATAGGCATTCACTTGCTTCTGTGTCACAGCAATGGAATTATTTCCACTCAGTGAAAAAGGCATAAGCAAGTTGAGCAAATCGCCAAATGCATTTTCAGGGTCATTGGCTCTGGTGAAAATAACTTCCCTATTCTTCGAAACGGCTACTGCACCATTGAATATTTGTCTGTAGGATTCAAATGGATCAATGTCTGCCCATCCGTCCGGGTAATTCAACGTTGAATAAGTATCATTTAATGGAGGTATAACGGTCGTTTCCGTTGAAGGAGCTACATACAGTTCATATTGCTTCATATTTATGACATCCTTAGCTGCAGCCGCTGCTCTGGCCCATTTAGCCTCATCGTATTCTTCAGGAAACAGCTTTTGACCATCGTAGTTTTTCAGCGAAAACATGTCTTCATTTCCATTATAGAGAGGACTCGCTGCATAAAGTAACAATCTGGCTCTGGCAGCCAATGCAGCACCACGGGTAGGACGTCCAATGTTATTGGCAGTACGTACAGCTGGCAAATTCATCGCGGCCTTCAGGAAATCTTGTTCGATGTTGTTCACACATTCGTCCAAGGTATTACGTTGAACGGACAATTGTTCATAGGTCATACTGATATCAAAACCTGCATCTGGAATTAGTGGTAGTGGACCATATTGACGAAGTAAAACCCAATAAGCATAAGCCCTTAAGAAATAAGCCTGCGCTTTGACATCGGCACGTTCCGACATTGTCATTTCTTTGCAATTGTCAATGTAATAAATGATGGTCGTGGCTTTACGAACAGGTTCATAAACACGCTTCCATTTATCTTCCGTCAAGGTATTTGAGGCACTGTATTCTCCATTCTGATATTTTTTGGTCAGATCGCCATCACCCATTCGCAACAAATCATCGGATGCAAAAAGAGCATAACCTCCCAACCCTCCGGTTGACATATCACAAACTTCATCCTCCATTACCTCAAAGGCATTCGACAGGAAGCCTTCAGCATAGACTCTTTTGGTAAAAGCAGTATCGAGTGTCAATACATCATCGAAGTATTTATCTACATCCAGATAACTACTACAGGATGTAAAAGAGAACACCATCGGACTTAATACGGCAATGCCCAATATTAAATTTTTATAGTATCTTTTCATGTCTTTTATTTTAGAAATTAACGGTCAGATTTAAGGAATAAGTCTTGGAAATAGGGTATGCAGCACCATCGCTGCTACCGATTTCCGGATCCCACCAATCAAATGCGCTAAACACAAGTAAATTGTATCCAATAAAACCTACACGGACATTCTCGGCAAAAAACTTTCTGGAAACTTCTCTAGGGATGTTGTAACCAAATTCCAGATTTTTCATGCGAAGGTAGCTTCCGTCTTTTTTCCAATAGGTTGAATTACGGTAGTTGTTTGCGTTCCCACCATAAGACAGACGAGGCAGCATAGCGTTGATGTTTTCTGTAGCTGGATCATTGGAAATCTCTCTGGATATCCATCTGTCCTCAGGATTTGTTACATTTTTCAGGATGTTACCAGTTTCAGAACCGATGAATGGATAAACACTTTTTCCACTGATAAAGAAATCAGACTTTCCTGTTCCCTGAAACAAAATATTGAAGTCAAAGGCTCTCCAGTTCAAACTGATACCAGCACCATAAACAAAACATGGGACTGTTGTATAACCCATTGGTACAACATCCTTTTCATTCACCAAACCATCACCGTTTACATCTTTGTATTTGATATCACCTGGTAAACAAACCCCGAATGTTTGTGTCGGGCTAGTATCAATATCTTCCTGATTTTCAAACAAACCCAATGATATTAGACCTCTTGTCTGGTTCAGACGATATCCCTTGGTCATTTGGTAAGGTAAAGCATTGTCTGCCTCATCGTAATTGATGACATTCGTTTTGGCATAGGTAAAGTTTCCACGAAGCGTAAAACCAACTTCGCCGATTTTATCGGTGAAAGAGGTTGTTCCATCAACACCCTTAGATTCCATCTCGCCAATATTGGCATACGGTCTCAAATCCTGCAAACCTGTGGAATAGGGCATTTGACTGCGTTGCATAAAAATATCCCTACGAATATCCTTAAAGAAATCCACTGTGGCATTAAACTTATTACCAATAACTAAATCGACACCTAAATTGTGTTTTTGAGCCTTTTCCCATGTCAGGTTAGAAGATCCCATCGTTGTGATACGATATCCTTGTACATTATTTGATCCATATTCACCCCAGTTGTAGGAAGCCGAAGTCGTGATAAAGGACATATAGGGAAATCGTTCGGAAGCAATCTGATCGTTGCCGACCTCACCATAAGAGTAACGCACTTTGAACATATTCAACCAATAAAAGTTGTCTTGAATGAATGGCTCTTCGGATATAACCCATGCAGCGGATATGGCTGGGAAAAAGCCAAAACGTTTGCCCTTCTCAAAATTCTCAGAACCGGTGTAACCAAAGTTGAAATCTGTTAGGTAACGATCCTTATATCCATAGGTCAACCTACCGGATAAGGCCATATTTCTGTATGGAATAGACGTTGTAACAACGTCAGTAATACCAACAGTACTGGTCTTTTCCTGCTGATAATACATTAACAGCGATGAAATACGGTGGTCCTTGTTTAGTATTTTCTCATAATTCAGTTTCAACTCCGAGTAATAGCGTCTTTGACCAGATGATTCAGATGATTGTTTCATTAGGGAAGCTTCCTTCACACGACGCATCACCAGGTTACCTTGCGAATCACGGCGTCTATCGGCATACCAAAGTTCAGGGTTTTTAGCTCTGGTGATTATATTGGTATTGTCAGTATCAAAGGAGAAAGTCCCTATTAGTTTCAATCCTGATAGAATGGATTTCAGGTCCTGTTCGAGGGTAACGTTTGTTTCCACCTTGTTTTCCCACTTCGTTAGATATCCAGTCTGGCTTAACTGTACTTCTGGATTCATCGTATTACCGTCGCCATAGGTAGGAATTAACCCATTTGAATACATTCTTGGCACAGTAAGTGGAGTCAGATTGGACAAGGAGGACCAGATATCACTGGATGACATTCTTGGTTTCGTTTCATTGGTCAGATAACCGCCAACACCGATCTTTAATAGGGTAGTCTGAGTTATATTCAGGTCAACGTTCGTTCTGTAATTGTATCGCTCATAAGAAGCATTGGTACTGTATTTCTTGCTCTTTTGTGCGGTATCATACATACCATCTTCTTTGAAGTAACTTCCTGATACGTAATAACGAGCTGTAGTACCACCACCACTCAATGACAGTGTTTCACGGTTGTTGTAGGCACCATTCTTCAATACGATATCAGACCAGTTTACATTGGGAAAAAGATCCGTATCAAGGTTTCTTCCGATGATTTCGATATCCTGGTTGGAATAAATGGGATCTTGATATCTTGTTGTACGGGCCTCGTTGACCATTTTGGCATAGGTGATACCGTCAGTAAATTCAGGTGTACGGGATCTGGTATTGTAACCTTCTTCCGACTTTAAATTGATATTCACCTTTCCAGCTTCACCACGCTTCGTATTGATGACCAAAACGCCATTGGCACCTCGTGATCCATAAATGGCGGTTGCAGATGCATCTTTCAATACACTGAAAGATTCAATATCCTCCACGTTCAGTTCGTCCAGTGATCTTTCAATACCATCAACCAGAACCAACGCTTTAGCATTTGCACCGAAGGTACTTATACCTCTGATCCAGAATTCCGTATTGTTTTCACCAGGTTCTCCGGTCGTCTGACGACCAATGATACCCGTTACGTTACCAACCAAAGCATTACTAATGTTTCCGGTAGGTACTTTCATCGTCTTTATATTTACGGTAGAAATGGCACCGGTCAGTGTTATTTTACGTTGAGACATACCACCCGCTGTAACGACAACTTCGTCCAGGTTTTGGCTTTCTTCATCCATAGTGATGACGATTTCTCCTTTTATAGTTGAAACTGGGACCTCTTTTATGGTGAACCCAATGTATTTGAGTACAAGGATATCGTATTGACCAGCTTTTATCTTAAAACGGCCATTAATATCAGTAGCTGTAACAAGGGTTGGTTGATTTTTTATAAAAACGCTAACTCCTGTCAGTGGGTCGTTGTTTACGTCCGTTACTATTCCCCGTATTTCTTTAACTGTCTGTGCATTCACTGCGAATGCACAAATCAGCATCAGAAATAACGAGCATATAATTCGTTTGATGTTTTCCATAGGTTGTTCTTTTTAGTATTGATTTATCAGAATGCGTCTTCCGATTACTCAACCATGATTTTTCTCATTAATTGATTCTCTCTATCTGCCACATACAAACCTCCATCAGGACTTAAACCGACTGCCTCAGGCTGATTGAACAAGGAGGTGGAAGGATCACCATCTTTATATCCACTGGTTTGTCCTACACCTGCATATACACTTACAACACCCTCTGGTGTGATTTTACGAATACAATGATTCCCTTTATCCGGCACAAAAAGATTACCATCTTCATCTACTACTCCTTGACCTGGAGTATTGAATCTGGCAGTTGTTCCGAGTCCGTTACTGAAACCTGAACTATTCCATTGACCTACAAACAATACAGGATTTTCAACCATTTTGGTCTCTTCATTATAGTCCGCTTTGTAGATACAATGTTTATTCTTGACCATAATGTACAATACTTTACCATCTGGAGTGAAAGTCATCTTCAACTCAGTATCTGTACCGTTCAATTGGAATTGTTGATCGTTTGTTTTGGCTATTCTGTTGTATTTATAGACATATCCATCATTCTGGCTATTGAAGAAAATCGCACCGGTTTTCGGATGAATAGCCAAAGCTGTAGCTTTGGAATAAATGGCCTTTACCAATGTTTTAATCTGAATAAAACCTGTCGCTCTGGTAAAAAAACAAACAACTCCATCGGTGGTCATATTATTTTCATTCCACAATGAATTTAACATATAGAGCGTATCCTGAGCTGGATTAAAAGCTATACAAGTAGGAGATTGCATTGGTCCTGCTGAGTTTCTCAAAAGAGTAGACACTACCCCCTCATAGGCTTTTCTCAAGGCTCCGTCCGAATTGTTCCCACGGCCTTCATCTATGAAGTACAATGCGCCATCATTGTCAAAGGTAACTGCCCATGGACGACGGAGTTTAACCTTAATATATTCTCCATCATCTGTACCAGCCTGACCATTTTGACCAAAAACTGTGGTCACGTTCCGGTTAAATTGGTATTTAAACTGAATTGGATAGGTATAAATCTGAAAGTTGGGTGCTTTGCCTATTTGCACCTTGATAAAACCGGTATCAGCTTTGGAGGGCATTATAGCGTAGATGGCCTCACCGTCAGTGCCGATAACTCGGACATTTTTTCCATTGATACTCACTTTAATGTAAGAAGTGTCGGTGCCAAAATTAGATCCGTACAAAATCAACTTTGTAGCTACACCTCCATTGTCTGGAAAGTAAGTACTGATTTCTGTTGTTTTAGTGGGATCTGGTGGTGCCACTGTTCTTTGTTTATTCAAATCTTCGTCCTTACAACTGACAAAACAGACAAGAACAAACATAAGAGACATAAAAAACACACTCCTAAAAGATTTGCGCTTGATTTTTTCTTGTGTTTTCATATACGTAATAAGATTTAAGGTTGAATTCTATATTTCCGACGGGGTAAATCTAAAAATAATTTTTCACAATTTTAATATTTTATAAAATATTTTTATAAATAATACCCATTTAAAGATACCCTAAAGAGGTTCAAAGAATATACACAGATTAACTAAACGGGTTAATTATTAAAATACAGGTTAAATAACGATTAAAAAAGGGTAGCTGCTTAAGGATCAAGCCGAAAAGTTGGGGGCTAGGTATAAATGTTGGTTAATCAATAAAGAAAGTAGGAAACATTATTGACTCCTCTCAGGCAAGCCCAAAAGCATTTATTTTAGCGTTGAAGGATTCGACCGAGGCGTTTTTTGTAGAACGATTTTCAAAGTAATTGATGATTGTTTGATAGTGAGCAGAAATAGTTCGTTTCACCTTATTGAATTGCTGGAATTGGAGTCCATTTGTTCTCGGTTTTAAAAGCTGGAAGCGGCTAATAGCCACAATAATGCCTTTTCTTCCCTCCTACTTTTTGGCTTGATCCATACATTCTTGAGATGACATGAGTAAGACGCTAAGTGTAAGGCATAAAAAAAAGCCTCCGAAAAAATTCGGAAGCTTTTTTTGAGCCTCTTGTCGGATTCGAACCAACGACCCCGAGATTACAAATCACGTGCTCTGGCCAACTGAGCTAAAGAGGCGGGAGGGTAAGCTTACTATATCGCGCCGCTACAACCAAACTACCCTTGCTGCGATCAAACCCTGGGGGATTCGTAGGGAGCTAGCCGTATAGGACTTACCCGGCCACAAAAGTACACATTTTTCATTTTCTGGCAAGGGGTCTAGCAAAAAAAAGTGTATTTTTGTAGAAAATAATTTAGCAGAGATGGAAGAAACAGTCAATATTTTCAAGAGAAAATACAAGTATGCAGCAGATTACGGGTTTATTTTGGGTGGTTACATTGCTGTATTTTTTATCTTAGATTTTTTATTTCCGAACAGTGCTTTTGTTAGTATCCTTGAAACTTTGGGTCTTTTTTGCACTCCGATCGTATGTTATTACATTTCCAAGCAATATCGGGATAAGGCCTGGGGCGGTTATATTCGCTTTGGTCAAGTCTGGTCGTTTGGCATTATGCTTTTCTTTTTTGCCTCTTTACTTATGTCTGTCCTCTATTTTCTTCATACAAAATATATCAATACAGACTTCCTGACCATCCGTTATAATGAAAGCATCCATTTGATAGAAAAAATGCAAGTGCTCAAAAAATACGAGAATTATCGCATAGAATTACTGAATGCTTTTATTGCAAGAGGTGTTCAGACACCCATTCAATATGTTTTTGATCAACTTTGGGCGTATATTTCTGGTGGTGCTTTTCTCTTTCTTTTTATCAGCCCTATGATCGCACGCAAAAAACCTGAAGATACCGTTCAAAATTCAGGTGACGTAAAAACATACGAACCTTACGAAGATAATAAAGATAAAAAAGATTCAGATAAATCAAAATCAGAATAATATGGATATCAGCCTGGTTATACCTTTATACAATGAAGCAGAATCCATTCCGGAACTATTTTCCTGGATTCAAAAAGTCATGATTGCCAACAACTTCAGCTACGAAGTTATTTTTATTAACGACGGATCCACCGATAATTCATGGGATCTCGTTAAAGATCTGCAAACGAAGCACCCCGAGGTTAAAGGCATCAAATTCCGTCGCAATTATGGAAAATCTCCGGCACTTTACTGTGGCTTCAAGAAAGCAGAAGGGGATGTGGTTATTACTATGGATGCAGATCTTCAGGACAGCCCCGAAGAAATTCCCGGACTTTACGCAATGATTATTTACGAAGACTACGATTTGGTTTCTGGCTGGAAAAAGAAACGTTTTGATGGTAAATTCACCAAAAATATTCCTTCTAAAATATACAACGCCACCGCCAGACGCATTACAGGTCTAAAACTTCACGATATGAACTGTGGATTGAAGGCTTATCGAAAATCAGTTATCAAAAACATTGAAGTGTATGGTGAAATGCATCGGTACATACCCTTTCTGGCAAAAAATGCCGGTTTTAACAAAATAGGCGAAAAGGTAGTACACCACCAAAAAAGAAAATATGGTGAAACTAAATTCGGTATGGATCGTTTTGTGAACGGCTATCTGGATTTGATTACCCTTTGGTTTTTAAATAAGTTCGGTAAAAAACCGATGCACTTTTTCGGCCTCTTCGGAAGTCTGATGTTTATCATCGGCCTGATAGCAGTCATCATTGTCGGAGCAGTCAAACTATCTGCACTGGCTCAAGGTATTCCTGCACGATTGGTTACAGAACTTCCGTATTTTTACCTATCCCTGACCTGTATGATTTTGGGTGTTCTTTTATTTCTGACCGGATTTTTGGGTGAATTGATTGCACGCAACGCCCCGGAACGCAACAATTATATCATAGAAGAAAATGTTTAAACAAATTCTGGCTTTATCGACTTTGGCTTTACTCCTCTTGAGTTCTTGCAGCAGTAATGGTTGTTATGAAACCACGGACGTGAAAGTCTATTGCAACTTTTATTCCCTGGATTCGGCATTTGCTGTAAAATTTGACAGCGTTTCGGTTTGGGGAGTCGGATCTGATTCACTGATTTATAAGGATGAGGCTGTTAGTGAAATAGGGCTCGAGCTCAACCCGAAAGCTCAGGAAACGAACTATGTGATTCAAATTAAAGCCAAAGGCAGCAATAATTACTTCAAAGACACGATCAGCCTGTACCATACCAATCAGCCCTGGTTCGAATCCATGGATTGCGGATGCATGGTTTTCAGTACCCTAAATTCGTGCAAAACCACGGGGAGTATATTCCAATCAGCCACTATTTTGGATTCAACAATCATCAACAAGAAAACGGAACATGTCGTCCTCAACTTTTAAACTATTTTGTATCTGCATAGTGCTTTCAACCCACTTTTCTGTTTCAGCAGCTGACGACAAGAAAAAGAAGGAAGAAATCAATATACCCTTATACCAAGGCGTTCAGATAGGCTTTGACATTATGTCACCTGCACGATCTTTGTTCACAGAGTCCTATGGAGCATCAGTCAAAGCCGATGTCAATTTGAAAAACGCATACTTTCCGACGCTCGAAGTCGGTTATGCAAACCTGGATAAGACCAGTGAAGGAGGCATTCATTTTACTTCTTCCGGCCAATACATCAAACTAGGAGTCAATAAAAGTTTGTCCTACAACGGACTAAAGGCTGAAAATATGTTTTTCGCGGGAGCCCATTATGGATTTACTGCCTTCTCCTACAACCTGGACAACCTGACATATACACAAAACTACTGGGGCAACGACCTGTCTTCATTACATAACCAAAAAGCTGCTGCCGGCTGGATTGAACTGGTTGCCGGGGTACGGGTTCATTTGCTGGGACCACTTTCTCTGGGTTGGACCGTTCAATATAAGTCGACACTCCACGTTTCCAACGGTGAAAGCAGCATTCCAGCCTACATACCTGGTTATGGCGAAAACATAAAACCAAACACAGGCATCGCTTTTCATTTATACTATAAATTGCCTTTTTAAAAACTTCACTGAATCATGAAAGTCAAGACATTACCATTCATTTTAATACTTAGCACGCTCACTTTCCTGACCTCTTGCAAGGAAAAACAATTCATTCACAACGAAGGAACCATTTTTGGAACAGTCTATCACATCACCTATCAGGCTTCAAGTGACCTGCAAAAAGACATAGAAGATGAACTTCAGAAATTTGACGAAGCCTTGTCTATGTTCAATCCAAATTCCACGCTGAGCCGAATCAACAACTCTGGTACCGAAAAAATAGACCTTCGACAGGAACCCTGGACACTCAAAGTACTAAAAGAGAGTATCCAATTGTCAAAAATAACAGATGGAGCTTTCGATATCACTGTTGCACCCTTGGTCAATGCCTGGGGATTTGGGTTTAAGAGCATGGGAGATGTCAATCAAAAAGATATAGACAGTCTGAAGCTTTTTGTAGGATATCGTTTACTGTATTTAAAAAAAGGCATTCTGACCAAAGCTGACTCGCGCGTACAACTGGACGCTTCTGCTGTAGCCAAGGGGTACGCTTGTGATGTAGTGGCAGAACTTCTGCGCAAAAAAGGTGTCCGAAATTTCATGGTCGAGATTGGGGGCGAAATGGTGCTTAAAGGGCACAACCCTAAAGGTGCAAATTGGCAAATTGGTGTCAACAAACCCACCGATGACCCTACTTCAACAAACATGGAATTGCAACAGATATTGAAAATCACCGACAAAGCCATAGCGACCTCAGGAAATTACCGGAAGTTTTATGAAAAAAATGGCAAAAAATACGCGCACACCATTGACCCTGCTTCTGGATACCCGGTACAACATTCTTTACTCAGCGCAACAGTCATCGCAAACGATTGCCTGACAGCTGACGCTTTAGCCACTGCTTTTATGGTGATGGGGGTTGAAAAGGCAATGTCTTTGGCAGAGAAGCTACCGGATGTGGAAGCCATGTTTATATACAATGATGGTGGATCTGAAAACAAAGTTTCCTACACAAAAGGCCTCGGAGGTTCAAGGAATTAGAGGTAAAAAAGGGCAAAAAGCCGAACTATAATTAGTCTGTGAAAGCGTTTTTGTTTGTTAAATTGACAAAAAAAGCCTACTTTTGCGACGATTTTATCCTTACTGTCTATATCAGAAATATAATATACAACTATAAAAATTAGTTTTATGTCAACAACAATTGGTCACATTGTTCAGGTTATCGGTCCAGTCGTGGATGTAGCCTTTCCAAACGGATGTGAAGATATGCCTAAAATCCATGATGCTCTGCTTATTATCAGGGAAAACGGTCAAGAATTAATATTGGAATGTCAGCAACATATTGGAGAAGATACGGTTCGTGCCATTTCGATGGATTCAACAGACGGTCTTGTCAGAGGTATGGATGTGCAGCCTATGGGAAGTCCCATCACGATGCCCATCGGAGACCAAATTAAAGGACGTATGATGAATGTAACCGGATTATCCATCGATGGTATGCCGGAACTATCCAAAGTAGGTGCTTATCCAATTCATAGAGAAGTTCCCAAATACGAAGAATTAACAACCAATCAGGAAATCCTTTTTACAGGTATCAAAGTTATTGACTTGTTGGAGCCCTATTCCAAAGGTGGTAAAATTGGTTTGTTCGGTGGTGCCGGTGTAGGTAAGACCGTACTTATCATGGAGTTGATCAACAACATTGCAAAAAGTTACAATGGTTACTCCGTATTTGCCGGTGTTGGTGAACGTACCCGTGAAGGAAACGACTTACTTCGTGAAATGATTGAATCAGGCGTAATCAGATACGGTGAAAAATTCAAGAAAAGCATGGACGAAGGCAATTGGGATTTATCCCTTATTGATCCCGAAGAACTTGCTAAATCACAAGCCACACTGGTCTTTGGACAGATGAACGAACCTCCCGGTGCACGTGCATCAGTGGCTTTATCCGGACTAACTGTCGCAGAATCTTTCCGCGATGCCGGTGGTAAATCTGGTGGTAAGGATATTCTATTTTTTATTGATAATATTTTCCGTTTCACCCAAGCTGGTTCAGAAGTTTCTGCTTTGCTTGGACGTATGCCTTCAGCTGTAGGATACCAACCTACGTTGGCTACTGAAATGGGTTTGTTGCAAGAACGTATCACTTCAACCAAAAATGGATCCATCACTTCCGTACAGGCTATTTACGTTCCTGCTGATGACTTGACTGACCCTGCTCCTGCTACCACTTTCGCTCACCTTGATGCAACGACTGTATTGAACCGTAAAATCTCCGAGTTGGGTATTTACCCTGCCGTAGATCCTTTGGATTCAACCTCTCGCATTATGGACCCGAACATCATTGGAAACGAGCATTACAACACGGCACAAAGAGTGAAACAATTGCTCCAGAGATACAAAGAATTGCAGGATATCATCGCCATTCTTGGTATGGATGAACTTTCTGACGATGACAAACTAACCGTTACCAGAGCAAGACGCGTACAACGTTTCCTATCACAACCATTCTACATGTCCGCACAATTTACGGGAGTTCCCGGAGTAATTGTTCCTATTGAAGATACCATCCGCGGATTCAATATGATTATGGATGGTCAGGTAGATCAATATCCTGAAGCAGCATTTATTATGGTTGGTACCATTGAAGAAGCTATTGCAAAAGGAAAGAAATTGTTGATAGATGCAAACGCATAATCGGATTATATCCCAAAATCAAAACGGTTCAATATGAAATTGGTTTTATTATCACCTGCTAAGACGCTTTTTGACGGCGAAGTTGATTTGGTAACCATACCAGGTTCACAAGGTCTGTTTACCGTTTTGCCACACCATGCCCCACTTATCACAACAATTGATAAAGGCATTATAACTTACAAAATTGGTGATAAGGAACATCAGTTAAAAGTGGCTGATGGCTTTGCGGAAATCAAGAACAATATCGTTTCAATTTGTGTTGAAATGGTTATTAATGAATAAAGGGTACTATAGAAATTAAAAGAGACTCATTCAACGATAAAAAATGAAATATTTTGGTTATTTAGTGGTATTGATGGCTGTATTATTCGGAATAGAATATTTCGTTCTGGAATACAATTATCCTCAGTACATGTCTCCAATATTTATTTCCATACCGTTGTATTTTATACTGATCGGTTTTCTTTCTATTCAACTTGTTTATTCGAAACCTTCCCCTTCCATAGCAAAGCTGATGGCAGTAAAAACACTGAAAATCCTGATTTCTATGATTGTCATCCTCGTTTACGTGGTTGTCATCAAAGTTCAGTCTGTTTCATTCCTGTTTTCGTTCCTATATTATTTTTTATCGTACCTGTTTTACGAAACCTGGATGATATATGCGCTTAATCAGAAAAAAAGTACAAAAAAAGATGAACAACATTAAATACAGAGCTTGGAAAATCGTACTCTTACTTTTAGTCGTATGCCTGCTTCCAGTGCATGCCGTAGAAAAGTCTGAGAAAGAACCATTCAATGCCGGAAAATTCATCCTTGGGCATATCACCGATTCCTATTTCTGGCATATCACCAGTATCAGTGAAAAGGAAATATCCATTCCATTACCTGTTATTGTTAATAGTGATACCAGAGGATGGTTTGTTTTCATGTCTTCAAAATTTGAACACGGCCATAGCAGCTATCAGGGTTTTGAAATATCAAAGTCTGAAAAACACAACGGCAAGATTGTAGAGATTTTACCTGACAAAACGGAGTATCGGCCACTAGACCTGTCCATTACAAAAAACGTTGCCTCGTTGCTTATCTCTGCCGCCCTGCTATTACTGATCGTCCTTAGTCTGGCAAAACATTACAAAAAAGGCCCTAAAGTTGCGCCCAAAGGTTTTAATGGAGGTATGGAACTTATTGTAGTCTTTATCCAGGATCAAGTGATCAAGCCCTGTATTGGAAAAGACTACCTTCGATATTCACCCTACCTACTCACCATGTTTTTCTTTATTCTGATAAACAATGTATTGGGAGTAATTCCTATTTTCCCGGGTGGTGCAAACCTGACCGGAAATCTGGCATGTACAGGTGTTCTGGCACTGTGTACCTTCGTCGTTGTAAATGTTTTTGGTAACAAGCATTATTGGAAAGATATATTTTGGCCAGAAGTTCCTACTTGGTTGAAATTCCCTATTCCTATTATGCCTTTCCTTGAATTATTTGGCATTTTTTCCAAACCGATGGCATTGATGATTCGTCTTTTTGCCAATATGTTGGCAGGTCATATGATCGCCATGGTATTTATGTCCCTTATTTTTATTTTTGGTAGCATCAGTGTCGCTTCAGGATCTGGAGTCTCTGTGCTTGCCATCTTTTTCGCTATCTTTATGAATTTCCTGGAATTGTTGGTTATTTTTATACAGGCATATGTATTTACTCTACTTTCGTCCGTATTCATTGGTCTTTCAAGAATGGAACCAGCAAAGGAACATTAATTTGAATTATTTCAGAATTTTATAATATACTAAAAAAAACGACTATGTTATCTACGATTATTCTTCAAGCTGTAGCTGGCGGTGCATCACTTGCAGCTTTAGCAAAATTTGGTGCTGCTATAGGTGCTGGAATTGCAGCTATTGGTGCTGGTATTGGTATTGGCCGAATCGGCGGATCTGCTGTAGAAGCTATCGCCCGTCAACCGGAATCTGCAAATGATATCCGAATGAATATGATTATCGCAGCAGCACTTGTAGAAGGTGTAGCTTTATTTGCTATCATCGTTGCTGTTTTAGCCATAGTTATGTAAATATAACCGATATCAGGGTGCAAAGATTTCCTTTTCACCCTGGTATTTGATTATACATTAAAAAAATAAATCATGGAACTATTTACTCCCGAATCAGGCCTTATATTCTGGATGCTGCTGGTTTTTCTAGTCGTCCTGTTTGTATTGGGAAAATTTGCATGGCCATTCATTACGACTGCCATAGCAGAAAGGGAAAAATATATCAACGACTCTGTCAAAGCAGCAGATGAGGCATTCTCCAAACTTGAGACCGTAAAAGAAGAACGAACAATGATTCTTGCTAAGGCCCGAGAAGATCAGAATACGCTCATGAAAGAAATGCAGGTGATGAAAGAAAAACTCATCGAAGAAGCCAAATTACAGGCTCGTACAGAAGCAGAGCGAATTGTTTCGGATGCTCGTTTGAGAATCCTGGCAGAAAAAGAACAAGCACTGAAAGAAGTTAAAGACCAGGTTGCACTGCTTTCAATCGGCATTGCCAGCAAAATACTTCGTAAAAATCTTGAATCAGATTCATCTCAAATAGAATTGGTTGATACCCTTCTGGATGAAATGGATGTGAACAAAAACTAATTAGAAAATGGACGAAGGCAAAATATCCGTACGTTATGCACATGCGCTTTACGCTCTGGCAGAAGAAAAAGGCATCCATCATGAGATATACAAAGAAATGCAGATGATTTCAGAAGCTTTCTTTGAATTTCCCGAATTGACAAAAACATTAGCCAATCCAATGCATACCATCCAGGAAAAGCAAAACCTTCTGGAAGCAGCAGCCGGTGGACAATCTGATGAATTGCTCAAAAACTTTTTCCTGTTTATCATCAAAAAAAGTCGTGAAGAATTTATGGTATTCATTGCCATTTCCTACCAAACATTCTATAGGAAAAAACAACGCATTGTGGTTGGTAAAATAACATCTGCCTCACCCCTTCAAAATAAATCCATTTTAAAGATCAGGAAACTGGTAGATACCAAATTTGGAGCATCCATTGAGCTTAGCACCAAAATAGATCCTGAAATCATTGGGGGCTTTGTTTTTGAAGTGGACAACTACCAAATGGATTCGAGTGTCAAAAGAGCTCTGCAAGACATCAAAAACAAATTGGTACACGCTTAAAAGTGTATCTTATTATAAGAAAGAAAAATCTTAACATTCACATATAAACACTATATCTGTTATGTCCGATATTAAACCAAGTGAAGTTTTCGAAATCCTAAAAAAGCAGCTGGCAGGTCTGGAAGACAACCTGAAACTGGAGGAAGTCGGTAAAGTTCTGCAAGTGAGCGACGGCGTTGCCCGTATTTACGGATTGGATAACGTCCAGTCAAACGAACTGATCGAATTCGAAAATGGGATGATGGGCGTTGTGCTCAACTTAGAGGAAGACAACGTTGGAGCCGTCCTTTTCGGTTCATCTGAAAATATTAAAGAAGGATTTTCCGTAAAACGTACAGGTCGAATCGCTTCCATCAAAGTTGGTGAAGGACTTATGGGACGTGTTATAAACACCTTGGGTATTCCAATTGATGGAAAAGGTCCAATTACAGGTGAATTATACGAATTGCCTCTTGAACGCAAAGCTCCTGGCGTTATTTACCGTCAACCGGTTACAGAACCTCTTCAAACAGGATTGAAAGCCATTGACTCTCAAATACCCATTGGGCGCGGACAACGTGAGTTGATTATTGGTGACCGTCAGACTGGTAAGACAGCCATAGCCATCGATACCATCATCAACCAACGTGAAAACTACAAAAATGGAGATCCTGTTTATTGCATCTATGTAGGTATAGGTCAAAAAGGTTCTACCATTGCCAACTTGGTGCAAACACTCGAAAAACATGGTGCAATGGAATACACCTGTATTGTTGCCGCTTCTGCCTCAGAACCTGCAGCCATGCAATTCTATGCCCCATACGCCGGTGCTTCCATTGGTGAATTCTTCAGAGACTCAGGACGTCATGCCCTGGTTGTTTACGATGATCTGTCCAAACAAGCCGTTTCCTACCGTGAAGTTTCTTTGATCCTTCGTCGTCCACCCGGTCGTGAAGCGTATCCAGGTGACGTATTTTATTTGCACTCCCGTTTGCTGGAACGTGCCGCAAAAATCATCAAATCCGATGAAGTGGCTGCACAGATGAACGACCTTCCCGACTGTTTAAGACCTTTGGTAAAAGGTGGCGGTTCTTTGACTGCACTTCCCATCATTGAAACTCAAGCCGGTGACGTATCCGCATACATCCCGACCAATGTTATTTCCATCACCGATGGCCAGATTTTCCTGGATACAGACTTGTTCAATTCCGGCATCCGTCCAGCCATCAACGTAGGTATATCTGTTTCCCGTGTAGGTGGTAACGCTCAAAGTAAGGCTATGAAAAAAGTAGCTGGTACCTTGAAATTGGATCAAGCTCAATACCGCGAACTGGAGGCTTTCTCCAAATTCGGTTCTGACCTGGATGCAGTTACCAAATCCGTATTGGACAAAGGTGTTAAGAATGTGGAAATCCTGAAACAAGGTCAATATTCACCAATACCTGTAGAAAAGCAAATTGCTATCATCTATTTAGGTACCAAAGGTTTGTTGACAAATGTTCCTACGAAACTAGTTTCTAAATTTGAAAAGGACTTTCTAAACAGACTGGAAATGAAACACCAGACAGATGTTTTGGATATATTGAAAAAAGGAACAATCACCGACGAAATCATGGCTATTCTTGATAAAGAGGCCAAATCTCTGATTGATATTGAATACAGCAATAAAGCAGAATAAAGTATGGCTTCATTAAAAGAAGTAAGGGGAAGAATCGCTTCAATTACGTCTACACGCAAAATAACCAGTGCGATGCAGATGGTTTCTGCAGCTAAACTGCGCCGTGCACAAGATGCCGTTGTTGGTTTCTTACCCTATGAACAAAAGCTTACCACAATGTTGGAAGATTTTCTGAACAATACCACAGACGATCTGAAAATTCCACTTGCTCAAAAACGAGATGGTAGAAGTCTGGCTATTGTCATCCTTTCTTCAAACGGGAGCCTTTGCGGAGCTTTTAACAGCAACGTCATCAAGAAAGCGGAAGAAGTTCTGAACTTATACAGAGAGATGCCTTTTAAAGACATCTTGTTTTACCCTATCGGTAAAAAGATAACAGAGGCTGTCATTAAGCATGGTCATACACCACAAGGTTCCTACAATCATCTGATCGATAAACCCAATTACGAAATGGTTTCTGCCATAGCGGATGAGCTGATTGAACTTTTCCTGAATAAGAAGATTGACTCTGTAGCCTTGGTTTACAATCACTTTAAAAATGCAGCTGTTCAAACATTGAATGTTGACACCATTCTGCCTTTGGTTTCTCACAAACGGAAGCCGAAATTAACCCATGAATCGTTGGATTTCATCGTGGAACCAAACGAAGAATTTCTGATTAACAAACTGGCTCCAAAAACGGTTAGACTCCGACTTTACAGTGCCCTGCTCGATTCCATCGCAGCAGAACACGCCGCTCGTACCATGGCCATGCAGACCGCTACGGACAACGCAGGCGACCTGATCCAGGAACTGACGCAGAAGTACAACAGAGCTCGCCAGGAAGCGATAACGAAGGAAATTATCGACATTGTGGGGGGTGCGGAGAGTTTGAGGTAAAACCCATCTTAAAATCATAAAAAGCCGGAGGACAAACATTTTGTCTTCCGGCTTTTTTTTTGAGAAAAACTGAAACACGAATATGGTTTAATAAATAATTAATTTAATTTTACAGCACCATATTGGAAATCACAATTAATTCATTTGAATATGAAATATAGAATTGTCGCATCTGGTCTTATCGTCCTAATATCATTAATGACAATAGGTTATGCCAAAGCAGTCGAGATCCCTGTTGTTATCAACATAGAAACAGCTGGAACATTAAAGAATTTTATCAACGCAACGGACAAATACCAGATTACAAACCTAAAATTGACTGGTTTCTTAAATGGTACCGATATTCGATTGATTCGTGATATGTCCGGATGTGGTTATTTTTTAGAACCAACAGCAGGTAAATTGTCTGAACTGGACTTATCAGACGCCACACTCGTCGCCGGTGGTGATGCCCTAACAACCTGGGGACATTACACTGAAAACAATAAGATAAGTCCATTTATGCTTGACCAATGTAAAACTTTGGTCAAGCTCATTTTGCCAAAAACTGCAACAAGTATTGAAGATTACGCCTTTCTTAGTTGTACGAACTTGAGCTCAATAATTCTACCAGCAAATTTACAATCTATAGGGAAGGAGGCTTTTTCATATTGCATAGCTTTACAATCCATAACCTTACCAAACACAGTTAATGATGTAAAAGAATTCGCCTTTGAAGATTGCAAATCATTGACATCTATCGGTCTATCAACAAGTATGTCAACCATTAACACAAGCTTGTTTTATGGATGCACCAGCCTGATGGAATTGACCATACCTGATAATATTACAAGTATTAAAGAAAGCGCATTTGCAAATTGTACTAAGTTGAAATCTATTGTGCTTTCAAAAAATGTAAACAAATTGGAATTCCGCGTTTTTTCAAATACAGGGTTTACTTCATTTAATTTTCCTCGAAGTATAAAAAATATTTGGCAAGGTGCATTTAATGATTGCAAAGAATTGGCATCTGTCACTTTTTCAGATAGCTTATCTATACTACATGAAAGTGTATTTGAGGGTTGTACAAAATTAAGTCGTATTGATGTTGACTCAAACAATCCAATTTTCTCATCCTTAGATGGAATTCTCTATTCAAAGGATAAATCAACCTTGATATTGTATCCTTTAGGACAATCTGGCACTCCCATTATTTCTAATCAGGTCTCATCTATAGGTCAGTTTGCATTTGCAAATAACAATTCCATTACAAGCCTAAAAATCCCTGATCATGTAAAAGAGATTATGACTAACTCTTTTTCAAATTGTAACGAATTAACAACAATAGAAATTCCATCCAGTTTAAAAACTTTGGGAGCCTACGCCTTTAATGGTTGTACAAAACTATCTTCCATATCTATTCCAAACACCGTTGACTCCATTTCATTTGGTGTTTTTAATGGTTGTACCTCCTTAGAAAACGTGCTCTTGCCTAGCAATATGACAGTTATCCCTCAAAACCTTTTTGCAAAATGCTCAAAATTAACGAACCTTATACTCCCGAACACTATTCGAAAAATTAATTCCATGGCCTTTTCCAAATCCGGACTAACAAGTATTGCTCTTCCCGATAGCCTGGAAGTGTTGGGAGCGATGGCATTTGAATCCTGTAAATCTTTGACAGCGGTATCTTTTCCGGAAAAGCTAAAAACGATTGGCGAATTTGCTTTTGAAGATTGCTTTAACTTAAAGACCGCAACATTACCAAACAGTGTAGCGTCTTTAGGATATGGAGCTTTTACAACTTGTGTCAATCTGCAATCTGTTGTTCTATCCAATTCACTAACAGAAATCAGTCCCTACTTGTTTGAACATTGTCTCTCACTAAAAACAGTTCAAATACCCAATACAGTCAAAACCATTTGTTCAAGGGCGTTTATGTTTTGTGATAGTCTCATAAATGTTTCATTTCCTGACAGTTTAAGCTTAATTGAGTCTGAAGCTTTCTCACGTTGCAAGAGTTTAAATAATGTAACGTTTAGCGAAAAGAAAAACCTTACAATTAAAATGTCGGCTTTTAATAACTGTTCAGGATTGATAACACTGCATTTACCAAAAAAAATAATTTCGTTAGAAGGTTATGTGTTCTATGATTGTATTGGTTTAAAGGAAATCCATTGCAATGGGAATGAACCGCTTGAAATTAGTTTCTCAGTATTTAATGCAGTAAATAAAACAACATGCATTTTGTATGTTCCAATAGGTTCCAAATCCATCTATGAAAATGCGAATGTTTGGAATTTATTCACCAACATTGTAGAAGAAGTCCCTTCTTACATTACTCCAAACAATTCAAAAACAAATTCGATTCTATCAATTAAAGGGCAACTTTGCCTTTCCACTGATAAAAATAGCGTCGTTACAATTTACACGTTGGGTGGTCAAATGATTTACAATGAGACTATTCAGAAGGATACCCAAATTCCACTGGAAAAAGGTTTTTACATTGTGAATGTAGATGGTGAATCGAATAAAGTTATGGTGCCGTAGATCGTCTTACTTCCATAAAAAAAATCCCCCGACCCCTGGCAAAAAAACCAGACATCGGGGGATCTATATCTTAAACAACTCTCCCTTACTTCACCTTCATCGCACCAACTCCCTCCACCGTAATCTGAACCGGCTTAATGAATCCATTGGCGTCGAATTCCACTTTTTCAATACAGACTTCGCGATTGTTTGCTCCCGTTTTATCTAAGGGACGACGGTGGTAGAAAATATACCAGGAATCGTTTTTGGGGACATAAATCATGGAGTGATGACCAGCGCCACGGGCTATCTTGGAATCTTGTTCCAGGATTTTGCCAACACGGTTGAAGGGTCCGAAGGGTGAATCGGAAATGGCATAGGCCACGCAATAGTCGGGACCTGTCCAACCACCTTCAGACCACATAAAATAGTACTTGCCATTTCTTTTGATCATAAAGGAACCTTCTACATATTTGTCGGGGGTGATTTCTTTGTAAAAAGAGCCATCCTCGTATGGTAAAAGACCGGAGAAGTCGGGTTTCAGCATAACGACATTGCAATGTCCCCAACCCCCATAATACATATAATATTGGCCATTATCCTCATAGACAAACTGGTCAATAGGTTGAGCGCCGTTGATGACCTCGTTGATGAGTGGTTTTCCGAGCAAATCCTTGTAGGGACCTTCGGGTTTGGAGGCTACCGCAACTCCTATACCACCGATTTCACCCGGATGAACATCGTTGGCTCCAAAAAACAGGTAATATTTACCATCTTTTTTGATAGGTGCAGGTGCCCACAAACATTTGTCAGCCCATTTTACAGAGGCTGTATCCAGGATATTCGGATGTTTTGTCCAGTTTACCAGGTCTTTGGATGAAAAGCAATCCATAAACACCTGTTCTTCGTAGCGGGCAGAAAAAGTGGGATAGACCCAATAGGTCTTGTCGTAGATGACAGCATGCGGATCGGCATACCAACCTTTAAAAATGGGATTTCCTGACAGCGTTTTTGTCACCTTCTTTTGAGCAAAACAGGAGGAAAACAATAAAGGCAGGAAAAATAGGACTAAAAGGGCTTTCCTGAAATTCATTTGAATCATATAAATCATGGTTTTAAATGGAAAAAATGTTTTTGTAAAAGTAAAAAAAAAGAACGAATCATTAAAAGATAAAAAATTATCTTTAGGTTTGCATTCAGACCAAAAAAAATTAATGCTATGACGGGAAATTCAACATTCACTATCATTAAGCCATGCGCAGTTAAAGCAGGTTATACAGGCAAAATTTTAGCAGATATTATAGGTGCAGGTTACGAACTGGTTGCTATGAAATTTGTGCTTATGACTGTAAGTGAAGCAGAAACTTTCTACGCCGTGCATAAAGATCGGTCTTTTTACAGAAATTTGATTGATTTTATGACATCTGGTCCTATTGTCGTGGCAATAGTTGGCAAAGAAAATGCAGTAGATGATTTTCGGGAACTTATTGGATCAACCAATCCTGCAGAAGCAGCTGAAGGCTCTATCCGCCGGAAATATGGTCAAAGTCTCAACCGCAATGCTGTCCATGGTTCGGACAGTGATGAAAATGCTTCGCTGGAATCATCCTATTTCTTTTCTATATTTGAAAAACAAATGCATTACAAAGATTATTAATTCAACTTACGTTTAGATGTTCAACCTTTTCAGAAATATAGACCGCAAAAACTATCGACCTATCTTTGGAGGTGCGGATATCTTCAAATTTATCGGTCCCGGACTGTTAGTCACTGTCGGCTTTATTGACCCGGGAAACTGGGCTTCCAATCTGGCTGCAGGTGCGGAGTATGGTTATGCGCTGCTGTGGATGGTCACTTTATCAACCATTATGCTTATTATCCTGCAGCACAATGTGGCCCATTTAGGCATTGCTACAGGACTTTGCCTTGCTGAAGCTGCCACAGCCCATCTCAAACCACGTTATGCAAAGTTATTGCTGACGACCGGTATGGGAGCATCCATTTCTACCTCACTGGCTGAAATACTGGGTGGGGCCATAGCGCTCAATATGCTTTTTCAAATACCCGTCCGAGCAGGGGCACTGATTGTTACTCTATTTGTCATAATCATGCTTTACACAAATTCCTACAAGATTATTGAAAAGGTGATTATAGCCTTTGTTTCCGTTATCGGACTCTCCTTTTTGTACGAACTAACCCTGGTAAATGTAGACTGGAACCATGCCGTCGCTGGATGGGTGACTCCTTGTTTTCCAAAGGGTTCCATGATTATTATCATGAGTGTTTTGGGAGCGGTGGTGATGCCCCACAACTTATTCCTTCATTCAGAAGTCATCCAGAGTCGTCAATGGAATCTGAAGGATGAGAAAGTTATTAAAAAGCAATTGAAGTACGAATTTTTGGATACTTTGTTTTCAATGGGTGTTGGTTGGGCTATCAATAGTGCAATGATTATTTTGGCTGCTGCAACCTTTTTCAATACTCAGACACCTATTATAGAACTTCAACAAGCCAATAATCTACTAGCCCCTTTGCTTGGAAATAATGCAACAGTGGTCTTTGCAGTGGCTTTGCTTTTTTCGGGTATAGCCTCAACCATCACTTCCGGAATGGCAGCCGGAACTATTTTTGCGGGCATGTATAAAGAACCATACGACATCAAGGATAACCACTCCAGAGTCGGTGTCTTGTTGTCATTGATCCTTGCATTGGCCATTATCCTTGTAATCAGTAATCCATTTAAAGGCTTGATTATTTCTCAGATGATATTGAGTATTCAATTGCCTATAACTATTTTTTCTCAGGTCAAACTGACTTCGTCGGAGAAAGTGATGGGCAAATACAAAAATACAATGTCACTAAAAATCATCCTTTACACCTTGGGAGCCATTGTTACCGCACTCAATCTTGCCTTGTTTATCAGCTTTATAATCTGATAGTTAATGCTTTATAAATTGACCCTTTTGGAAACCAAGTGCATTTTCTATCTCAATAAAATAGACGCCTGATTCCAAACCGGAAACATTTAAAGCATAAGTAGATGGTATTGATTCATTAAAGAGGATTCTCCCCGTTAAATCCATCACTAGCAGTTTGTTATTATCCGCATTGGTGTTTAAATATAGAATATCGTGGGTTGGATTTGGATAAAAGTTCAAAGTTGATTTAACTTTCATTTCAGAACCACCTGTATGAGCATCGCAATCATCGCCAACCACATAAGAAAAGTATTTGGTCACTGACATACCTCCCGTGTAAGCGAATTTACATGCAACAGTGAGGGTTGTTCCAGGCTCCTGACCGGTGAGCGTCGTGGAAAATTTGTTCATTCCGACTTTAACCATCATTTTTTCCGAAAATGGAGATTGATTCCAAAGATAGGCGGGATCAGCGGTCTTATTGTCCAGAAATTCAAAAGTAATGTTAACCGTGGTGCCAATGTTTTCGAAATGACAGATGTAACCTATCGTGAAAGAACCCTGGGATGCCTCTTTGGAAGTATAAGTACATGAATTGACTGGAGAAATGGTTATTTTTACTGGTTTCGAAGTGGTGATAGCTCCTAAATTGTCTGTAGCCCGGGCAGTCAACGTATAATTTCCAGGGGGTTCATTCCAGGAAGCACTGTAAGGTGGTGTATCATCTGTGGCAAGCCATTTATCGCCTGAATAGAATTCCACCTTTGCTATCGTTCCGTCAAAATCGCTGGCATTGGCGGTCAGTGTGATTGCTTTTCCTTCAGGATAGGATGCATTGTTTAATGGAGATGTTAGAGAGACCATCGGAGTACTATTTTCCGAGTCAGTCACCACCATAATCAGTTCATCATTATCCGTACGGTTCTCGGTACTCATCACAGACAAGTTGAAACCATAGACGCCTTTTTTGAGATCTTCAACGGTAGGTTGGGCTATTGTTTTGTCTGAAAATAAAAGGACACTCGGGCCGAATAATTGTGTCCATTCGTAGGTCAGCGACTTGCCTGCTGACTCGGTACTCCCCAAACCATTCAATTGATAAGAAGTCTTGGGTAAAAGGACTTTGACATCAGCTCCGGCTTTTGCCAATGGAAAGCTGTAAGGAATAGCTCCTTTTCGCGTAAAAGTAAATTTTCCAAGGTTGAATTCACCACTTGAAAAGGCCAATCGAAGGATGTGTTCTCCTTCGGTCAGAGCCATATCAGAAACAGTTTTGGACGCCCAGACATCCCAAACAGTTGAAGAGGTAGTAGGAACTTGTACATCCCCGCTTAACGTTTGTCCATCGAGTTCTAAATGGAAAGGGCCACCACCATTCACATTACCCGAAGCATAGCGAAAAGAAAAATCATACAAACCTGATTGACTTACGGATAGGGTATATTCCAACCATTCACCGGATGAAATCCATCCAATGGTAGCTCCTTCGGTTTCATTGTTTCCTGCATCTACATATTCATCCATTCTAAAATCACCTGAGTTGATCCTGGTCTGATCCAGATAGGAAATATTTTGCCCCACTCCTCCTTCAAAAGCATCGTATTTCCCAGCTTCAATCGTTCCTGGAATCGTCCAGACTGTTCCTGTATAAGGTATTTGTTTTCCAACTTGAACATCAACGCCGTTTGTTACTTCAAGAGAAGTTCCAACATGAACCTTGGCGTAAAAATGATGCAATCCCAAGGTCAAAAGCGTCGCATCGTATAGATATGGTTCGCTGGCGAGCTTTCCCAATGATTTTGTTCCATCCATAAATTCAACCGATGTCGGCGTTCCTTCCAAAATTTGGACGCTAAGCTGTACACTGCCAGCTTCATATGCTTTATTAAAGGAAGTGGTCAGTGTAGCTTTAACCGGGCTGTCCTTGCTGGTAGCCATACTTCTGGCAGGAACTTCGAGTTTATAGCCTGTAGAGAAAGTAACCGCAAGATCTTGATATCCATAATTTTGTGCCACATACGTTATTTGTCCGTTTTGTTTAAATGCAGCCGCTATGGGATAATTGGCCGTAATAGTTGCATCCACGCGACCGAGCGCATCCATGGCATGCAGCCAGTGGTAAGTCTGTGCATCGGATATTCCAAATTTCAGGGATCGATTTGGGTTTGAATCATACAATTCGATGGCTTTTTTTGGATCAATAAAGGCTAGATACTCCCATAGGACATCGTGCCAGAGATTATCATTGACCTCGTTGTTTAGGATGCCAGTATTGGCCTTGATCTCGTTCCAGAGTCTGGCAACGTATGTTGTATCCTGACCCAGATAAAGTGATCCACCCTGTATGGGATACATTTCAATGCCATAGGAGGCAGCGATATCGGCAGTCCAGAATGTCCCGTTGTCCATGCTGTTTCCCCATACCCTGGATACCAATGCATATTTTTGAGCTGGTGGGAAATTCCGTTTGTGGGTATCCAGCCAGTATTCCTCAATGGCAGTCTGTTCGGTGGTATACAGGTAGATGCCCAAATCACGGATCGACTTGTTTCCGGTCACAGTTCCCCAATGTATAAGTGAAGAGTTAAACTGCATGCTTTCCGAAGTTGATTCCTGATCGTTTCCCTGTGGGAAAGTGGCAAATCCGTTGGACCAGCAATGGCCATCATACGGGTTGAAGTTTCTTAGATAGGGAAACATGGTATCGCTCCGGTCTGTAGATGCTGCGTCACGTACCAGCAGGTTAATCATTTCGCCATAGTTGGCTGCCCAACCTGGTTCATATTGCTCCAAAAAAGCTGCTGCTCCAATAAAATAACCCCAATGAAAATGATGGTCATTCAGGTTGCTGTCCTGACCATGTCCAGCCGGATAGCCCAACAAAGCCGACCACGTTTGGTTGTAATAAAAAAGGAAGGCAACTTCTCCGTTATCGGCTTTCAACCAGTCTTCCAGACGCTCCTTAACGGTTGAAACAATAGTTCGAAGGGCTATTGAGTCACCCGTTTCAGCTGCTATTCTGGCAGTTTGTATCAGTCGGTTCATCATTTGACCCTCGTTGTAGGAATCCGTCCAACTATCGAGGGCGTCGTTTTGAATGGTTGCTATTTTTTCACTGAGAAAAGTTGGGTCAAAACCTTCACTGTAATTATCCACATAGGGCAAAGTCGGTAAAATACCATGAAATGTGTTTTCTACACTAAAGCTGTTTCCTGACAAAGTCTTCATTTCTCCACGAATGGTGGCATAGCTATAGGAATTTGGGATGGGTGAATCTGTTGCGAGATGAGCCCATTGATGAGGCATTAATCCTATCAACATATTGGTTTGAGTACCCTCTTTGACTTCGGTCTCTACATTGAAATCCGTCCGTACTACCGAGTTTGATTCCGTGTAGGAAAAAGTGGCAGTTGTTTTTTTGGGGAAGACATAGGCATATTTCTTATATTCAGTGGCCACTGTGGTTACATTCGATGGGGTAAGCGGAATGAAAGCCATGGACCAATAATTTTTTCCATTTAGAGTGGAAGTATAGGTACCTCCATTTTGAATCCAGGTACTACCTGTCGGAGCATAGACTGCAAAGTCGGCTCCATATTTGGCATTGGTGATTAGCAGTATTTCGTTGGAAATGGTGACTGTTCCGGATGTGACTGTGACTTTAGCGATATCAGCCGCTCCTTTTATAAAATAGAGAAAGGGCATGGCTTTACCTGCAGTCGTTTCAAAAAAATGGGTGCCATCGTTCCAGTTCATCGTTGCTGTCCAATCCGAATAATCGGAAATAGTTGTTTTGGTTGCGACCATTGCTTCGACCCCTACGGTTATGGGGAGCAAATCGTCTATCACGCCACTTGGAATATAGCTGACCACCAAACCCTGGCTAATGGTTTTGAGGGTATACGGGTAGGTAAAAAGATTGCTGGCCTGATCCGATTGAATCAGCTGTGACCACCAATCGTTGGTAGGGACAGGTTTGCCCAATGCTTTGCCACTCAGTTGAGGAGTTCCAGACGGAAACGAATTTCTGGCTGCGGCATCTACTCCGGGAAATATAGTGGTATAGCTTCCACTTCCAACTTTAACAATTTGAGCATTCAACGTTGGAAGAAAATGGAGAAGTGACAGGAAAAAAGCCAAGTAAAGGACACTGTTTTTTTTCATAGAAAAGCTCTGGTTCAAGGTCCGCAGAAAGAAACCCGCGGACCTTTTTAGATTGTGCCTATAATTTTACCATTTTTTTGGTAGTCAAATCCCCTTTGACATCCTTGATGGTCACCAAATAATTGCCAGCTGGTATCTGATTCATATCCAAAAGGACTTCAGTGTCGTTAATAGAAACAGTTTTAATTGTCTGTCCCAAAAGATTTCGTATAACAACCTGAGCCATCTTGATTTCAGACTGGATCTGTAATTGATCTTTTACAGGATTTGGGTATAACGTAATACCATTGACAGCTGTTTTATCGATTCCATCTATAACATTGGAATTGAAGGAGATGTTGTCAACAAAATTGGTACTGCCAACTCCATTTCTTGCAGAAGGAAAGTCTGGAAAAAGGACGATCTTGGTCAACGTCTTGCCAATATGAGCAGTAAAATCGTACGTTATCTGTTCCCATTCGTTGATAACGGTGTTGGGATGTTGAATTTCACAGTTTACTGAAGCGTCATCATTTTCAAATTTGACAGTCATTGGTGTCACTACATTCTTATTAACCATTACTTTAACCAAACAATTAGAAGCTGTAAATGTAAATTCTCCGATATTGGCAGACCATAAACCAGCCCAAGGTTGTGCATTGGTATTTACAGTATATCTGAAACAATTGGCAGAGTTGTTTATTCCTGTCGTTGTTGGATTGGCTAAAACGGCAGCCAATGAAGCGGCATTATCGCCATTCTCAAAAATGGTCCAACTCCAGTCCTGACCTACTGTCTCAAAATCAATAGTTGCAACACTTGTTCGCTGTGCGGTAGTAGAAACAGTCAATGCTATCGGGCTATTTGTTGCCTGATTACCGGCAGCATCTTTGGCAACAATAGAGAAATTGTATTCGGTCGCTGGAGTTAGACCAGTCAATTTATAGGTTTTTTGCACTGCAGATGTTCCAATAGTGGTGACCTTATTTGTTCCATAAGAGATTTCGTAAGTAACCGCATTAGAATTATCAGTTGCGTTGAGCAACAAGGAGATACTGGTTGAAGTGGAGGTACCGGCCGTAGCTGTAAAAGCAGTCGGAACTTGCGTATCCACATCAGAGGAGCTGTTGTAAAAATAGAGATTGTCCAGATAAACGATATTTCCGCCTAAACCGACAAACTTAAATTGAAAAATGTCAGCTACAGATAAGCCCAGTGAGGTAAAAGCGGTAAGCGGTATTTCATAACCATTCCACTGATTTAAGGGCAATGGTTCCAACCTGAAAGATTTTTCACCAGTGGTACGACTTATTAGAAAAAAGTCCAAAGTTGTTTCATTCGGTGTCCAAACGTCAACGTGTACATAATCCATGCCAGTAGCATTGACATCTGTAAATTCTGTTCCCTGATAATTTAGATTAGCATATTTAATAACATCATTACCTGCCACTTGAATAGCAGAGTATTGGGTTTGTTGTCCCCATCCGGGATTAAAATTGGTTCCACTCAGACTGGAATAGGCATTACTAAAGACAGAAATCACTTTTGCGGCTGATACAGTAGGTGCTGTAGCTGCTGAAGTAGGTTCAGCCAAGTCTGTGGTTGCTGCTGACACAATTCCCCAAGGCGTCATCAAAGCTAAAAAGAATAAGATTTTTGTAAATTTTTTCATGATAGAACGTTTTTTAAGTTGGATTATAATTTAAAGGTTGTAATACGGTGTAAAACGATTCAAGGAAGCATGACAAATTTAAATAAAGGGTAAACCCTTCAGCAATTTAAGGATACACAAAAACTCAACAAGAGGTATCTTTTACTTCAACATTTCTACAACAAAAAAAACACTATCTTACTGTTTATCTTTTCATTAACTATCATCTTTGTGATAAGTATAATTCAACTGTCAATTATCAAGGCGTATATTATTCAAAAAACGAGGGTAAAATACCATGTGGAGGGTCATCCTATTTGTGCTTCTTTTTCTTACATTTACAGCTGAAAAAAAGAATAGTCAAATACACCAAATTATATGAATGAAGTCATTGAACCTTCCGAAAAATTAATTAAACTTTCGACAGGAACTTTCACAATAGAGGAATTGGAAGCAGTATTCTCGGCTTTACCGGCTGAAATCAGTTTTGTAGATAAAAATGATATTGTAAAGTTTTATTCCAATAAGCCGGACAGGCTTTTCCTTCGAGGTAAAGGCGCACTTGGCAAAGACTTACGCCTTTGTCACCCACCGAGATTTCAGGAGGTGATGCAAAAAATTATCGGTGATTTTAAAAGTGGCATAGAAAACAGAGCCTTATTCTGGAGGTCAGCTCACAAAGATAAATTCACGAGCATTGAATACATTGCCCTGAGAAATGAAAAAAACGAATACCTTGGCACATTGGAAGTTGTGCAAGACGTTACAGAAATGCGCGCTCTGGAAGGAGACCGAAACGAACTGGTCTACTCTCCAAAATAAAAGTAAAAGTAAAAAAAGCGAATGTCTTATTGCTCCATCGGGACAACGATCCACATGATCAGGTATAGGAATAGACCAAAACCAGCCATAAAAAACATCAGCGCATAGAGTATGCGCACCAAGCTCTTATCTACTCCAAAATAATCTGCAATGCCTCCACATACACCACCAATCTTAGAATCTTTGCTACGATATAATTTTTTCTGTTCCATTTGTGTTTTATTTATCAACGAACAAATATAACGTATTAATTTTATATAAAAAGAAGCTTTGCACAATCATTTTTCGTACTTTTGCGTGCAATTTTTTATCCAAATGAATCGTCTAAGAAACAATTATCCGAACATATTAAGTGCAATGCGACCAATTCTGGTTGTTATGCTGCTCTTTTTTGGCTATATTTCGCCGACTCCTGCTCAAATTCAGAACGGTAAAATCCAGTCACAATCTTACGCGAAACCACTTGGAAATAAAGCTACTGTTTCATTATTGACTGTGTCTCCAGGTAAAGAAACGTATGCTCAGTATGGCCATACCGCTCTACGTGTGAATGACCCCGAAAACGGTTTTGACCTGGTTTTCAACTACGGACTTTTTGATTTTAACAGCCCTAATTTTACTTGGCGTTTCGTAAGAGGAAAAACCGATTACATGGTTGGTGCCTATTCTTATCAGGACTTTCTGATCGAGTATCAAATCAGTAACAGAGCCGTTTACGAACAAATCATAAACTTGAATCCGGACGAACGGGAAGCTGTCTGGCAGGCTTTAGCAGTAAATATTCAACCGGAAAACCGCATTTATCGTTACAATTTCTTTTTCAATAACTGCTCCACCAAACCCCGTGATATCCTGGTAGACCATATTAAAGGGAAGGTTGATTACAAATGGAATGGAAAATTCAAGTGTTTGCGGGATGAAATTCATTTCTCAACCAATAAATATCCTTGGACTACCTTCGGTATTGATTTAGTGATAGGTGCTAAAGCAGATGATAGAGCCAGTCTGAAATCTCAGCAATTTGCACCTGAATTACTAATGGAGTCTTTTGATAAGGCCATTATTTTCAGAGATTCTTCCGTGTCAGCGCCTTTGGTTCTTAAAACACAGATCCCTGTAACCATTGATGAGACATTGATTGAGAAACCCACCTGGACTCCCGGTCCTAAGATGGTTTTATGGATTGTTTTTATTCTGGTGGCCGGTCTTAGTCTGATGGAATTCAGAAAAGGTAAAAACTACCAGGCACTAAACGCCGTTTTATTTACTGTAACTGGACTGGTTGGTACTATCATCGCATTCATGGTCCTCTTTTCGGAACACCCCACAACCGACGTCAATTATCTCCTTCTTTGGTTGCATCCTTTGAACTTGATCTACGCTGTTTGCCTGATTATTCCGGCATTCAGAAAAAATTTAGCCGATATTTATCTGAGCATCAATCTTCCTTTTCAACTTTTTGCACTGGCTGGAACCTTATTCTTGCCTCAGTATTTTCACCCGGCATTGTACCCCATCCTGCTCTGTTTAATTATACGTTCAGGACTGGCTTTAGTATCCCTTCAGAAAAAGCGTAAACATGCATAAATTTCTAAGTTCCCTTCTTGGATTACTCACAGCTACAGCCTCGGGGCTTTCAATACAAGCCGCCGATACTGCACCAAAACTGGTCATCGGTTTACACATCGACCAGTTGAAGGGAGAGTATCTGGAATGGTTCATGAACGGATTCGGCGAAAACGGATTCAAAAAAATGATTCAATCCGGAACATCGTGCAAAACGGTGCTCTATGATTACCCAAAACCCGATGAAGCTTCAGCCTGCGCCAGTTTTGTCACTGGCAGCACTCCCCGCGAACATGGCATCATTTCACGTAAATGGTATGATCGCAGTACTGGAAAGATCGTTTCCTGTGTCTATGATCCAGAATACCTGGGCAATTATACGCAAGAGACTGTTTCACCCAAAAATTTACACGTATCTACACTTGGAGACGAACTAAAAGCCTCAACCGATGGAAGAGGTAAAGTCTTTTCCGTAGGGATATCCGCCGAAGAAGCCATCTTACTGGGTGGACATTCTGCCGATGGCGTCTACTGGATTGATGAAACAAACGGAAAATGGTGTACCTCTACCTATTATAATTACATGCCTACGTGGTTGCAAAGCATCAATGACCGCAACGATGTATCCCAATTGGTTTCACAAACCAGCTGGCAGCCATTGCGCCCTTTGAGCAACTACCACTACATGCCTTATCAGGAAAGTCCAACTCTGTTCCAATATTTACTCAACAAATATGGGAAAGACAACATCCGGATGTATAAGGAAACGCCTTTGGTCAATACAGAAGTTCGGAAACTGGCTGTAGAAACCATTGAAAAAGAGAAACTTGGCAAAGACGATATCACCGATTACCTAGTCCTTGAAATGACGGCATCCAGCAAAATGGAATCCACAAAAACCATTTCTGCGCTTGAAATTCAGGATATATATTTCCGCCTGGATCAAGAGATTGACTCCTTATTAACAAGGGTGGACAAACAGGTCGGACTCAATAATACACTCATTTACCTTGTTGGAAGCGGATCTACGGTCTATCCCGTAGTCGACATTTCCAAGGAAAAACCTTACGGTGGTGATTTCTACCCCGAAAGATGCAGTTCTCTGCTGAACCTGTATTTGATGGCCATTTATGGCAATGAAAAATGGGTGAAAACATGGCACAATCAACAAATTTTTCTGAATCGCAAACTGATTGATGAGAAAGGGATCAATTACGAAGAAATCAGCTTAAAAGCCGCAGAATTCCTGACCGAATTCAGTGGTGTTCAAAGTGTTATACGCTACAAACAATTTCTTTTGGGAGAATTCAATACCTCCTTAAATAATTATGCAAACTCCGTTTACCCGGAACATTCAGGTGATTTATTCCTGGAAATAGAAAGTGGTTGGAATATCCGTGAAGATGGTTCAAGTAAAGAACATCAGGTACGATCTGAAGCTTTTAGCACTCCATTTCTTTTGTTTGGAGTCAATGCTCCAGCCCAAATAATCAACACTCCTGTTCATGTTGGAGATATCACCAGAACGCTGAGTAAAGTGTTTCGAATCAGGCCCCCAAATGCCTGCCAGGGTCATATCATACCAGAATTGAATTAACCGCAAAAAAATTGTATTTTTGCGACATCTAACATTTTGTAACTTACATCAATCAAATATTATGGGTTTCAATGAAATACTTTCCAAAGTTTTTGGAAACAAGTCGCAACGCGACATGAAAGAAATATCTCCCTATGTAGATAGAATTAAGGAAGCTTATCCTGCCATCAAAGAATTAAACAACGATGAGCTACGCAGCAAGACCCTGGAAAAACGTGCAGGTATCCAGAACAGTGTTTCCGAAGAGCGTAACCGCATTGCCGAATTGAAAAACGGCATTGAGGATATGGAGCTTGAAAAACGCGAAAATGTTTACAGCGAAATAGACAAACTGGAAAAAGTCATTCTCGAGAAAATGGAAATAGCACTCGATGAAGCGCTTCCAGATGTTTTTTCCATTGTTAAAGAGACCGCACGTCGCTTCACAGAAAACGCTGAGATCGTGGTTACGGCCACTGATTTTGACCGTGACTTGGCTGCTAAACACGATTTTGTACGCATTGAAAACGATAAAGCCATTTATCAAAACCATTGGCTTGCAGGTGGAAATGACATCACCTGGGATATGGTTCATTACGATGTCCAGCTTTTCGGTGGTTCCGTACTTCACAAAGGTAGAATTGCCGAAATGGCAACGGGTGAAGGTAAAACCCTGGTCGCTACCCTACCCGTCTTCCTGAATGCATTGACTGGTAATGGTGTTCACATTGTGACGGTCAACGATTATCTGTCCAAACGTGACTCCGAATGGATGGGTCCTTTATATATGTTTCACGGTTTGTCCGTTGACTGTATCGACAAACACCGTCCAAACTCCGAAGAACGTCGTATAGCCTATATGGCCGATATAACTTTTGGAACCAACAATGAATTTGGTTTTGACTACTTGCGTGACAACATGGCATCCAGCCCAATGGATCTGGTACAACGCCCACACAATTACGCCATCGTGGATGAGGTCGATTCAGTCTTAATAGATGATGCCCGTACACCTTTGATTATTTCAGGACCAGTACCCAGAGGTGAAGATCAATTGTTTGAAGAACTTCGTCCAAAAGTGGAACGGGTGGTCACTGCCCAAAAGGCATTGGCTACAAAATATTTATCAGAAGCGCGTAAACTTTTAGCCTCTAACGACAAAAAAGAACAAGAAGAAGGCGCACTCCAGTTGTTCCGTTCCCACAAAGGCTTTCCAAAAAACAAACCTTTGATCAAGTACCTTAGTGAACAAGGCATTAAGGCTGCCATGCAGAAAACGGAAGATTTCTATATGCAGGACAACAACCGTCAAATGTCTATAGCAACCGATCCTTTGTATTTTGTCATTGATGAAAAAAACAACAGCATTGAATTGACCGATCTGGGTATTGATTACATCACCGGTGATACTGAAGATCCACATTTCTTTGTACTTCCCGATATAGGTTCTCAACTTTCTGAAATTGAAAATCTAGGCCTTACTGATGAAGACAAAGAAACCAAAAAGGATGAATTGATGCAAAACTACGCTGTCAAGTCTGAACGCGTACACACCATCAATCAATTGCTCAAAGCATACTGTATGTTTGAAAGGGATGATGAATACGTAGTTATTGACAACAAGGTTAAAATTGTTGACGAACAGACTGGTCGTATCATGGAAGGCAGACGCTATTCCGACGGTCTCCATCAAGCTATTGAAGCCAAAGAACGAGTGACCGTTGAAGCTGCTACTCAGACTTTTGCAACCGTTACACTTCAGAATTATTTCCGTATGTATCACAAACTGTCTGGTATGACCGGTACAGCTGAAACAGAAGCCGGTGAATTCTGGAGCATCTACAAACTCGATGTAGTGGTTATTCCAACCAACCGCCCCATTACACGTAAGGATATGGAAGATCGCGTTTACAAAACGAAACGTGAAAAATATCAGGCTGTCATCGAAGAAATTGTACGCTTAGTAGAACTAGGTCGTCCGGTTTTGGTAGGTACGACCTCTGTTGAAATCTCGGAATTATTGAGCAAGATGCTCATGATGCGCAAGATCCAGCACAATGTTTTGAATGCCAAGCTCCACCAACGTGAAGCTGAAATCGTATTGGGTGCAGGTCAGACTGGTGCAGTAACTATTGCTACCAACATGGCCGGTCGTGGTACCGACATCAAACTTTCTCAGGCTGTGAAAGATGCCGGAGGTTTGGCCATCATTGGTACCGAACGTCACGAATCCAGACGTGTTGACCGTCAGTTACGTGGTCGTGCCGGTCGTCAGGGTGATCCAGGTTCCTCTGTTTTCTATGTTTCTCTGGAAGATAATTTGATGCGTTTGTTTGGTTCAGAAAGAATCACCGGCATCATGGACAAGATGGGATTCAAGGAAGGCGAAATGATTGAGCACAGCATGATTTCTAAATCTATTGAGCGTGCTCAAAAGAAAGTGGAAGAAAACAACTTCGGTGTTCGTAAGCATTTGCTGGAATACGATGATGTGATGAACAATCAGCGTGAAGTGGTTTACACAAAACGTCGTCACGCATTGATGGGTGAACGTATTGGCATGGATATCATTAACTCTATGTATGATCTGACAACCTTATTGGTTGAAAATGCAGAAGCTGCCAAAGATTATGAAGGCCTGGTTATGGATATCCGCAGCAATTTTGCCATGGATGTGCCTTTTGATGCTGAAACATTTGCTTCGACTAAAACGGAAGAGAGCATCGATAAGATTTTTGAAGCTGCACTGGAACTTTTCAAACGCAGGACTGATAGAATGGCCGCTGTTGCCAATCCTGTAGTTCAGCAGGTTTATGAACGCCAGGGTGCTCAATATGAAAACATATTGATTCCTGTAACCGACGGTAAACGCAATTACAATATTTCAGTTCATTTGAAAACAGCTGCCGAAAATCAATCGAAAGAAGTGGTCAAAAGTTTTGAAAAGTCCATCATGTTGTACACCATCGATGAAGCCTGGAAAGAAAATCTTCGGGAGCTTGACGAGTTGAAGCATTCGGTTCAGAATGCCAGCTATGAACAAAAAGATCCGCTGTTGATTTACAAGCTGGAATCTTATAATTTGTTCAAATCAATGGTTGAATCGATGAATAAAAAAGCGATTTCCATTTTAATGCGTGGTCAGATTCCTCTTCGTGAACCGGAAGCTGTTCGTCAGGCTGCACCTGAAAAGCGCGAGGATTACAGTAAATACCGTACCGAAAAAGATAGTGTTCCGGGTGATGGCAGTACACCTCCAGCTAAAAAGGAAGACCACCATATTGATCCAATCAGGGTGGAACAGAAGATCGGACGAAACGATCCTTGTCCTTGTGGCAGTGGTAAGAAATACAAGCAGTGTCACGGTAAGGATATGTAAAAATTTACAGAATAGATGGCTTCAAGTTGAAACTTGGAGCCATTTATGTTTAATTGTTATCCCCCCATCCTTATTAATGAGGATTGCACCCTCCCTCATTTATGTGTACTTTTGCAAAAAGATTGAAACATATGGCTAATTTGAGAAACTTATCCCTGCTGATCTTCATTTATTGCAGTATTTTTGCAAAAGCTGACACACTGATAAAAGACACTACACACCTATCAGCACCGGATCTCCAGGAAGTGGTGATCACTTCGTCCAAGGACGGTAAAATGGAAAAAGACCTACCAACCTCCATCACCGTTTTGACTCAAACAGAGCTCACAAACTGGAATGTGACCGGCATTAAGGACATCAGTGCTGGTATCCCCAACCTCTTCTTTCCCGATTATGGGTCAAAACTGACATCCCCGGTCTATATTAGAGGCATCGGATCAAAAATCAATGCACCCTCTGTGGGACTTTATGTGGATGGCATACCGTATTTTGAAAAATCGGTCTTTGATTTTGAATTTGACGAAGTGGAGCGCATCGAAGTGTTACGCGGACCTCAGGGCACCCTATTCGGACGCAACACCATGGGTGGAATTATACAAGTAATTACTAAAAATCCATTGGAAAGTCAGGGAGGCAAAATCAGTCTGACAGGTGGTGACTATGGTCGCCGCGAAGTCACAACCTCCTATTACGGAAGGATTTTACCGGTGCTTGGTTATTCCTTTTCCGGCAAATACAACCATTCTGATGGATTTTTTATTAACCAGCATACTGATGAAACAGCGGATAAATCAAATGCATGGAGCGGTTCTGGAAAATTGGTGTGGAAAGCCACCAAGAGTCTTGACCTGAGGCTACAAGTACATTACGACAATCTGAAACAGAACGGTTACCCCTATGCCCTGATAGATTCTGCAGGTCGCATCGGAAATGTTAATTATGATTCGGTCAGTTACTACAACCGTGAAATACTTTCAAGCGCGTTGGTCATCAACAAAACATTTACCGGATTTCAGTTGAAATCAGTCACAGGTCTTCAAACACTTTCTGATTTGCAGGCCATTGACCAGGATTTTTCTGTCAAGCCCACCTATTTTGTCACTCAAAAACAAAATCAAAGACTCTGGACGGAAGAACTGGAAGCTCATTCCATCGGTAACGAACATTATAACTGGTTGTTTGGCGCTTTTGCATTTGATCAGACTACCCAGAACCACCTGAAAGTAAACGCGGTAGTAAAAAATTACAACGCCCCCACCCAAGGTCTGGCATTTTATCACCAATCAACTCTGAAAGACATTTTACTGGAAGGACTTTCTTTCACAGCAGGAATTCGTTACGATTACGAAAAAGGCTCACAGAAGTATTTGTATCAGAAACCGGTAAACGGTACCATGCATACCGAAGCCGATTTATTTACGAAGCTGGCCTTCACACAATGGTCACCTAAGATTTCCATCCAGTACAAGATAAACCCCACCAATATGGTTTACGCTTCTGTGACCAAGGGTTATAAGACAGGCGGATTCAACACGTCATTTGACACAGTGCCAGAACAGACATTTAAGCCAGAATATAGCTGGAATTATGAAATAGGCGAAAAATACAGCTTTTGGGATAATCGCTTGTACGGTGAAATAGCCATTTTCTACACCGATTGGAAAAATCAGCAGATTTCTCAGCCAATGCTTAACGGAGTGGGCTCCCTGCTTCGAAATGCAGGCCAGTCACACAGCAAAGGGGCTGAATTTTCGATGCACGCCCTATTGATTAAAGGTTGGAATGCCAATTTGAGCTTAGGTAATACCGAAGCGAAATTTGATGATTACCGCTCGGGAAAAACCAATTATTCCGGTCACTTTATACCCTATGTTCCACGTCATACACTTATGCTTGGTAGTGACTATACCTGGATGATTTATAAACCCTATCTGGATAAAGCTATTTTTTCCTGTCAATATATAGAAACCGGAAAACTGTTTTGGAACGATTCAAATACATCCAATCAGAAAGCGTATGGCACTATCAACGGCAAAGTTTCGCTGAAACGTCAGAACCTGATTCTGGATCTTTGGGTTAAAAATGCTGCCAGTAGCGAATATACCGCTTTTTACTTTGAAATGTCTACCAAAAAATATGGCCAAAAAGGTAAACCCAGAACACTGGGTGCAACACTCACTGTCCTTATACCCTAATATTTAAATGAAACAGGCTGCCAAATTATCCACTTTCTTTTCTTTGTACCTGGCTCAGGCTGTGCCTATGAGTCTATTCAGCACGCTATTGCCTGTGCTGATGCGGCAAGACTCCTTTTCCCTGAGCGCCATCGGTTTGCTTCAGCTCATCAAATTGCCATGGATTCTAAAATTTTTCTGGGCTCCATTGGTAGACAGAAAGACAACAGGGTTGAAAGCGTTCAAAAAATGGATCATTGTTTCAGAATTGGTTTATGCGGTACTGATTTTCGCCATCGCTTTTCTGGACCTGAAAATGAATTTTACCCTGATTTTCGGATTGATATTACTCTCTTTTATGGCTTCGGCCACTCAGGATATTGCCACCGATGCGCTGGCTGCTTTATCCTTCAACACTAAAGAACGTGGTCGGTGTAACAGCATGCAAAGTATGGGCAGTTTCGCTGGGACACTTGTGGGAGGTGGTCTAATGATTTTACTTTACAAAGAAATCGGCTGGATGGTCCTCTTTATTGGTGTAGCCATTTTTCTGATTATTGCCCTATGGCCCATTTTAAGATATAAGGATGCCGACCTGACTTCACGTAAAGTAAAGGACTGGTTCACGTTACGGGATATAGGTCATTTTTTTAGCCAGGAAGGGGGAGTTAAACAACTTTTTTTCTTGTTGCTTTTTCAAATCGGGATGATTGGGATATTGGCCATGTACAAACCATTTCTGGTAGATCACGACTTCGGGTTGAAAGAAATTGGCTTAATGTTTGGTGTTTTCGGACCCATCTTCGGTATATTATCTTCCTTTCTGGGAGGTTATCTGCTGCGTCGGTTCAGCCGATATCAGGCAAAACTGATGATTGCCATAGTCATCGTTTTAGTACCTCTTTCGTTTTGGATACTCACCGTACTGGATCCAACCAGACCCATGCTTTACGGCTTTGTGGCATTTATGTGGACAGCCTACGGATTTTCATCCGTTCTGGTCAACACAGTAGCAATGGATTTTGTACGTGCCGGCAGAGAAGGTACTGATTTTACGATGCAAACCGTATTGGTACATCTGAGTAGTATGTTCATCGCTGTCATAAGCGGCAAGATGGCAGACAGTATTGGATACAGTGGATTGGCCCTGACCGAATTTAGTCTGGCTTTAATCTCGTTGATTTATATTATTTTTATGGGTAAAACTCAAAAAAATGCTGAATAACTTTTTGACTGAAAAATACAATATTCCCGTACCACGTTATACCAGCTATCCGCCGGCTACCTTTTTTCACGAAGGTTTTACAACGGAAGATCTTTTAGTGGCTATCAAGGAATCCAATGAACTGGAACCCTCCAACCTTTCGTTTTATTTTCACATACCTTTTTGCCGTCACCACTGCACGTATTGCGGTTGCAATGCCTACCCCATGGAAAAGGAGTCGGTCGTTGACGCCTACATGAAAGCCGTTCGTCAGGAATTAAGCATTGTTTTACCCCTGCTCGACCCCAAACGCAAAATCTCCCAGATCCATTTTGGTGGTGGCAGCCCTACCTGCATACCGGTACATTATATACAGGAACTAATTGACATTTTGCAGTCAGAGTTTGCGATGACAGACAAACCAGAAATTGCGATAGAATGTCATCCAGGATACCTGAGCATGGCAGATTGGGAAAAACTGGCCGATGCAGGATTCAATCGATGCAGCATTGGATTACAGGATTTCAACCTTCAGGTTTTAAAAGCCGTTAACCGCAGACCGTCCCTGGAGCCAATAGATGAAGTGGTCGCTTACCTGAAATCACGAAGCATTTCAGTCAATCTGGATTTCATTTATGGCCTGCCGTACCAAACACCGGAAAGCTTTTCCGATACTATCTCCATAGCCGTGGCATTGAAACCAGACCGTCTGGTTACCTTTTCCTATGCCCATGTTCCTTGGGTGCATCCCATCCAAAAAACGCTGGAGAAACACGGTCTACCAGATTCCACGTTGAAATCAAAACTTTATGAAACAGCAAGTTCCATTCTAACAGCAAATGGTTATTGTCAAATCGGCATGGACCATTTTGTTTTACCGGGTGATGATTTGGATTTAGCCAGTCAAAGTGGAAAACTGCATCGAAACTTTCAGGGTTATTGCACCTGGGAAACAACAGGGCAGGTTTTTGCCTTTGGCGTAACAGGCATAAGTCAACTGACTTCCGTTTACGCTCAAAACACCAAAAGCATACCGGATTACATCAAACTGGTAGATGAAGGCATTTTACCCGTGGTAAAAGGATATCGTCTTTCAAAGGAGGAACAACTGGTTCGGGAAATCATAGCCCTCCTCATGTGCAATGGTGCGTTAAATTGGACTCTTTTGGCACAAAGACTTGGATTCAAATCCGTCGAAGATCTGAAACAAAAACTTTCCTACCAAAAGGAGAAGCTGGAGGAGATGGCCAAAGACGGACTTATTGAACTTTCTTCTGAATCCATCCAGGTTACAGAAACCGGACGTCGTTTTGTCCGTAACTTAGCAGCCCTATTTGATCCGTTGTACAAAGCAGGAACATCTGGTTATTCCTTGCCTGTTTAATCCTCAACCCAAACAAACAGTAAATAAAGTATGAAAACAATAGAAGTGGACGTCGTAGTTATTGGAGCCGGAATCACAGGTTTAGTCACTGCTTTCAACCTCCTTGAAGCCGGAAAAAAAGTTTTGTTGGTGGAAAAATCGGATCGTACAGGTGGACAAATGGATTCAGTGACCCATCAGGGTTTTGTTTTTGAAACAGGTCCCAACACAGGTGTACTCAACAACGTTGAAGTGATTCGCTTGTTTGAACGTTTGCAGGATCGAATCAAACCCGAAACGGCTCGTAAGGAATCCAAAATCAGACTCATCTGGAAAGGGAAAAAATTTCATGCTCTGCCACACGGTCACCAAATAGGTATCACGACCCCTCTTTTTACTTTCACAGATAAAATTCGCATTTGTTTCGAACCCTGGCGCGCCAAAGGGAAGGATCCCATGGAAACGATAGGCGCAATGACTCGTCGTCGTATGGGAAAATCTTTTTTGAAATATGCAGTGGATCCTTTTGTTTCAGGCATTTACGCGGGTGATCCAGACCGTTTGGTCACCCGTTTTGCCTTACCCAAGCTGTACAATCTGGAGCAAAAATATGGCAGCTTTATTCGCGGGGCTATCAAACTGCATCATCCAGTTAAAACCGAAGAAGAAAAAAAAGTGACTAAAGAAGTATTCTCCGTACCAGGAGGTTTCGGTCAACTAAGCAAAACTCTAACGGAAGCCATTTCCATGGAAAATATCCGATTATCTGTTGGACATGCAGAGGTTCAGCCATCTGAAGGACCCTATCGATGGAAAACCGTATTGAAAGATGAACTAGTTCTTTCCCACTTTGTAGTAACCACCACCCCTGGCTACTCCCTTCCCGATTTAGTACCTTTTGCCTATGAAAAAGCAATCAATGCCATAGCAGCAATGCCTTACGCACCTGTTGTACAGGTGGGAGTTGGTGTACGCAAAGAAGCTCACAACGTTCCACAGTGTTTTGGCGGACTGGTTCCTTCCTGCGAAGGAAAAGATATGCTGGGAATACTCTTTCCTTCCAGCTGTTTTGAAAATCGGGCACCGAAAGGTGGAGCCACGCTGTCCTTTTTCCTTGGGGGTCGGAAACGTCCGGAAATTATTGAATGGACAGATGAAAAAATCAGTCAGATGGTAGAGGAATCGATGATTTCCATGCTTGGCTTTTCGAAGGGATTTAAACCAGATGTCCTGCACATTTACCGACACGACCGTGCAATACCACAATACGAAGCGGACACAGAAGAACGTCTCACAGCCATCGATTTTTTGCAATCAAATCACCCTGGTTTAGTACTGGCCGGAGGCATCCGTGATGGAATTGGTTTGGGGGACAGAATTCGACAAGCAAGTGAAATATCTGAGAAAATCATAATATTTCTGAACGCTCCAATTTGTTGACAAAATGTAAAGTATTTCAAAATTTAGGTGACACTCTGCAAATTCACAAAACACATATTTATACCATACTTGTAATTATATGCAGAATTACATAATATATAATACTCTATTTCAGCCTGTTAAATATTAACGAATTATATTTTTTATTAATATAAAGCATAAATATTGCATAACAAATAATAATGTCGCATTTTTGTAATAGAAATTCTCGACCTAAGAATTCTATTTTTAACCCTCTAACATTATTATGCAACTATGAAGACTGCAGAAGTGTTGGCGAACCTCAAACGCCGATTTCCCAACGAACCTGAATACATTCAGGCAGTAGAAGAAGTATTGTCGACTATCGAAAATGTGTACAATCAACATCCAGAATTTGACAAAGTGAACCTAATCGAAAGATTGTGTATTCCAGATCGCATCCTCTCTTTTCGCGTGACCTGGATGGATGATAAAGGTAAATACCAGACAAACATGGGCTACCGCATTCAACACAACAATGCTATCGGCCCATACAAAGGTGGACTTCGTTTCCACTCTTCCGTATATCCCGGTATCCTAAAATTTTTAGCTTTCGAACAAACGTTCAAAAATGCTTTAACTACGCTTCCTATGGGTGGTGCAAAAGGTGGTTCCGATTTCAGCTCTAAAGGCAAATCAGATGCTGAAATCATGCGCTTCTGCCAAGGTTTTATGATTGAACTTAACAGACTTATTGGCCCTGATACGGATGTTCCTGCAGGTGATATAGGCGTAGGTGGTCGTGAAATCGGTTACATGTTTGGTATGTACAAAAAACTTCGCAACGAATTCACAGGAGTCTTGACTGGTAAAGGTCTTGAATTTGGTGGTTCATTGATTCGTCCCGAAGCGACCGGATATGGTAACATCTACTTCCTGATGAACATGCTGAAACGCAAAGGCATCACCGACCTTAAAGGTCAGGTTGTCGCTATTTCAGGTTCAGGAAACGTTGCAACTTACACAGCAGAAAAAGTTCTTGAATTGGGTGGTAAAGTCATTACCATGTCTGACTCTAACGGTTACATCTACGATCCAGAAGGTATAGACAGCGAAAAGCTGGCTTACATCTTCAATCTGAAAAATGTATACCGTGGTCGTATCAAAGAATATGCTGACAAGTACAACTGCAAATACGTTGAAGGCGCTCGTCCTTGGGCTGAAAAATGCACCATCGCTTTGCCTAGCGCAACTCAAAATGAGTTGAATGGTGACGACGCCAAAATTTTGATTGCAAACGGTTGCATCGCTGTATCGGAAGGTGCTAACATGCCTTCTACGCCTGAAGCGATCGAAGCTTTCCTTGCAGCTAAAATTCTTTATGCTCCTGGTAAAGCTGCTAACGCTGGTGGTGTATCAGTATCCGGTTTGGAAATGTCTCAAAACTCTTTGAGATTTGGCTGGACCAAAGAAGAAGTGGATGAAAAACTGATGAAAATCATGTTTGATATTCACGAATCTTGTGCTGAATACGGTACTGAAGCTGACGGTTTTGTAAACTATGTGAAAGGTGCAAACATTGCAGGTTTCATGAAAGTGGCAAAAGCTATGATGGCTCAAGGTGTAATCTAATCCGTACAAAAGTTGCTATTACTGTTATGGTAAGGTCTCAGGCTAAAGCTTGAGACCTTTTTTCGTTCTATATTGAATAGGGCTTAATCCGACTCGTTTCTTGAAAACGGTACAAAAATAATCTGCGCTATCAAACCCGGATTCAAACGCAATTTCCTGACTAGTCTTCAGGGTATTGGTCAGCAATTCCTTACTTTTCTGAATTTTTAACTCCAATATATATTGAGAAGGAGCAAAACCAGTATATTGCTTAAAAACACGTCTAAACCAGGAATAGCTCATATGCAACTGCTCCGATAATATTTCCGGGGACATGCCTGTCTGTAAATTTTCAGCCATGAGAATCTTTGCCTTATTGATTTGATTGCTCACATCCAAATTTTCAAAAATGGAATGCTTATCCTGCGAATAGGCATAACCCAATAAATGATTGACAATACCTGCCAGCATCTGTTGAAAGCCTGTATTCTGTTCCTGTGCATTGGAAATAGCATCTTTATAGAGCTGTACTATCTCTTCCCGTATTCCTACTGAAAAAAGGGGCTTATTTTTGGAAAAAAAGCCGTTTCCTATCCTATTGTCAATATTTTTACCTCTAAAACCGATCCAATACTCATCCCAACCTGTATCCGCATCTGGTTTGTAGCTGTGCCATTCACCGGGAAAAAGTAGAAACATCGTGCCTTCTTTTACATCCACACGCTTTTGCTCTGTAGAAACAAAGCTGCCTTTACCCCGGCTGATGTATAAAAGCTGATATTCATCCAAAACCCGTCCGTTTTCCGTAGAGAAAAAATAGCGACTCGGGTGATTTATAGGTGGATAAATAGAATCTTTCTCAATATGTTGAAAACCAACGGATCTGGTGGTTAAACCCCAAAGAGCATCGTGTTCATTAGCAATCAGGTATTTTATGTGAATAAAATTTTCCATGGCTCTGTTTTAAAATCATTAAACTAAATGCATTATTCACTTAGAGTCATAAAGACATTAGGTGATAGGCAAATATATATATTTTATCGTAATGTTAATTAGTATCATTTATTAAAATATATAAATCATTTTATACAATATTTGCACCCGATGTCCTATTACATTTGTAATACGTATAATTTTAGTTTTTAAATTGCAATGACAATAACACACCATTTTTTCGCTTTTGACATCGGTGCTACTAGCGGCCGCTCCATACTTGCCACATTATCTGAGAATAAACTGGAGCTTCAGGAAATAAGTCGCTTTCCAAATAAAATAATCCGCGAGAATGGCCATTTATATTGGGATATAATGGCGCTTTTTGAGGCTTTGAAAGACGGCCTAAAAAAAGTGTCTGCTTTAAACGTCAAACTGGACGCCATCGGCATTGATACTTGGGGAGTTGACTTCGTCTATCTGGATTCAAAGGGTGAAATTGTTGAAAAACCCCGTTGCTATCGTGACCCTTACACCAATGGAGCACCGGAAGACTATTTTAAGCTTGTCCCCAAAAAGGAATTATATGACCTGACAGGCATTCAAATCATGAATTTCAACAGTATTTATCAATTATATGCAGCCCAAAAAGAACCGAATTCAGCTGTAACGAAAGCAAAAAGTCTGCTTTTTATGCCGGATGCCCTTTCCTATCTTTTAACAGGAAAAAAAGTCTGTGAATACTCCATTGCTTCTACCTCGCAACTTTTGAATCCTAGAACCAAGACATTCGAGCCGAAACTTTTTGAAGCAATGAACATTTCCCCATCTTTGATGCAACCCATCGTCATGCCAGGCGAAATAATCGGGTACATCAAAGAAGATATAGCCAAAGAGTGTGGCATTGAACAAACTCCTGTCATAGCGGTTGCTGGACACGATACCGGTTCTGCCGTTGTGGCTGTACCTGCCGAAAATGAGCATTTTGCCTATCTGAGTTCAGGCACCTGGTCGCTCATGGGCATTGAAATAGATGAACCGATTATCACTCCCGAATCCTATGAAATCAATTTCACCAACGAAGGTGGTGTGAATGGTACCACTCGTTTCCTGAAAAATATTACAGGCATGTGGTTACTGGAGCAATGCATCAAAGAATGGGAGGAAAAAGGCCGAAACTACGATTATAGCCAGATTACCAAGATGTCAAACGAAGTGGAAGGCTTCCAATCGTTGATCGATCCGGACGATGAAACTTTTGCCAATCCAGAAAGTATGACAGCTGCCATAGTCGCTTTTTGCGAAAAGACCCATCAGAAATCGCCTGAGAGTGATGCTGAATTTACCCGTTGCATCTTTGACAGTTTGGCCTTAAAGTACCGTTACGTCTTAAGTTTTTTGCAAAGAACCGCTCCCTTCCCCATCGAAAAGCTGCATGTTATTGGTGGTGGATCTCAAAATAATTTATTGAACCAGGCTACGGCCAACTCCATAAGCATGCCTGTTGTTGCCGGTCCAAGTGAAGCTACTGCTATCGGTAACATTATGATTCAAGCCAAAGGCATCGGCCTGCTGAATTCCTTGCAGGAAATACGGAAAGTCATCAGACAGTCTGTTAGCCCGGAAATTTTTTACCCTGAAGAAACCGAAAGTTGGGATGAAGCTTATCAAAGGTTCGTCGAAATACTTCCATAAAATAAATCCTACAATACACTAAAAAAATGATTAAAAAAGATTCAGTACTGAAAACATACGAATTAGCAAAAGAACGCTACGCTGAAATCGGAGTCAATGTGGAAGAAGCATTGGCAAAATTGCAAAAAATAGCCATTTCCATCCATTGCTGGCAAGCCGACGATGTGACCGGTTTCGAAAATCTGGGAAACCTGGGAGGCGGTGGCATTCAAGCTACAGGAAACTACCCCGGCAAATCCCGAAACATAGACGAACTCCGCACAGACATTGAGAAAGTCATGTCATTGGTAGGCGGCAAACACCGTCTGAGCCTGCATGAAATCTATGGTGATTTTGGCAACAACATCGTAGACCGTGACCAGGTAGAACCAGAACATTTTAAAAGCTGGATGGAATGGGGCAAGGAAAAAGACATTAAGCTGGATTTCAACTCCACGTCCTTTGGTCATACCAAAAGTGGCGACCTGACTTTAGCCAATCCCAACAAATCCATCCGCGATTTCTGGATTGAGCACACCAAGCGTTGTCGTGCCATTTCTGAAGCTATGGGTCAGTTCCAGAACGATCCTTGCCTGATGAACCTTTGGATACACGACGGCATGAAAGACCTGACAGTGAATCGTTTCAAATATCGTGCTTTGCTGAATGATTCCCTAGACGAGATATTTGTCACCAAATACGACAACATGAAAGACAGTCTGGAATCCAAATTATTTGGTATTGCCCTTGAAAGCTATACGGTTGGTTCACACGATTTCTATTTGGGATACGGTGCCAGCAAACAGAAAATGGTGACTCTCGACATGGGTCATTTCCATTTATCAGAAAGCATTGCAGACAAGATTTCGTCCATGCTCCAGTTCTTGCCTGAGCTGTTGATCCACGTAAGTCGCCCTATTCGCTGGGATTCGGACCACGTGGTCATCCTGAACGACGAACTGTCTGAACTGGCCAAAGAAATTTTACGTGCCGGTGCCCTTGACCGCACCCACATTGCTCTGGACTACTTCGATGCTTCCATCAACCGCATCGGTGCCTATGCCATCGGTATCAAATCCACCCAAAAGGCCTTCTTACAAGCCTTACTCGAACCAATCGACCAACTTCGCGAATACGAAGCCAACGGTCAGTATTTCGAACGACTGGCATTGCTCGAAGAATCCAAAAGTTTACCCTGGAATGCTGTCTGGGATTTCTTCTGCCTGAAAAATGACATTGCTGTGGGCGAAAGCTACATCAAGGACATTCAGCAGTACGAAAAGGATGTCACGTCTAAAAGATCCTGATCATGAACGCCATCATAGGATTACTCATCATCGCATTAGGCAGCATCGGTCAGTCCAGCTCGTATGTGCCCATCAAGAAAGTAAAAAACTGGTCCTGGGAAAGTTTCTGGCTAGTTCAAGGTATTTTTGCCTGGCTGGTTTTTCCGCTTCTGGGAGCCTTACTCGCACTGCCATCCGGTGCTTCCCTTTTTGAAACTTTGTTTACCGACGGAGCTTTCTGGAAAGTCATTGGTTACGGTATGCTTTGGGGTATCGGGGGCTTGACTTTTGGCCTGAGTATGCGATTTCTGGGTATTGCTCTGGGACAATCGCTGGCATTGGGCACCTGTTCTGCTTTTGGAACATTGATTCCTGCCTTGCTGAAAGGTGAAAACCTTTTTTCCGGTGATGGTCTGACCCTATTGATCGGTGTTTCTATTGCCATTGCAGGTATCGCTGTGATTGGTTATGCCGGGGCTTTGAAGTCTCAAAATATGACGGATGCCGAAAAGAAAAAAGCGGTCAAAGATTTCGCCTTGAAAAAAGGTGTTATCATCGCACTTCTGGCCGGTGTTACCAGTGCCTGTTTCAACCTGGGTCTGGAAGCCGGAGCTCCTATCAAGGCTCAAGTTCTTGCAGCTGGCACCAGTTCGTTGCTGGTATTGAATCCGGTGATCTTATTGGTAACCTTTGGCGGTTTTATCACCAATGCGATCTATTGTTTGTTTCAGAATTACAAGAATAAAACGTTTAAGGATTACACCTCCATCTCTGCAAAGACCTGGGTGAACAACCTTGCTTTCTGTGTATTGGCGGGCTTGTTGTGGTATTCTCAATTTTTCGGTCTGGGCGCAGGTCAGAGCTTCTTTGAACCGGGCAGTGTCATGATGGCATTTTCCTGGAGCATCCTGATGTCTTTGAATGTCTTGTTCAGCAATGTCTGGGGCATCCTGCTCAAAGAATGGAAAGGTGCAGGTCAAAAAACAGTTTTGGTACTGGTTAGCGGTTTGTTGATTCTGATTATTTCCATCATTTTTCCTCAAGTATTTTAATAAAATCTATATAAAATGAATTTGAAAATGAACGGCCTACTCCAGGATCAACTGGACGAAGTGGCTGAAATAGCCGGTTTTCTCTGGCAAAAAGGTTGGGCAGAACGCAATGCCGGTAATATTTCCATCAACATCAGTGAAATCATTGGTGACGAAAATAAAACGCTGCCTGCACTTTCGAGCTTTGAGATTCCCCGCAATATGAAGGCGCTGGCCGGTAATTTTTTCTTTATCACGGGTACGGGCAAGCTGATGCGCAATGTGGCTAAGGATCCCTTGAAACACGGTGCTATCGTTCGTGTATCTGCCGATGGCAACTCGTACGATGTCATCAGCGAATCAAACGTGAAGCCTACGTCTGAGCTTCCGTCTCACTTTTCCATTCATGCTTCTTTCAAGACCAACGGTTCAAACAACAGGTTGGTGCTTCACACGCACCCGACTGACCTCACGGCTTTGTCTCATATTCCTGAATTCAAGAACGAGGCTGCGCTGAACAAGATGCTTTGGGGCATGCACCCTGAAACATTTATCGTGGTGCCTCAGGGTATGGGTTTTGTGCCTTACGAGGTTCCAGGCACTTTGGACATTGCGGATCTGACGTTGTCGGTGCTCGAAAAACATGATATTGTTATTTGGGAAAAGCATGGTGTTTTGGCTGTTGGTGAAAATCTGGCCGATACGTTCGATTTGATTGATACGCTTTCGAAGTCTGCACAGATTTTTGCTTTTGCGAGGATGTGTGGGTATAGTCCGGAGGGTTTGACGAAGGAGCAGATTGAAGGGCTTATTGAGCCGTTTGGGATTGTGCTGTAGGTAAGGTTGTAATATTTAAAAGGAGATCGTCTGTTAGAAGGGTGGTCTCCTTTTTGGTTTTAAGTGATAATGGGTATTTTTTTGGAAACGGTATTTTTAGGAAACTTTTCTTTTTACAGGTTTTTATGGTGCAGCGCGTATTTAGACAGCGCATATTTCGACAGCGCTTCCAGTGGAAAGCGGCATGACCTCCTTGCTCCCTAGGCCTTGCTTGTTTACGAGGCACTCCGGCACGATTTGCTAGTCTCTGCGAGCCGTCACAAATTGTAATGCCGGACTTTGCCTCGCTCACTGCGTTCGGCCGTCGAAGTCGCCGTCGTGTCATGCCGCTTTCCACTGTTCGCTTGGTGGGGTTGATGAAGGAATTAGTACTGCTTAAGCAACATTGAAATCGCAAAAGACAACTGTTCTTCAAAAATTGCCAGCTATCTTATTTTGTTCTCCAAAAATGTTAAATCATTTCTAATTAAAGCATCCAGGCAATCTCTAACGTCTTTTTCTGACTGTCCTTGAATGTCGGTCAAATAGTTTTCGTCCATTTTCTCACTTAGTCCAAAAAATCGCTTAACAAGTTTGGGTCTTTTAAAGAAAATATACCACTCAATATCATCAACTGGAGAAACTGAAAGTCCATTTTTAGTATCCTTGTTTTCAATCTCTAGTGAAGGTGAATAAAAAATTTCACTTTCTTTTACTGTTTTCATTTCCGCAAGATACTTCGACCATGGAATTTTATTAAAAATATCCATGATTTTATCTATTTCAATGTTGCCAATCTCTATGATTTTGGGCTTAAAAGGGTCACAGAAAGATGCTCTAAAGTTCATTTATATGTTCTTTAATTAGTCTCTGTTGTCTACCTATAAAAAAGTACAGTATCGGTCCAATAAAAGGCACTAGAATAACCACCAATACCCAAATTAATTTATCGATGTCGGATACAAATCGATTTTTAAGTATATCAATTGCAGCAAAAAGAAATAGAATAAGCCAACATAAAGAAAATGTATATGCATTTATAGCTCTCTTTGCAATGTTTGTAGAACCTTGTACATACCAAATATCATAGGTAGGTGCAGCTTTATGTTTGTCCATGTAATTTCTTTCGAAAGCATCCAATTTTAGTCTAAATTGGGCTGAGGAATGAATCTTCATCTCGTAAATAACTCCTTCAGAATTCGATGACTTCTTTTCTATTGTTACACTTTCATCGTTAAAAACACGCATCGACTTAATCGAATCAGCGGAGAGCAATCGCTGAAAATCGTTGGAAGAAATCTCGGGCTTCTTTTCCGAACAACTTAAAAACAAACCAACGGTAATGAGGAGAAAAAGAATTCGGCTTTTCATATTTTATTTTTTAATTTTTCTGCATCGACCCTTATATTTATGCTACCAAAAAAATGATCTAAAATCACCTTTTTACTATCAGGATCACAAATAACGTAATCAGAATACAATTTTCCATTATATCTAAAATGAATGACATAGACTAAATCACCCATTTTAATGAGCTTTTTAAAACAATCGTATGTTATCATCCGCTCTGTCCTTAGACTTTCAATCACAAACTTTTTAAAGTCTTCATCGCTTAGGCTGTCCGGCGAGTTGACTGTTGTGATACTTCCATTCATCGATTCATTAACATCGTAATCATCAGAATACATCCTCCACATTTCTTGTGTAAAGTCCAGATCCTCAAAAAGTTTCTTAACACGTTTCACTTTTGTTGAAAGAAGAGTTTTTAAAGTAAAGTAGTATGGCTCTACTGCAAATCTATTTTCATCAGAACCATAGGAAGTTGACCGACTTGAGGATTTCGTTTTTTTACTTAACATCTTTGTACTACTCGTAAATAAACGACTATAGATTTTAAAAATCACGGAATCTGAAATCGCTTCTAAGTACGAATAATTCAGAAGTTTATAATCCGGAGCGTTGGTAATGTTTTTGACCGTCCAATTCGTAAATAAATTTTTAAAGTTGGTCTCGCAACTAACAATGGAATCACCATATTCATAAATTGGTACATCTACCATTTTATCGGCGTTTTGACCATGAATATTCACGAGAAAAACCATTCCGAAAAATAGTGTGAGGATGTGTTTTTTCATTTTGATAATTTAAGCTCCTAAAGATAGCATATTTACATTGAAATCATCAAGAGTAAACACCTATTTGTGGGAATCATGTAACTTTTTCCCAAAGTAATATAACAAATTTTTTACGCTCGATATTTATATTTGTCTATTAATTAAAAATGGTAAACAGATGAAAACTAAAAATTTCCCGATCGTTTGTGTAGGAGGTTCTGCTGGTGGCCTTGACGCCTATATTCGGTTATTAAAAAACCTGCCGGACAATATGGGTGTTGCCATTGTTATCGTTAATCACCTGAGAAAAGTCGCCACCCTACTACACGAAATTCTCCCCAGATACACTAAAATGCCCGTAGAGTTGATTACGGAAAAATTAGACATCGTGCCCAACCATGTATTCATTATTCCCGAAAAACGTGATTTGCATATTATGAATGGAGAATTCATTCTCAAACCCATTTCTAAACCCAACGGATGGCCCGACGTCATTACGGTTTTTATGCGTTCACTCACTCAGAACTGGGAAGGTAAACTTATTGCTGTTATTGTGTCCGGCTATGATGGAGATGGAGCAGCAGCACTTAGTGGCATACAAGAAGTGGGTGGAACGACCATTGCTCAAAAACCCGACACTGCAATTCAACCTGATATGCCTGAATCTGCTATTGAAAGTGGAAACATCGATTTTATACTTTCTCCTGAAAAGATAGCAGCAGAAATTGTACGGATTGCAAAATCAGTAAAAAAGTGAAATCATCCTCGATTAAAGCACCTTTTACTAAAATAAAAACTTTTTTTAAGACATTCGGACCTGGAGTAGTGACGGGAGCGGCAGATGACGACCCCTCCGGAATTGCAACTTACACTCAAACCGGCGCCAAATTTGGCTATGGTCAACTCTGGACGGTTATTCTAATGCTGCCACTTATGACATCCATTCAGGAAGCTTGCGCACGCATTGGCGCTGTAAATGGTCTCGGTTTAGCTGCCGTTATCAAAGCCAATTACAGCAAAAAAGTGCTTTATGCAGCTGTCATGCTAGTCGTTGTTGCCAATACCATCAATATCGGTGCTGACATTGGCGCAATCGCCGCTGCTGCCCAACTGCTCATTCGGGTCAATTTTTTTATTTTGACTTTAGGTTTTACGGCTTTGATTTTAATACTCGAAATATTCACGACCTACCGGGTTTATTCCCGGATCCTAAAATGGTTGGCTTTGGCCCTTTTGGCTTATCCTATAACCGTCTTTATGGTTCATCAACCCTGGTCCACACTCTTTGGAGCTACCTTTGTGCCACATGTGGAAATGAATTTCGCGTTTTTTTTCATTATTACTGGTATCTTAGGCACCACCATTTCTCCCTACATGTTTTTCTGGCAAACCTCGCAGGAAGTGGAAGAAGAAAAGGAGAAACATTTGATGAGCCGTACTGGAAAGCCAAGAATTGGTGCAAAATTCATCAAAAACCTGCGTATCGATAATTTCGTGGGCATGGTATTTTCTGAAATCGCCACTTGGTCCATCATTGTAGTTGCCGCCACCGTACTGCATCAGAATGGCATCACCAATGTAGAATCTGCAGCCGATGCAGCCAAAGCCCTGGAACCACTTGTTCAGACGTTTCCAAATGCAGGCTTTTTATCCAAACTAATTTTTGCAGTAGGTATCATTGGACTGGGCTTATTAGGGATTCCCGTTCTATCCGGTTCTGCATCTTATGCCTTGTCTGAGGCTTTTGACATGAAAACCGGGCTCAACCTTAAACTAAAGAAAGCACATGGATTTTATGGTGTCATTACTATTGCAACACTTATTGGTTTAATGATTAATTTTATTGGCATCGATCCGATTAAAGCGTTGGTTTTTACCGCTGTTTTTAATGGAGTGGCGGCAGTACCTTTGATTTTTTTGATTGCCCGAATAGCCCGCAATAAAAAAATTATGGGAGAACATCGCAGTGGTTGGTTATCCAATACGTTGGTCTGGATTACATTTTTGGTGATGTTGGCATCAGCTGTTGCGATGTTTTATACCTTGGCGCGGGGGTAATGATGATTAGGAGAGGGCATTTGTTATTCATCGAATTCGTTGTTTATTCTTCTGCCTTTTTAATGCTTATGGACTCCAAATTGAGTTTGACGGTTTAGTTTCAATTTGCTATCTTATTATCTAATAAATCGAATCTTAGGAGCATAAAACACGTTCTTGTCTTTGTTAATCCTAACAGCATTAAATAGAATCATTGAAAAATTATAAACATACATCACAATGAATAAAATGAAATTCATCATCACCATCGAAGTCACAAATGTCGGTTTAAAATCTCCTGTGGGTGCTATTTTAAACACTGTATTTAGTATTACTCCAATGTATCCAATAAACAGAATCATTGTCCACGTTATCTGAAAATTCAAAATGTCTTTCGCAATTTCATTCACATTTCTAATTTTGTCTTTTTTGGATATCCATATTATCAAAGGAACAATAATTCCCAGGAGAGGAAATATAAGGTAGCTTAAAGCAGATAAATTTAAACTGATCAAAAAACCTTTATCCTCTTGAACTGTCCAATCAATAATGGCATCCGGAGAAACTTCAAATGCCATTGCAAGTCTTTTTAGAGAATCTCCTCTCGGCTCTGTTTCTCCATTTTCGATTCTTTGTACTGTACGTAAACTTAGTCCAGTCTTTTCTGATAATTCTTCCTGAGAAAAACCTTTACGGCTTCTCATTTCTTTAATCCTTTGAGCGAGTTCTTTGTTCTTCATTTTAAAGTGTGTTAAGATTCAGAACAAAAGTACGTTTGATGCAATTCGTTTGTTGCGTCATGCTTAAGTCATATTTACGTCATTTGCGTCTGAAGGCTTATTTAGAGTTATTTGCTGCTAACGGTTTGCCGTTTTTGGAAAACTTCGTATTTAGCACTCATGGTGTAATCGGTAACTTTGAATCAGCAGAATATCGCAAAATTCAATCGGCGTAATTCGGAAAATTTCAATCAACAGTTTATTTGGAGTATCCAAAAAAAGCGTTCAAATTTGTAGACGCAAACCTCCAAAAATGAACGCTGATGAAAGACATGATCATAAATGAAAAGCCCCTCATGTGGTACAAAGTTAAAAAATTATCCGGAAAGATGAACAAGTTTTCTACTCCCCATTCTTAAGACCACCAGTACTGATTTCTTAGCTTAATTCAAAATATTTTATTTAATCAAAAAATAATATTGATGATGGAAACCTTCGTGTTAATTACGGGAAATTACTCCTTAT